>OCTX014540466.1_pt1 | contig 17076 bp, 37 predicted proteins | sample 1539691 | NCBI WGS metagenome assembly OCTX01 (sample SAMN02144231, study PRJEB22623) | gut metagenome | biome: sheep rumen | host: Ovis aries | place: New Zealand | reverse complement strand
CCCTGCGGCATCGAAAGCGTCATTATCGGTCTGTCTTCCCTATAATAAAATTTGCTCATCTCCCTCGCTACTCGATTAAGCACACTCGTCCTAGGCGCTATAAACTGCTTCTCCGCTGGTATCCCAAATTCCATCGCTACTAAATAATACTCAAACAAATACCTCCCTAAATAATAATACGTCTCCTTCATTACATTCCACAATTCTACCTGCTCCTCGCCTTCCGCTGCCCTTATCTCATCATTTATCGCCAACGCTATCGCTATCCCTATCTCTATACTCTCACTATATCTTAACTTCTTCTCCTCATAGTCGTACTCTACCTTCTTCACTCTCTCTTTATCCTCTATTAACCCTAAATTGTACCTCATTATATTCAAATACTTTAACCTATCCCCCATACTCATCGGCGTATTCACCTCAAACAAGTTATACCTTATCTTCCTTACTTCTCCTTTCAACCTCTCATAGTCTATCTCCTCTTCCATCTTCTGCTCCTCCTTCCTTGCCTTACGGCAACCCAATTAAAAGGGTAATTTTATAGTCGTACTACAACCTATCTATACCACCTACGCCCTCTCTTCCTCTCCTCTACCTCTATTCCATAAGCCTCTCCGCAATATATCTAATACCACTTGGTTACTACTCCTTCCTACTCTTCTACTATCTTCCACTAACGCCTCATACAGCTTTGACGGTATCCTTATACTTCGTTTTATCGTCTTTTCCTCTTTCATTCTTTCTCCTCCTTCTCCCACACTCTTCTTCTCTTATATCACATTTACTTTTCCCTTTCAATAATGTGGTGGCATTTTTGAAATTTGAGCGGGCGCTTGAGCTGTTGAAAAGGCGCTTTGCACAGATTGCCAAAATAGGGGTAGGGGTAGCAAGGTACAAGGCTTTCAAGAGCTAAAAAACAAACGTTTCAAAAGCAAAACAAAAAAGCATAAATAAAAATATATAAAACAATATGTTAAATATGCGACACTCCTGGGGACTTAAAAAGTTTTGACTGTAAAAATATATAAAAAAAACTTGACAAAAGTTACATTTTATACTTGACAAAATATACACAACGTGCTATAATATATATAGATAAAGAAAAGAACACTATAACAAGATGAACAGTAAAAAAAATAAAAAATGAAAGGGGTTTTTATTATGAAAGAGAAAAAAATAAAAATGTATGTAAATTTGGAGGATTTAAACGAGTACGAGAGAGAGCATAATAGAATTAGTTACAGAAGATTAGTAGATAGAATAAGCAACGGCGAAATTTGGCTATTTAATAACGCGCCAAAATTAGCAAATTATGATTTTGAATTTGAAGTCAACGATGAATATGATGAGGAAACGGGCGAATATACGGACATCTATCAATATTATTTAATTGCTATTAATAACTATATGTTAGAAAAGTTGAAAGAATTAAATATAAAAGATGTTATTATTGCATATAGTGAAACATTAGAAGAGTATGTATTATTAGTTGACCATTTTGGAACGTCATGGGATTATGTATTAACAGATATTGAACCAACAGACAACTACGACGAAGCGGATCTATAATTGAAAGTGAGGTGCAATAGTTATGATTAATAATAAAAATCAATTATTGAAAGTATTAAAAGAAAATAAAGAAAATATAAAAATAAAAAGAATATATAATTTTGACAAAAATAACAAAATACCAGAAGGCGAAATAGGATTCATTGAGCATGTGCAATCAAACGCATTTACAATAAAATATAATTGTTTAGATAGGGCTTGTTGGTTATACTTAAGCGGTGCAATGTCGCAAGGTTTTGAAATAAAAGACAATAAAATTATATATTATCAATTTATAAGTGAGGGGCACGAAAAAGAAGCGGAACAAATGGCAAAAGAAAAAAATATAAATTTAATAAAAATCGACAAAAACGATAAAATAAATGAAGACTACATGAAAACACGCAATTTCTTATATACTTATAAATTTGTTGTAATTATCAATGAAATTTTGGAGGTGTAAAAAATGAAAGAATTAAAAAATAAAAATGTAACAGAGATTTTAAAAAATATTGATGACATTTTGGAGTTTTTATATAGACATAACAAAAACTACAATAAAACACAATACAATTATATTATTGACTTAATTGACAATATAGAGGAATTAAAAACAAGAATTTTATAAAACGGAGGCGAACAAATGAAAAATATAATAGAAAAAATAATTAAAATATTAGGATTTTTAGCAATAGAAACGGGGTTCATATACTTAATGTTATGTTACTTGTTAACGTATAATTATTAAAAAAGAGGTGGTAAAAATGAAACTAAAAAATAATATTAATGAATTAATTATTGACGCAATTAGACCTGAACAATTAGAAAATTTAAAAGAACTAAAACCAATCTATGACAATGCAAAAAGTTTTTATAAAAAAGCAGTTACTGGAACTTACACTTTTTCAAACGGTGAAACAACTTGTATATACTTAAAAAGCTATAATACTGTAGTGGCTTGTATATTTATTAATCAATTGAGGATTTACGGTTATTTTTCACAAACAACAGCAAGACATATAAGAGAATTTGCAAAGCAAAACGGTTTTAATGAGCATATTTCAAAACAAGACATGGAAAACACTGTAGTAATTTCAAAATAAAAAAGCGAGGTGAAATATCATGGGAATGTATAACGAATTAAATAAAATTAGTCAAAGCATTGTAACAAGTAAACAAGCAAAACAGCAAATAAAAGAACAGGAAGCCTTTGAAAAAGAATTGCAAAGCGAACTTTTGGAGATTATGCAAGAACGACTAATAATCGAAGCGGAAAACAATAATATTTTTGAAATCGAAACAAAAGAGCGCATTATAATTGAAACAATAGAAGAATACTTGCAAACTGTACGTTCGGAAGCGTGGCGAAATAGATTCAATAATAAATATAGAAAAAACTTAGAACTTTTCTTAAATCAAAATTATTTCACAGTAGCTGGAAAAGCGGAACGAATTGAGAAAAAACAAAATGCAAATAAAGACGACTACAAAAAACAGATAGCAATAGAAAAGTGGAATTTGCAAAAGCAAATTATGCAACAAAAACTAAACGAAAAAGCCCAAAAAGAAGCGGAACAAGAACGAATTGAACAGTTGAGAAAAAGACAAGCTAGGCAAGAATTGATTGGATCGTTGCTTTCAATAGCTGGGAAAGTGTTTGTATTTACTTGTAAAGCTACTTTGTATATACTATTAGCTCCATTGTTTATTATAGCTTGTTTTGGTGGTGGATTTTTGGGCGGTATGATTAAATTAAAATAGTGAGGTGGTTAAAATGAAAAAATATTATGATATATATATAACTTATGAAAATAATTCTACTGCTTATGCAAGAATATCAAAACAAACATTTTTTCAAATGTTGCAAAATGATTTTGAAAAAATAAAAAATATTACTATAAAACAATAATGAGGTGGTAAAAATGAAAAAACAACTAAAAGAACTTTTGACAGAGCTAAAAGCAAATAGAAATATAAACAGAGTGAAGAACTTAGAAAACACAGTTGACATAAACTATATGATAGAACGAATCGAAAGCATATTAAAAGAGGGTTAAAAACAGCCCTCTTTTTTAGTTGGATTTTACTTGTTAGTTAACATAGGCTAATTGACAAAATATATAATATTGTTTTTTGCACAACTTAATATGAACTTGACGCCTCAAATTGAGTTTTAAGGCTTTTTTATATCTTAGATATATACTTAGTCGTTTCAAGGCTTTTTATTTTTATTCTTCGTTTTAGTTCGTTTAGGAAGATTTTGCCTTTTTGGAGTTTTATTTTTTTGCACCTTTTAATTAAAATTAACCGTTCAGTTTTGCTTTTTTATCTTAAATCCTTGAAAAAAATTTTTTTAGCTCTTTAGTTAAATTTTACTTATTAATTAATTTATATTACGGCTATTTTATCGATTGGCTTTCAATTATACGACCTGCGTATATGCGTGCGTGCGTATGTGCGCGTATGTACGTATATATCCTTTTCAATCAATCCCCACAAACAAAATAAAAAGAAGCGGAAATGAAAATTAAACCACTTCTTTCGATTTTAAGAATGTCGATTAAATAATGAAAAACAAAAATTCCAGTATTTTTTTAACATTTTTAGATGAACAATTTTATTTTATCATTTTTAATCTTTTTGTCAAGATTTTTGAATCTTTTTTAAAAAATTTAAAGTAAAAATTCGTTTTTTGTTTCTTTTAAAGAAATTAAAATTTCCTTCGTTTCTTCTCTGGAAATTTCCATTTTTTCCATTTTTTTCCATTTTTTATAAAAATTTCCAGTTTTTTCCAAAAATTTCCAAAATTTTCCATTTACTTATCGGTTAAATTTTACTCTATTTTTCCAGCTTCTCGGCTTCTATTGCTGGCGCTTCTGGTAACTCTTGTAAATTAACCCCGGACTGATTTGGAATATCCCCTGACTGATTTGAAACTGCCTCAATTTGCACTTGATCTTTCATTCCATAGAAATTTTTTGACCTGAAACAATATACCGCCGAATTCATCTTGTTGGAAGCCGCCAAAATAGCGTCATAATTGGCTATAAAGTCCTTTGCTTTTTTTACAATGTCGGAGAAGGCAAGTTTTCCTTTCCCAGTCTGAATATCAAATAAAGACTTGCGGTCGTAGTCAACAGCAAGAGCTAAACCCTCGACAGTAGGATTAAGTTGAGCCTGTTGACAAAGAGTAAAATATTCAGTAATTCTATCTTGCATTTCTTGTTGAGTTTGAGGTTTACCACGCAACCCCAGTTCACGAATTTTAAGATTAAGGCTAAGAGCCTTAGAAACAAATTCTCCATCTTGACAAGAATTATCATGAATAGCGCCAATGCCTCTGCGTTTAATTAATTTTTCTTCTAACATTTCTGCCATAACGAACACCCCTCACTAATAAAAATGTATCATAAAAGGAGATAAAAAGCAACCACATTATTTGATTTCAACGACGATAAATTTTAAGCCGTGCATTGTTATTATATAACAAGTTATATGTCTTTAGTATAAAAAAGCAAATTTACCCCTGTCTCGTTTTAATTTAAGGTATATAAAATAAAAAGAGAGCAGATAAAAATTTCTGCTCAAAGTATCTCGTTAATACGAGGGTATCAAATGCGTTCTGCAATAATTATAGAAAAAGAATAAAAATTTGTCAACTCTAAATGAAATATTACGAGAATGAGATTTAAGCGATTTTATATTTTAAACAACAAGTTATATGCCTTCACTATAAAAATGTAAAATAACCCCTGTCTCGTTTTAAATTAAGCTATTTAAAAAGTAGATATAATATGTAGGCACAAAATAGGGATAACAAAACAGCAATAATTTACTCTTTTTGGGTTATAAAGGCGAAACCAATCCAAAAGATGAGTAGGAAGTCAATCCAACCCCGTTAGCGATAGCTAACCCTTAATTGGGAAAAAGACGGAAGGTTTTAAAGGCAAATAAAGGGCGAATAAGTTTATGCAAAAAAATAAGGAAAGCGACCGCGAAGGAAAAGAGAAAAAGACGAAAGTGGAAAAAGTGGAAATTTTGAAAAGAAAAGTGGAAAAAAAAATGTAGTAATATCAAGGGTTTATAATATATTTACCACTAATTCCACTAATTCCACCAAAAAATTACATACGTATAGTAAAAAAAATAAAAAGTTATAAAAATTAATTTTATGTTAAGTAGTTTTTTTTTTTTTTTTTTGAAATATATGTGTTATATCACGCAAAAAAAGTGGAAAAAGTTTTTTTCGCCGAAAACCCTTGAGGCTCTAGTAAACTTTATGCCACTTTTTTGCCACACCAAAAGTGGAAAAGTGGAAAAAATGGTGTTTTTAGGGTGTTTTTTGGTTGTTATGTATAGTAGTTATGAAAACAAATTGAAAGCCTCTGAAAAAAACTTTAGGCTTTTTAAACAGATTTTATGTTAAGTAGTTTTTTATTTTTTTATTTTTATGCACTTAAAAATTTTAATATAAAATTTAAAAAATATATTGACTACAAATAATACTAATGTTATTATTTACGTATAACAAATGAGGAGGTGAATTAGATTTGAATAATGGAATAAAAGTTAATGCAAAAATAAGCCAAATTGGAAACTCTTTGGGCGTTATTATTCCTTCTTTAGCTTGTAATAGCTTTGATTTAGAGAAAGGAACACCTGTTATTATAGAAATACTTTCAGATAAAATAATTGTAAGAAAGGAGGATAAACAAAGTGAGTAATACTGATAGAATTGTTGACTTTGATAAGGCACAAAAAAAGACATTTTTGTTGTCTGATAAATTATTTGATGAAATTTTTTCAATTAAAGATATTGAAAAAAGAAATGAAAAAATACAGTATTATAGCAATTTGGCTAATACCCCTGACTATAAATGCAAAATTAAATTTGAAAAAAAATTAAAACAAAAAATGGCTGAAATGTCTATAACTGAGGATATTAAAAATACTTATGTTTTTGAAGATATGGAACTTAATATTGGTCCTTATTCTATTAATAAAAAAGGTATATTAGATGCTTTTGGTAAAATTATTTGTCAACAAGTCGTTTATGTTTCTTCTATTTATAAAAACATAAATACGTCTGCTCAAAAAATAGAATTGAAATTTAAAAATAATTTTGGTTGGCAAACTAGAATTATTGAACGAGCAAAAGCTACTGATAAAAATAAATTAAAAGATGAGGCTAATTTTGGAATAGATATGATTAACCCTAAAGGTCTTGCTGATTATATTAATTATCTTTTGATTAATAATGAAAAAGATATTCCTTATAAAAAGGCTGTTACTCATTTAGGGTGGACTGAATTTGAAACTTTTGATAATGATGGAAATTTAATCTTAAAAAAAGATTTTCTTCCTTATGATGATAATGTTGTTTTTGATGGTGGAGAAAGTTTTAGAAATTATTATGAGGCAGTTAAAATACCTAAAGGAGATTATGAAATTTGGAGAAAAAATTGTAAAGAATTTAGAAAAAATATAGCTGTTAGATTGGCTATGGATGCAAGTTTTGCCAGTCCTTTGTTGGATATTACAGGCTCTCTCCCTTTTGTTCTTCTTTTATATGGAAAAACAGGGAAAGGAAAAACTGTTACTTTGCAAGTTGCAGCTTCTATTTGGGGTAATCCTTCAAATGAAAGATTAGTTAATAGCTTGGATTCGACTAAAAACTTTGTTTATAGAACTATGGGCTTTTATCATTCAATTCCTTGCTTTTTTGATGAACTTCAACTTTATAACAAAAGTAAAGATGAACTTGTTATGACTATGTGTCAAGGTATTGATAGAGGTAAGGCTGATAAAATTGAAGGAAATAAAGAAAAAGAAACTTGGAGAAATTCAGCAATTCTTTCTGGAGAAGAAACTATAAGTAATGGTAATTCTGGCGGTGGAACTCTTAATAGACTTATTGAAATTGACATTGATGCTGAAACTAATGGAGAGTCTTTGTTTAAAGGTTGTAAATATGCTGGAGAAATAGAAGAATGTAAATACGCCTCTGAAATAATTGCTAAAAAAAATTATGGATTTGCTGGTAAAATTTTTATTGATTATATTAGAAACTTAGGAAAAGATAAAATATTTGAATTGTATCAAGATAGATTTAGTCAACTTAAAGCACTTAATATATCAGAAGATAAACAAATTTCAACAATGGCTAATATTATGGTTGCAGATGATATTGTAAATATGTTTATGTTTGATGAACAACCTTTAAATGTAGAAGATGTTAAAAAATTTTTATTTGAAAAGAAAGATATTGATAAATCTGAAAGAGCTTATGAGTATTTTATATCTAAAGTTGCACAAAATCAAAGTTGTTTTATTAAAAGAAACGAAAAAACTTCAAATCCTTCAAACTTAGAAAATTTGACAGGGAAAAGAGAATTTTGGGGCATATTAACAGAATATGATATTACTATACTTAGAACTGTTTTTGACGATTTATTAGAAAGTAAAAATTTTCCTGTAAAGAAAACATTAAAAGATTGGGCGCAAAGAGGTTATATTGATATAGGAACTGATGGAAAATACAATATAAGAACTACTATTAAAGAATTAGGTGGAGGAAGAACTAATTTTATAAAAGTTTTGCCGAGAAAAGAAGATGATATTCAAAAAGAAATTAACGGAAACGACTGTGTTGACCCCCTACTAAAATCAAAAGTTAAAAACGGAGAACAGTTAACACATGAAGATTATACAAAAGCTGCTAATAAGAATTTAGATGAAAAATTCGATAAATTTTAAGAAAAGGAGAGATTATTATGTTTATAGAAGTTTATAAAAATAGTAATTGTACTAGAAATGATATTAGTTTTATTAATACAGATTATGTAAAAAGATTTTTTATAATGTGTCAGTCTAATGGAGTTCTTTTTGACATCATGGCGGAAACAACTGATAAAGAAAGTTACTGTGTTGAAGAAAGTGTTGGTTACTATGAAGCTAAATATATTATTGATACTATAATAGGGCAAATTAAAAATTCAATAAATGTTACTAGTAAAATTATTCCTTATACATTGAAAACTAATTATGAAGAACATTCTTTTTTAACATATTATAATGAAGAATTGTTTGAAAAAAATGAGCAATTAGACAAGATAATGGATAATGTTTTAGGTGAAATCAAAGATGATGGAGCAGAATATGATGTTAGAGTTTTGCTTTCAGTAGGATTTAAAATATTAACTAAAGAGGAAAGAGATATATTACAAAATGCAGTAGATGAATATAAACATAAAATGGAAAATTTATATCCAATACTAGCTCAGTATATTTAATAATTAGGAGGCAATTATGAATAAATTAAATATTGTTAGATTTGATGATGACAATCATGCTCAAAGAATTTGGGCAAATGGTATATATATAGGAACAACAAGTGATATTGCATATTTATTTGAGAACTTACTTAATATTTTTAACAATAGATATGCTGAAAAAGAATATTTTACAGGTATTAACGACATTGAAATATATATATTTGATGATTTTTATGAACTAGACGATGAAGAAAGTGAAATATTATGCGATTTCTTTTATACTGCCGAAGAATTTACAGAAGAGCAGCAAAAATACATATATACTAAAGACTTGGAAAAACTTTTAAAAGTAATATAGTAGGAGGCAATTATGACATACGAAGAAAGCTACAGAAAATGTAAAACTTTAGAAGAGTTGAGAAAAGAAGTTGTTAGCGATTTGGCTATTGCAAAAATGATAAACGACGACAGAATACCAGTAATTAAAAAAGCAGCTGAAAAAGTTGCCAATGAAAATTTTAAGAAAACTTATTTTGTGGAGGATTAAACATGATAGAAAAGCAATACTTAATACCAGAATTTTATATAAATAAAGTGCCAAAATGTGATGAATGTAAAGTTAGGCTTGAAGATACTGGCACAAGGTTATTAGTAAGTCCCCCACTATTTGTTTATAAATGCCCTAATTGTGGAGATGAATATAAATTTTATGAAGAAGAAATAAGGGGCGAATGGAAATGGAGAACTATTTAATTTGGGAGGATTGAAAATGAAAGTGGAACGAATAACGGCAGTAAATGATTGGGATTTAAACAATAAAATGCGTGGTAGAAGAAATTGCACGATTTATTTAATTGGTCATTGGGAATTATCTCATGAAAATTTAGAAATTGCAAAAATGAGTAATATTAACCTTGAACCAATAGATAATTGGAAAAATGGAACAGAAAGGTAGGAATTAAAATGATAGAATTGATAAATGCTAATAGTCAAGATATTTTTTATCAAATAATAAATAAATACCACCATAGAAATATCATAATAGTAACTGATCCACCATTTAATATCAATTATAAATATAATACATATAAAGACAATATGGACGAAGATGAATATTATGAAATGCTTGATTTTTACTTTCATGATTTACCTTGTGTAATTATTCATTATCCAGAACAATTATATAAATTAGCATTTCAAATAGGCAAATTTCCTCAAAAAGTGGTTAGTTGGGTTTACAATTCTAATACAGGGAAACAACATAGAGATATAGCTTTTTTTGAAGTTAAGCCAAATTTTAATCAAGTGAAGCAACCATATAAAAACCCTAATGATAAAAGAATAAAAGAAAGAATTGCAAGAGGGTGTATAGGAGCTAAACTTTATGACTGGTGGGAAATAAATCAAGTAAAAAATGTTAGTAAAGAAAAAACCTCTCACCCTTGTCAAATGCCATTAGAAGTAATGAAAAGAATAATAGGAATATTACCAGATGATTGTTTAATAATTGATCCTTTTATGGGAGTTGGAACAACAGGGGTTGCTGTTATGAAAATGAATAAAGAGCAAAATGTTAATAGAGGTTTTATTGGAATAGAAATAGATAAAGAGTATTTTGAAATTGCAAAGGAAAGAATAGGGGGAGAAACAAGATGAACGAAAAAGACATACAAGATTTCAAAAATTCAATACTGGTAGTAAAAGAAATCAGAGATAGAACAAAAGCTATCTCTGAACTAGCAGATAAATTGGTAAGAGCTACAGAAGACCCTCTGTATGCTTTGCAAGTAGTAGACGAACTAGGCGACATACCAACGCAAATTAACATACACTTTTTGATTTTGCAGTCTTTTATGCAAACAATGGGTAAAGTAATGGGTAAGGAGGAATAAAAATGTTTGCAATAATATGTATAAGTATAAGTTTAATTTTATATAGATGGATTGGCTTTGAGCCAGTAGTCATTACTTTACTAACGATAATAGCTTTAAATAATTTTATAACAGATAAATAAGGAGGACTAATATGAGTAAGTATGGATATGAAATATTTAAAAAACCAGATTTATTAGGCGACAATAATAATCAGTCAACAGATATGGAAAAAGAAATATTAGCACACATAATGACATTAGAATCATTGGTTATAGCTAAATATGGAGTAGAAACAAAACAATATAATGAAATTTTAGAGATGCACAGAAAACAAATTGAGGAGGAATAAAAATGATAGAACTAAAGTTAGGAGATTCTTTACAAATCATGAAAGATATGCAAGATAATAGTGTTGATATTTCATTTACATCTCCTCCTTATAACAGAAAAAGAAACGATAAATATGAAAATTATAATGACAAAATAGAAGATTATTTTGGATTTTTATGCAAATTTACAGAGCAATTATTAAGAATTACAAAAAAATATGTTTTTATAAATATTCAAAAGAATTTTTATAATAAAAAAGAAATTTTTGAATATATAGGGAAATATGCTAACAAAATAGTAGAAATAATTATTTGGGAAAAAACAAATCCTATGCCTGCTTCTGGTTATAATATTACTAATTCTTATGAATTTTTCTTCGTTTTGTCAAATGTTTCATTAAAAAGTAATACAACTTATACTAAAAATATAATTAGTAGTAGTGTGAATAGTAATACAACATTGAAAAAGCATAAAGCAGTAATGAAACAAGAAATAAGTGATTACTTTATTGAAAAATTTACAAACAAAGGTGACATAGTTTTTGATTGTTTTATGGGTACAGGTACAACAGGCGTTAGTTGTAAAAAGAACGCTAGAGATTTTATTGGTATAGAAATAGATAAAGAATATTATGAAATAGCAAAAAAAAGAATATTGGAGGAATAAAAATGATAATTTTAAGTAAAGCGCAAGATAAAATAATAAACTTTGAACAAATCAAATTCATAGAAAGAGACGAAACTGCTATTTTTGCTAATGTAGGAGCAGAAGAGAAATATGGTTTTATCTGTTTAGGAAATTATAGTACATTGGAAAGAGCAGAAGAAGTGTTAAAAGAGATATTGGATTGGATAGCAGATAAAGATGGTGAAGATTGTAAAATATTTTATATGCCAAAAGAGTGAGGTGAGACGATGAAATTTAAAGAGTTTAAAAAATGGTGTAATGACAGATGTTTTGATGGTTGTTGGGGTGAAAATGAAGCTATAGAATGTTTAATGGCACTTGATTATATGAAAATCATACCATTTTGGAGAAGAGAAAAGATATGGCAAAGAGATTGTGCCGAACATATTGTGCCTATTGTAGAGGCTACTAACAAGAAAATAGAAGAATATGATAGGCAATTAGAAGAAATATATGGTAATAAAGGAGAAACAATATGACGGTTAGAGTTAAAGAGCCGAAAATACCAATTAAAGTAGGCGACTACGTAAGAATTAAATATATGGGTAAAAGAACAAAAATAGGTAGAATAGAACAAATATTAGAAAAAGATCCTTGTTATCATGATATGCAGATGTATTTAGTTGATGTAGGCGTAAAGCATAGCAATGCAGATTTTGAATCAAGCAGAATTTATGAAGAAGATATACTTGATTATAGTTCTGATATAAAAGAATTAGTGCATGAGGGAGACTACGTTAATGGTTATATATGCAGAATAATAGATAACAAGATGTGTAATTTTGACTTAAATGTAATGGAGTGGACTCCGTTAGAAAATATTGATATTTGGTACGGCATAGTTACTAAAGAAGATTTTGAAACAATGGAATATCAAATAGGGAGAGTGAAATAAAATGATGCCATTAGAGAGTAGCATAAAAAATACTGTTTTTTATAAACCAAAATATAAATGGTACAAAAAGTTATGGTACATTTTAACATTTAGAAAATATAAATTAAATGAATATAAAATATTGAATAGGGGAATTAAAGAAATAAAGGGGTAAATTTGAAATATAAATAAAGGAGCGATGCAAAATGGATTTAAGAGAATTATTTGAAAAAATATATTATGGAAAAATAAAAGAACAAGATGTAATTGTTCAGCATACAAAAGAATATGGAGAAGAATACGATAGATATATATTAAATGACGGTTTTGATTTTTGGATTTACAATGGAGATGGAGTACTTTCATTAAACTTTTTTAAAAATGATTACGATGAAAATTATAGTGCGACATTTTCAATAATATCTAAAGAAGAATTTGAAAAAAGATTAGAAGAAACACGTAAAAGAAATAAAATTAAAGAGTTAGAAGCAGAATTAGAAAAATTGAAACAACAATAAAGGAGCGATAATTATGATAAGCAAAGAACAATTTGTAACAATAATAAACAAAATGAAAACAACTTATGATTTTGTAAACGAAATAAATGATAAAACTAGGCAATTAAGAGAAACATTAGACGATTCATTCATTGATTTTTTTGACGGACATAGCCTTTTCGTTGCTCATACTGATTTGGTTGTCAAACTTTTAGAAAATATGTTTAATGACAACGATATGATTAGTTATTGGATATACGAATTAAATTACGGCAGAGATTACAAAGACGGCTATATCTCTGACTGCGATGGAAACAACATTGATATTAGCACAGTTGAGAAATTGTATGACTATTTAGTTGGAGAAATGGAGGAGTAAATGCTATTTGAAGAAGATATAAAAGAATTTACATTAACTATTAAAGATGGTGCTTTTTATTGGCAAGTTACTTTAAAAGATAATTATACATATCAAATAAAATATACAATACAGCCCTACATTACACCAGCAGGAAATAAATCAAAAAGAAAAATATACTATATATACAGAAATAGCGAAAGATTAATATTTACTGACGAAGTTAAGAAAAGATTTTACGCATTTAGGCGACCATATTTAATAAGTGGAATTTAGGAGGAATTGAAATGAGCGAGGAAGAAATCTTAAAAGAATGTACTGAATTAGCAGAAAATGAGCATCATAAATTAGGAAATTGTTGGGACGAAGAATATTCTAGCAGCGCAATTTTTGGATTGATAATGTTATATAAACAAACTAAAAAAGAACTAAACAACCTAAAAGAAATAGAAAAATCACACCAAGAAGAAAATGGAAAGTTAGGAGTAGAGTTTGAAAAAGTATATGAAGATAATTTAACTTTGGCACATGAATTAGAGCAAGAAAAAGAAAAGAATATGCAGTTGAATGAAAAAAATATAACGTATAAAAATTCTATTCCTAATCAAAGCAATTTTTATGATTTTTCTAATTATATCAGCAAAGACAAAATAAGAAAAAAACTAGAACATCAAAATATGTTGTGGAATACACCTAATAGACAAAAAGAATATAATCGTGAATTTGCTGAATTTTTAGAAGAATTATTGGAGGAAAAATAAAATGGAAGAAGATGAAAAAATAGATTATAAATTACATTTACATAAACAATTAGATAATTTAGTTGAAATGGGAATATCTGTATATGATTTAGAGGTAGTTAATAAACAAGCTATTAGAAGTAATTATATTTTAAAAGACAAAATAAAAGAAATGAAAAAATACAGAGAATTTGAATTACAACAAGAATATAAAGAATTTGAAGAAGATGTTGAATGGAGAACATATAAGAAGATTTTGGAGGTATAAATGGAATTAGAAGAAGCTATAAAAGATATTAAAGTATGGTTAGATTTTCCAGTGTGGTTTATACATACTGGAAAAGATGAGGATTTTTTAAGACGAATTGATAAAAGTGCCATAGAAACAGCATTAAAATACTTGGAAAAATATAGAGATTTGTATATACAATCACTAGCAAATAATTTAAACCAAAATTTAAAAAATAAAGAAAAAAGCAATGAACAATTAGAAGCATTAAACGAAGGTTGGAAATTGGAAGTTGAAAAGAAAGATAAGATGATAGAGTTGTTAAAAACAAGAATATTTGTATCTAGTGAAGAACACGAAGAAATATTAAAAATACAGAAAAAGCATAGAGATAAAAGTTATGAAGATTGTACGATAGAATATTTTAAAAAGAAAGCAGAGGAGAGTGAATAAAATGGAAGAATTAGATAAAGCATTAAAACTAATGCAAGAGGAAATGAGAAAAGAATTTGGAAAAAATTCTAAACTAGAAGATGGAGACCGTATAGTAGGAGTATTTAAGGACTGTGTGATTATTTTAGAAAATGATGATAATAAAATAAAAGCCGATGTAATTATAGGAAATCCATATAAATTCGATTTAAGTATATTTAATGAGGAGAGTGAATAAATGACAATAGAACAATATTTAAGAAATTTAGAAATTGAACTATTTAAAATAAAGCTAGAAAAAGAAAGAAATAAACAAGCTGGAAATGTAAGACTATTAAAACAAGTAACAATAACAGGCGAATTGTTTGTTTCTATTTAAAGAAAATATATAGTAGGAGATGAGAGCAATGTGGGAAGTTAAAAAAGAAGTTCCGCTAAGTGAATTAAAAAATTATGGTTACAAATATTTTGGAAATTATAATAGAGGCGATATATGGATTAAAGAACAAGAAATAATCGTAGATGGCGAAAATTTAGGTGGAATTTTAGTGCAAGAATGGGGAGAAATAAGTTTTAGATTTCCATATATTAAAGATATAAAATATCCTAATATTGAACTATATATACAAGATTTGATTAATGCAGGATTAGTCGAGAAAGTTGAGGGATAGAAGATGGCGAAATGGTGTAATTATTTTAATTGCTTTTGTAATGATGTTGAGGAAGTTGTTCCAGAGGAAGGAATTGAATGTGATATTGATTGTAAGCATTGTGAATATATGGAAGAATTACTACCAAGAGAGTAGTATCAGAAGGAGGGATAGAAAATGGAAGAAATAACATACGAGTTTAAAATAAAAGCGCCAATGAATGAAACTGATAGCACAATGAATACATTGATATTGCAATTTGATACATTAAGACAATTTTTAAACAGTCAAGATTTTATACCTAAAATTGCAATGGAGAATCAAAATATGCTTATAGATAGAATGATAACAAATTTAAACAGTTTGAAATACAAGGAGGTCGAATAAATGAGATTTTATTTAACAGGAGATACTCATGGAGATTTTAAAAGAATTGCAGAGTTTTGTAATAAGCATAACACAACTAAAGAAGATGTTATGTGTATTTTAGGAGATGCTGGAATAAATTACTATTTAGGCAAAAGAGATTATCTTTTAAAAGAATTTTTAAAAGACTTGCCAATTACTTTATTTTGTATTCACGGAAATCACGAAGAAAGACCTCAGAATATACCATCTTATGATGAAAAAGAATGGAATAATGGAATTGTTTATTATGAAAAAGATTATCCTAATATTCTATTTGCAAAAGATGGAGAGATATTTAATATAAATGGAAAAACTATTTTAGTAATTGGTGGAGCTTATTCTGTTGATAAAGAATACAGATTAATGAATAACTATATGTGGTTTGAAGATGAACAACCAAACGAAGAAATAAAAAAATATGTAAAAGAGCAAATAAAAAAACAAGAACATTTTGATATAATTTTATCTCATACTTGCCCTATTATGACACAACCTACTCATATGTTTTTAGGCTGGGTAAATCAGTTTAAAGTTGATAAAAGTACAGAAAGATTTTTGCAAGACATTGCGGATAAAATAGATTTTGATAGTTGGTATTTTGGTCATTTCCATGGCGTTTGGGATAACGGGAAATATCATATGTTATTTGAAAATTATGTGGAGGTGATTTAGGTATGCCAAACAGAGAGCAAAGGCGTAAAATGGCTAAAACTATGAATACGCCACAAAAATTGGAAAGATTAGTAGATGAATTAGTTAAAGAGAGAACAAAAGACATTAAAAAAGAATGTGACCAAAAAATAGTAGATTATATTGAAGTTATGGTAGTTATGACAGCATATGTACTTAACTTAGAAGATGTTGAATCTGAGAGAATATCAAAAATAGTTGCTAGAATTATGATGAACATTGACAGTTTCAGAACAGGAGAACTAGCACCTGGGGACTATGATCTAATAAAAAAAGAAGTTGAAGATTTGGGGGTTAAAATATAAATGAAAAAAATGGTATATTATGATGATTATAAAATAATAGTTTTGGCAACTGGGCTTTTATATGGACTAGAGTATTTTATAATGAATTTAGGTCTTCACCCCACAGCTTATATTAATTTGCCAGAAGGTATGGAAATAACAGACGATGACATAGATGTTCATGGTGGAATTACATATCAT
>OCTX012259573.1_pt1 | contig 17085 bp, 10 predicted proteins | sample 1539691 | NCBI WGS metagenome assembly OCTX01 (sample SAMN02144231, study PRJEB22623) | gut metagenome | biome: sheep rumen | host: Ovis aries | place: New Zealand | reverse complement strand
GAGAGATACATTCTTTATGCTCAAAATTATTTAACTTCTTTTTCTCCACTGCCTGTCATGATTGTCTGTATTGCCGAAAAACCAAGCGTAGCAAAGGATATCGCCAGAATCCTTGGTGCCAACCATCCTCAGAATGGATTCTATGAGGGAAATGGATACCAGGTCACTTGGACTTTCGGACATCTCTGCGAGCTGAAAGCACCAGGAGACTACACTGAGGCTTGGAAACGATGGTCTTTCACCGCACTGCCTATGATACCACCGCGGTTCGGTATCAAGCTCAAAGAGGATGAGGGGATAAAAAAACAGTTCGAAGTCATCAAGAGAATCATGTCGCAAGCGCAGCAGATCATCAACTGTGGTGATGCAGGACAAGAGGGTGAACTCATTCAGAGATGGGTCATGCAGAAAGCTGGTGTCAAATGTCCTGTCATGAGGCTCTGGATTTCATCTATGACCGATGAGGCAATCAAAGAGGGATTCCAAAAACTGAAACCACAGCGGGATTACCAAAATCTTTACATGGCTGGACTTAGCAGAGCGGTCGGCGACTGGCTGCTGGGAATGAATTGCACAAGATTGTACACACTCAAATATGGCAATCGCTCTCAAATCCTATCCATTGGAAGAGTACAGACGCCTACTTTGGCACTTGTCGTGAAAAGACAGAAGGAAATCGACAATTTCAAGCCCGAGCCTTACTGGGTTCTTTCCACTATTTACCGACAGGTGGTTTTTCAAGCTACCAAAGGCAAATTCCTGGTTAAGGAAGAGGCTATGGCTGCTCTCGACAATGTCAAAGAAAAGCCTTTTGAAATTCTGTCAGTCAACGCTAAGGAGGGGAATGAGGCACCTCCAAAACTCTATGACCTTACTTCGTTGCAGGTTGACTGCAATAAGAAATTTGGATATTCTGCCGACCTTACACTGACTCTTATTCAAGGGTTGTATGAAAAGAAATACACGACATATCCTCGCGTCGACACCACTTTCCTAAGTGATGATATCTACCCTAAATGCCCTGCAACGCTTCAAGGACTCAGAGGATATGAGCAGCTTACAGCACCACTTTTGGGTACAAAACTTCTGAAACGCAAAAAGGTTTTTGACTCTTCTAAAGTCACTGACCACCATGCAATTATTCCAACTGGACAGCCGGCTGTTTATCTCTCCGACATGGAGAGAAATGTTTACGACCTGATTGCCAGGGCGTTCATTGCTGTCTTTTATCCCGACTGCAAGTTTAAGCAGACCACGGTTATCGGAAAAGCTGGAGATGTGGAATTCAAGGCTACTGGAAAAGTGATTTTGTTTCCAGGATGGAGAGTGGTTTATCCCAAAAGTGGAAATAATGCTCAGGATGCCCCTGACACCCCTGGACAGGATGTTAAAGAGCAGACGCTCCCTGATTTCTCACAAGGCGAGAGTGGGCCACACGAGCCTCAACTCATGGAAAAACAGACGCAGCCTCCAGCTTATTACACCGAGGCGACTCTGCTTAGAGCCATGGAGACTGCTGGAAAGACTGTTGATAACGATGAGCTAAGGGAGGCTTTGAAGGAAAATGGTATTGGAAGGCCGTCAACCAGGGCTGCCATTATAGAAACGCTTTTTAAGCGTAGATATATCAAGAGGGAACGAAAGAAAATCGTCGCTACTATTACTGGAATTCAACTGATTGATGTCATTAATGAGGAACTCCTGAAAAGTGCCGAACTTACTGGGTTATGGGAAAAGAAATTGAGAGAAATCGAAAAGGGTAAATATGATGTGTCGGTGTTTATCGATGAGTTGAAGAATATGGTTTCTCAGATTGTGTATAATGTGACTACCGATAACACACGGAAGGTTGTGACTGCGACTCAGGCTGATGTGGATAAAAAAACTGAGAAAACGAAGGCAGAGAAAAAACTCCAAAACTCTGACGCGTCGCAGTCCAATAATTCTGTGGCCGGGTTTCAGCCAAGGACAAAAAAGAAGACGACAAAAAGAAAAAAGACAACAAAAAAGGCTACAGATACTGGAGATGATTTGGCGGGTGAAAGCGCTTCAAATCAAAGCAATACAGGCCAGCAGAGTGCCCAGGATGGTCAACCGAAGACTAATTCGGCAGATGTTTCGGCTGCTCAAGACGAATGGGTGGGCCTGCCTTGTCCTGTCTGTAAAGTTGGCCACATCATCAAGGGGAGGACGGCATATGGATGTTCCAGATGGAAAGAAGGATGCGGGTTCCGACGATTGTTTTAGTGTCAGAACGGGCTTCCTATTCGTAGCGGATGGCTTCTATCGGATCCAGACGGGCTGCTTTCTGGGCAGGAAAATAGCCGAAACCAATACCTATCACTGTGCATACGGCAAAGGAGACAAGTATCGACCACAGTGGTATGGAGGCTGGAAGACCGAATGAAGCGCAAAGCATTGTTCCCAGCCAACCTACTAATATGCCTAATATGCCGCCTGTCAGGCTGATAAGGACTGACTCTATCAGAAATTGATTGCTGATGTCAAGACCGCGGGCACCTACCGACATTCGAAGACCTATCTCCTTTGTGCGTTCTGTCACCGATACCAACATGATATTCATAATTCCTATTCCTGCCACCAATAGGGAGAATGCGGCAGCTACTACCAAGATGATTGTGATGGTGTCCATGGTCGACGACATGGTTTCCATCATTTCCTGCTGACTCCGGATGGTAAAGTCGTCTACGGCATCTCCTTTCAGTTCGTGTGACTCGCGGAGTGTATTTGTCAGCTCCGATATGGCGTCATCTGTCAGTTCCTCTGTGATGGCTGAGCAGTTTATGGAAGAATAGTACGTCTGGGCCAGTACACGCTTCATGACTGTCGTATAGGGTGACACCATTACATTGTCTTGGTCCATTCCCCATGAATTGTAACCTTTGGATTTCAACACGCCTATGATACGCAAGGGAATGGACTTGAAACGAATCGTCTTACCGATGGGGTCGCTTCCGTCGGGAAACAGCTCGTCCACCACTGTCTTTCCAACTACACATACCTTGGCGCTCTTACGGATGTCTTCTTCCGTAAAGAATGTGCCGTCCTGAATCTGCCACAGGCGGATGTTCAGATAATCCAGGCCTTCTCCATATAAGCTTGTTGTGGTGTTATTGGCACCATATATTGCCTGGCCGGAGGCGGATACTTCTGGAGACACATAAGTCACGTATTTCTTATTACGCACAATCAGTTCGTAGTCTTTCTGTTTCAATGTCTGCATGGCCGAAGGGTCTTGGCGCACGCCGCCACGGGTCTCTGCCCCCGGACGTATCATTATGACATTGGTTCCCATTTGGGAGATGTTGGCTCGGACGCTTTCTTTAGAGCCTTGACCGATGGCCATCATGATGATGACTGCGGCTACGCCGATGATGATTCCCAACATTGACAAGAATGAGCGGAACTTATTGCTGAAAATTGCGCGGATTGCTACTTTGAACAGATTCAGTATACTCATGTGAGGAATTTGGATTTTTTGAGGGACGTGATTCGAAAACAGATTCGTGGAATGCTCTCTTTAGTCGTCTTGTGGCACGGGAAGGGCGGCAAGGGCTTCGGCTGCCGACAGGATATGCGTGTTCTGCGTGTCTTCCCTGACTTTGCCGTCTCGGAGAAATATGTTTCGTGATGAATATTGTGCGATTTCCGGATTGTGGGTCACAAATATGATCGTGCGGCCTTCTGAGTGAAGCTTCTGGAACAGCACGAGCATTTCGAAGGAGGTGCGGGTATCAAGGTTTCCTGTTGCTTCGTCGGCCAACACCACTGCCGGATCGTTCACCAAAGCGCGGGCGATGGCTACTCGTTGCATCTGTCCTCCTGACATCTGGTTGGATTTGTGTTCCAGACGGTCGCCAAGACCTACAGCCTGGAGGGCCTTGATGGCTGCGGCGCGGCGTTGTTCGGCATTGTATTTTTTATTATACATCAAGGGAAGCTCCACATTCTCCACGGCTGTCGTTTTTGGCAGGAGGTTATAGTTCTGAAAAACAAAGCCTATCTTGCGGTTGCGGAGTTTGGCACGTTGGCTTTTCGACATCTTGCGTACTGGCGTGCCATCGAGAAAGTATTCGCCTTCGGTTGGGGTGTCCAGACAACCTAATTGGTTCAGCAACGTGGATTTGCCTGAACCGGATGTTCCTTGAATCGTCACAAACTCTCCTTCGTATATCTTAAACGATACACCTCGTAGCGCTTTCACGATTTCATCGCCTACCTTGAAATAGCGTTTTACATTTTGAAGCTCTATGACTACTTTACGATTGTCTTCCATCCTGGTTTTGTTTTGGGGAATTCTTGATTGTGGGTCCGTTCTATTTTATGTTTTGTTAACGGGCGCCTCCGCCTGGACGGCCTTGGCCCTGATTATTCTGACCGCCTTGGCCGCTCTGGCCGCTCTGACCGCCTTGGCCGTTCCTTTGCTGGCGGTTCGGACGACGTGGCATAAACGGATTGTTGTTACCTTGTTCTTCGCTGCTTTCTTCTTGAAGAATAATGAATTCCGTAATGATTTCGTCGCCTACTTTCAGGCCCGATAAAATTTCTGTGCTGCTGCCATTGCTCGAGCCCGTCTCGACGGCATATGCCTTGAACACATTTCCCTCTTTTTTCCATACTTTCTTCTCGCCGGGACAGTCCTCTATGCTCTCGCCGTCCATCAACAATGTCTCGTTGGGGCTGAAACGAAGGGCTTTGGAGGGAATGGACATTACGTCAAACTTCTCCATTGTGTAGATGGTCACATTGGCTGTCAAGCCGGGCTTTAGCTTCAGGTCGTCGTTCGGGGCGGAGATCACTACCTCATAGGTCACGACATTGCTCTCTGTCGTGGCTTCCTGACGCACTTGGGTTACACCGCCTTGGAACACGTCATCAGGAAATGCGTCAACGGTGAATGTCACGCGCTGACCTTCTTTCACACCGCCGATGTCGGCTTCATCCACCTTTGCTATTACGCGCATGTCTGTCAGGTCTTGGGCAAGAATGAAAAGGGTAGGGGTTGTCATCGATGCGGCTACTGTCTGGCCTTCTTCAACTTCTTTGCTCAGCACTATGCCGTCAATTGGAGATGTGATGGTGGCATATCCCAGGTTGGTATGGGCTTTTGACACGTTTTGTTTCTGCACTTCAACTTGGTTACGAGCCTGGGCGGCTTCGCTCAGGCTTTGGTCGTACTGCAGCTGGGCCTGAGTCACATTCTCTATAGCCTGATTGTTGGAGGTGCGGGTGGAGTTGTAGCTTTGTTGTGAGCTGTTCAGGCTTTGGGTGGCGTTGTTCAGGCTCTGCACGGCATTGTTATAGCTCTGAAGCGCATTGTTGAGTGTGGACTGGGCCTGTTCGTAGTCATTTGCGGAAATCAGCCCTCGCTGGAACAAAGTGCTGTATCGCTGCATGTTGGACTGGGCGATGTCAACATCTTTTTTCGTGTATTCTACGTTCTTGCGGGCAAACTCCACATTTTTCTTTGCCAACTCCAGGTTGTTCTCTGCTATGGCCAAGTCACGGTTTGATATCTCAAGATTGCTGCGGATCAAGTCAAGGTTTTTTGAGGCGGCGTCTATGCTTTTGTCCTGATAGTTCGCTGAACTCTGGGCACTTGATAAGTTACTTTCTGCCGACACCAGCTCACTGCTCAGGTTTGTACGGTCAAGTTCGGCCATGATGTCGCCTTTACGGACATAGCTGTTATAGTCCACGTAGATCTTGCTGATGATACCGGACACCTGAGTACCAACTTCCACCTTCGTCACTGGCTCTATTGTGCCGGTGGCAGTGATGCTTGTTGATATGTCTTGTTTCTCAACCTTTGCGGTTGTGTATGTCACCTTCTGTTCTTCTTTGCAGGATGTCATTCCTAACACCAATAAGCAGAACACGCTGAGTTTTATGGATTTCTTCATGTTTATGATGGATTTTCTGTGAGGTGTTTTTTATTTATAGTCGCATGCCGTATCCTTCGTAAAAACGGAGCAAGGCAAGATTGAGCAATGCTGTGTATTTAGCTTGCAACAAGGACTGTCGGGCCTGGATAAGATTGTTCTTCCCTGTTATCAGCTCTGCGATATTTTTCAGTCCTACTGAAAACTGGGCGTCAAGCAATTCCCAGCTGGACTCCTGACTCTCCTGGTTCGATTTCGCATATAGATATTGCTGTTGGGCGTTTTTGGCATTTAGCCAGTAGGTCTCTATCTGGGCATACAGTTCCTGTTCAGCATTCTGGAGGTCAAGCTCGCTGGATTGCTGGGCAAGCTTCGCTTTGGTCACGTTGGTCTTATTCTGCTTTCCGTCGAATATCGGTACGGAGACGGACAGCCCGATTGTGTTGTTCATGTTGTTTTTCAATTGACGGAAGATGGCGTCGTCGCTGGCGCTGCTGTTGCTGGTGCCGACACCTGCAGTCAGACTGATAGTGGGATAATAGCCACGCTTGGCTATGTTCACATCCAGCTTGGATGATTCCACGTTGAGCTCTGCTTCTCCGATCTCCGGACGTTGACTGCGGGCTAATTGATAGACTTCCTGTTTCGATGGGAGTGGCTCTAATACTTTGGAGTCATCTATCAGCGGAACTACCACATCAAACTGGTCAAGCATCACCAGTTCCAACAGTTGTTTCAGCTGTAATTTTGTGTTTGCAAGCGACACCTCTGAATTTACTACATTGTACTCGTCCTGGCTCACTTGCGCTTCCATCTGGGCTAAATCGGCTTTTGCCAGACTCCCCACATCTACCATCACTTTGGCACGGTCGCGCTGAACTTTTGAACCTTCCAGTATCTCTTTATTCACGGTCACGGCTTCATTCTGGTAGAGTATTTGCACATAATATTGAACAATCTGCTCCTGGATGTTGTTGCTCGTCTGCTCCACGTTCTGGGCAGCGATTTCCGTGGCCAACTTGTTGCGTTTGATTTTCTGGCGGTTTATGCCTCCATTCCATACTTGCCAGTTGGCGTTAATTCCGTAGCTGCCGTTGTAGCTCACTTCTTTGTTGGAAGTAGTAAATGTTCCTCCGTTCAAGTTCACTGTTGACTCACTGAAGGGGCGCCACGATACATTCTGATTAGTCGATGCTGACAATGTAGGCCATAAGCCTGCACGCGATTGCTCGTAGTCTGCTTCTGCCTGCGATTTTGAGATGACAGATTTCTGAACTTGGATATTGTGGGTCAATGCATAGTCTATGCATTGCTGCAATGTCCATTGTGATGGATAAGTTTGAGAATAAACCGTATGTAGACCTGTCGACATGAAGAGCGACAGGAGCACATACTTTAAGTTTCGGTTCAGCAACATGATATGTGGGGATTGGAGTTTAATATAAAAATGGAAACAGTTGGCCTGTAAGCCGGGTTCTGTACCTACAGCCACCACCGTGTCTTTGGATGATAAGCCATAGGCGTCTGTCATTTATCTGAGCTAAATGTCACCATTTAGCTTCATATAGCGTTCTACCCCTTGGCTGGGAAGGGCTACCGTTATTGGAAACGCCGAAGCGAATCCAGCGCCAATATACATGAACTTGCAGCTCCCAAGATGCACAGCCGGAATGTCACCATTCCGCTGGTGGGCTCTTAACCCGCCTTCTCACCCTTACCTCAATTGCTTGAGGCGGTTGTTTTCTTCTGCATTACTCAACCCTCGCGGACTCCTTCTGATTAGGAAGTGGGATGCCCTTGGCTGCCCGGACTTTCCTCTGAACTGACATCTGTGGTTGTGGCCTGAGATGTACTATCAGCGACAGACCGTCCAACTGCTTCCAATTTTCTTTATGCAAATTTAGCAATTAAAATGCGGATTGCAAAGTATTTCTTGTATTTTTTGGAGTTCTTGAAAACTCTTTTTCCATATATGCTAATTGCAATGGTCGGATTTTCTTTTTTCCTTTTCTTTTTTTTCTTTTCTTTTCTTTTCTTTTCTTTTTCGCTTCTCTATATGAGACTGTTCTTACTCGTCTGAGGTTTAATATGATTTCCCAATATCTGCTTATTTTTCTAACAGGTCAGGGCGGAGCTGACGTGTACGTTCCATGGCCTGTTGTAATTCCCATTCTCGTATTTTCTTCGGATCGCCACAAAGTAGGATTTCGGGTACATCACCAAATCCGTCGTAGTGGGCCGGACGGGTGTATATGGGGGGAGCCAGCAGGTTGTCCATAAAGCAGTCGTCGAGCGCTGCCTGGCTGTCGCCTAAGACGCCGGGTATCACACGCACTATGGCATCCGTCATTACTGCGGCAGGCAGCTCTCCCCCTGACAACACGTAATCTCCTATGGATACTTCATGGGTTATCAGGTGCTCACGGATTCGATGGTCTATGCCTTTGTAATGACCGCAGAGGATAATGATGTTCTGAAGCTGCGACATGCTATTTGCCATCTCTTGGTCAAACTGCTTTCCGTCAGGACTTGTATAGATGATGGCATCGTATTCCTCTCCTTTTTCCTTGAGCAACTGGCTACGTAAGAAAGAAATACAGTCGGCTATCGGCTGTATCTGCATAATCATTCCTGAGCCGCCGCCAAATGGATAGTCGTCAACTCGCTTATGTTTGTCTTTTGTGTAGTCTCGAAGATTATGAATATGTATTTCCACTTGCCCCTGGCGCTGAGCTCGGCCAATGATGCTCTCGTTCAGAAAGCCTGAGAACATTTCTGGTAAGACACTTATAATATCTATTCGCATTTTAATTCCTCTTTTCTTGCGCTGCTTGTTTTTTATGTCAGTTTCTATTTTTTTCCTGAATATAGCATGCACATCTGAAATGTCAGACGCTTATGACACATTTCTTGAAATCCGGCGTCTGTGAAAATCTTGGTCATCTCGTTTCCTTGTGGAATCGCGTCCATGGTATCTGGAAGATATGTGTATGCATGGTTGTCGTGTGAGACTGACCGGCCTATAATGGGCATTACTATTTTTTTGTAGCACCAAAATAACTGACGCATCGGAAATTTACGGGGCGAACAGAGGTCTATCACGACAATTCGGCCACCTGGTTTCAGTACGCGGTACATCTCCGACAGACATTGGTCCAGATTTTCAAAATTCCTTAGTGCAAATGCCGAAATAATTGCGTCATAACTGTTTGTCTCGAAAGAGAGTTTCGTACAGTCTTCCTTTTTGAAATGGATTATGTCTGACATGCCTGCTTCCGCCACTTTCTTCTTACCGATTTCCAGCATCTTTTCTGAGATATCGATGCCGGTTATTTTTTGAGGATGAAGCAGTCTGTTTGCTAATATCGACAAATCTCCTGTGCCTGTGGCCACGTCGAGTATTGTCGACGGGCTGCATTGCTTCTGTAGATGATTGATGGCACTTCTTCTCCATTTACGGTCTATTCCCAACGAAAGCAGGTGGTTCAGACCGTCGTAGGAATGGGCGATTGAGTCAAACATTTGCTCAACTTGCTGCCCCTTGGGCGCAGTGGAGGAATAGGGCTTTACTGAGTCTTGTGCGTACACGGCTGGTTGGGGAATTCTGGAACTTATTGCTTTATGCTCTCAAGACACTTGCGTACATTCTTTTCTATACGTTGTGCAATGTCTTCGTCTGATGCTTTGACAAATGGTTCGCCCACGATGTGCTCGTACAATTCTATGTAACGGTCGGATATAGAATTCACGAACTCGTCGCTCATTTCGGGCATCTGCTGGCCGGGCTGATTCATGAAGTTGTGCTCAATGAGCCACTGGCGAACAAATTCTTTCGACAACTGTTTCTGTGCTTCGCCTTTCTCGAATCTTTCCTCGTAGCCGTCGGCGTAGAAATAACGGCTGGAGTCGGGTGTATGTACTTCGTCTATAAGATAAATCTTACCGTCACGTTTGCCAAACTCATACTTTGTGTCTACAAGGATCAGGCCTTTCTCGGCTGCTATTTTTGTGCCTATCTCAAACAACGTATAAGTGTATTTCTCGATGATGGCATAGTCTTCGGCAGATACCAGGCCTTGGGATATGATTTCTTCTTTTGATATGTTCTCGTCATGACCCTCGTCGGCTTTGGTCGTCGGGGTTATAATGGGGGTGGGGAATTTTTCGTTCTCACGCATCCCGTCGGGAAGTTGAATGCCGCAGAGCACTCGGTTGCCTGCTTTGTACTCGCGCCAGGCTGAGCCGGTGAGATAGCCGCGGATGATCATCTCAACTCGAAATCCTTCGCATTTCAGGCCTACGGTCACCATTGGGTCGGGCACTGCTATTTTCCAGTTGGGAACCAACTCTGACGAGGCGTCAAGAAATTTTGCGGCTATCTGGTTGAGTACCTGGCCTTTGAATGGGATTCCCTTGGGTAAGACTACGTCGAATGCGGATATACGGTCGGTGGCAACCATCACCATGATGTCATCATTGATGTTGTACACGTCGCGTACTTTACCATGATATACTGATTTTAAGCCGGGAAAATCGAATTGGGTCTTTGTTAATGCATTCATAATTTGTTTTATTTATTGATTGTTGTTCTCTTTTTCTTTTTCTGCTTTTGACTTTTCTGCTTTCTCCTTTTCGTATTTGTCATAAGCATTGACTATCCGGGTGACTAATTTGTGTCTCACTATGTCTGACTCATTCATGTATATAAATGAAATCCCGGGAATGCCCGACAACACCTTCTCGGCTTCTTTCAAGCCTGAGTATATCGGTCGAGGCAGGTCTATTTGAGTCATGTCGCCTGTGATTATCATCTTGGTGTTATGGCCCATGCGTGTCAGAAACATTTTCATCTGCTGAGGAGTGGTGTTCTGAGCCTCGTCCAGTATCACCACAGCATCATTCAGGGTCCGGCCGCGCATGAAGGCCAGCGGCGCTATCTGAATCACGTTCTGTTCCATGTATTCAGCCAGTTTCTGAGCTGGAATCATGTCTTGAAGCGCATCATATAGGGGCTGAAGATAGGGATCGATTTTCTCTTTCATGTCGCCTGGGAGAAAACCGAGTTTTTCGCCGGCTTCGACGGCAGGACGTGATAATATGATTTTTCGTATTTCTTTGTTCTTTAGGGCTCTCACTGCAAGCGCGATGCTTACATAAGTCTTGCCGCTACCGGCAGGACCGATAGCAAATATCATGTCTTTTTCTGAGAAGGAATCAACGAGAAGTTTCTGATTCTGACTGCGTGCCGTTATCGCTTTGCCGTATATGCTGTAACAGATGGCGCTGTCGTCACTTTTCAGGGTGTCATTGCCTTTTACAATGTTCAGGATGGCTTCTTCGTTAAGTGAGTTGTATTTTGAGCAGTGGTGCATCATCTTCTGGATGTTTTCCTCAAACGAACACATTTCAGATTCATCCCCAAGAACTTTTATTTGATTGCCGCGGGCTATTATGCGGAGTTTGGGGTATAACGCTTTTATCATTTGAAGATGGATGTTGTTCACTCCATAAAATGTCACCAGGTCTATGTCTTCGAGAACTATATGCCGCTCTATCATCAGATGTATTTGTAATGAATGATTTTTGTGTATTTATTTTGCAAAATTACTCTAAAATCACCTGATACGCAAATAAAATAAATGAATTTTTCATTATTTCATGTTTTTACACTGATTATTCACAACTTTGATTCGAAATTGTAAATCCACACTTGCCTATTTTTGTGGTGAATACAAAATGGATCTACCTTCTCTTTTACCGTTTTTTTATGTTCTCAAATGCTAATACATAACCTCTCAAGTTCGAGGAAATATGTGGAAAAAGATATGTTTTGAAATATTTTACTACAGTATTTTTTGTCATGTGAAAAAAATGTCGTAACTTTGCAAAGCTATTACGGGCTAATAGCGTCAAATCATTTTATTAATAGGGGAATACCCCATAAAATTCATCTAAATGGCTACAAAAATTAGATTGCAGCGTCACGGAAGAAAGAACTATGCGTTCTATTCTATCGTTATCGCTGATTCTAGAGCACCACGTGATGGTCGCTTTATTGAGAAGATTGGTACTTACAACCCGAACACCAATCCGGCAACTGTTGATTTGAAATTCGAACGTGCATTACATTGGGTTGAGGTGGGTGCACAGCCTACTGACACTGTTCGTAACATCCTTTCAAAAGAAGGTGTGTACATGATGAAACATCTCAGAACTGGTGTGAAGAAAGGCGCATTCGATGAAGCTGCTGCAGAAGTAAAATTCAATGCATGGAAAGCTGAGAAAGAGAACAAGCTGAAGAAGGTCGTTGCTAAGAACGAAGCTGATAAGAAGGCAGCTGACGCTGCACGTCTTGCTGCTGAGAAGAAAGTGAACGAGGAGATTGCCAAGAAAGTTGCTGAGAAGAAGGCTGCTGCTCTTGAGGCTCCTGCAGAAGAGGCTTCTGAAGAGGTTCCGGCTGAGGCTTAATGGCTTTGTCGTTTCAGTGAGTCATTATATTGAATCACATTCAAAAAAAGTAAAAAGGTGCGGTTTTCCGCACCTTTTTACTTTTCTTAGGATTTGCTGTTTCAGTTCTGAGCTATAATGTTGATGATGGCCACAATATCGCTGATGTCAACTTTGGTATCGCTATTCACGTCTGCGTTTTCATATGTGGCTGTGCCTGCTATCTGATTGATTACGGCTACGATGTCTGAGATGTCAACTGCGCCGTCTTCATTCACGTCTCCTGGCTTGGCTGCGTCAACAAATCCTTCTGGCTTTGTTTGACCTAAATAATACAGGTGGAAATTGTCAAATATGGTCCAGTCGCCTGAGATGGTCGTTTCCTTCTTGATTCCAAGTTTCATTGAACCTGCGGAGATGTGGAAGTCCACGCTGTTTCCATCCTCGTTCATTTTCTTTGTGTCAAACAGATAGTTTGCACCTTCCATCGTGTCTGCAAAGTACAGCACCTGACTTGCATCGATGGACTCGTCGTTGATGTTCGGACTGTAATAGCCTGTGAATTCCTCACCTAATGTATAGAATTGTGCCCAACTTTGAATGTCGCTCGTCCAGTTCTGGGCATAAAGCTTGGCATTCAGCACATTGGTAGGTGCAGCATTGCCTTCTTCGTCCACTGCCAATGATTTGTTATATACATCAGCATTTGCTCCGTCACGATAATAACCTTGGCATGCGAAGCGGTAGTAGCCCTCTGGCATGTCGCTCACGACTTGGTAGATGTTGAAATTCGTGTTGTAGAATTCAAGCTCTGAGTAGTAACATGCGGCTGTTCCTGTTGCGATTGTCCAACCTTCCATGGAGTCGCCTGTGAAGCTTGGATTCTGAAGGAATGCTGTGATGTCTAATGGACTGCTCTCTGATGCGTCTTTCTCAGGAAGTGAGGCTTTCATCGCGCCTACGAGGGCTGACACGTTTGCAGCTAAGGATTCTGCGGTAGGACCGGCTGAGGCGTCTGTTGACTTTATGGCTTCCATCTGTTTGTTCAGGAGGCTCGTTGTTTCTGTCGTGTTCCAGTTTTCTGCGGCTGCTATTGCGCTGATGTAGGAGTTGCTGCTGGATATCATCGTGTTCACCTCGTCTTGTATTTCGATTGTAGCGTCAGATGCGTTTATCATATTTGACAGACGAGACTTTACGGCATTTAGAACTGTGGTTTCATTTGCTGAAGCTGAGGTCTGGGTCGAGTATTCATCTACCGCGTTTACTATCACTTGCTCTTTTGCCTGTGTGTTGTTTAGCTCTGCTATCATTTTCGTCAAATCGTCGATGGCTGTATAGCTGTCTGGATTCGACATGATGTCGTTCAGCTGTTTGTTGGCAGCGTCTATATCGCCCTGGAGGATCAATTCGGATATGGCGTTTTCTACATCGCCTCTCTTTGTCGCAAGATCTTCCGACAGGTCTATATTGGTGCCATAATAGGTCAGTTTAAAGTTTGTCACGCAGAACCAGCCAGAGTAAGCGGCTCCTGTCGTTGTCGATGTTCCGCCGATTGTCAAGGTACCATCGCTGCCAATCAGAATCTTGTCTGTCGACAAGGTTGTCCATGTCTCGCTGTCCCAGCCTTGATTGTCAAGATATACGGAGGATTTTGTCACGCTGCCCGACTTTGCGTACGTATGTTGGGTGGAGGGTTCGTAGTTGGTAATCCAGTCTGCGCTGACGGAGTAGTATCCTTCTGGAAGACCTGTCAGGTCTTGGTGGATGTCAAGGGTGCCTACGGTCGTCTTGGCATGCCAGTTGTTCCATGTGATACGCCCTTCGGTCCAGTTTACGCGGGCGTCGTCCACGATAAAGCTGTTGCCGTTCACCCATCCTGTGGAATTGTAGTCGCTGGGGGTGGAGTTTGAGGCATAGTTGTGGTCGGTTACGTAAGGGAAAGTGTATGTGCCGTCTTCATTCTGGGTTGGCTCAGCATCAGGATTGCAGAACCAGGGATGAAGAATCAAGGCGGTCACGTCGACACCGCTGCCGTCGGCTGGCAGTTCTTGTGAGGTCACGTAGCTGCCTTTGGCTTTCGTGATCTCGGCTGCAACCTCGGAAGAGGTTTCCATTGTGCTGGCGTCTGAAATTTTTGAACTGCATTGTGACAGTGCTTCCATATATGCGCTCTTGCCCGGGTAGTTCGTGGCTTCTGCGTAAGCTTGCTCGTTTGCAATGGTTTCCTTTACGGCATCAGCGGCGTTTACTATCTTTTCTTGTTCTGCGATTTTTGTCCGTATAGTCGTTGCTGCTGATGTGTATGTCTCGGCTGTGGGATTTGCCTCTGTCTGTTCTTCTGTCTCAACCAGCACGTTCTCCATGTTCAGGGTCAGGGTCGCGTACTCTTCAAGTCTGCCAAGGAAATCCTCCAGCTCGGACACGGCCTCATAATAGTCATTCTTTGCAATGGCAAGACGCGTGTCGTTATCAACTTCACCTCGCTTGATCTTCATCACCAGCTCTTGCTGCTCGATGCCCAAGTTGCCCGCGAATATGGTGAAGTCATCGTATGCAAAGGCGGGATCGGGGTCAGCCCATGTCCATTGAGCTACTCCTCCGAGGTAAAGGTCTGCATAATTGCTGAAGCCGTCGAAGAGGCTTGTGGAGCCGTTCAGAAAACCGTCCTGGCATGTCCATTGGTTATATACAGCACCATCAGCGTAAATTGTTGCCGTGTTGTCTGTCTTATTAAGGACAAATGCGATGTAATGCCAGTTGTCATCGAAACCAGTTGGAATATTTTCGACCACTTCTTCACCATCTTCGTTGGTACTGGTTACTTCTTTTGTCTTTTGTGCAAGATAGCTAATACTCTCTTGATTAGTACCATTGATATTTTCTTCTGCTTTGAAATCGTCCCAATGCCCGGCCCAGTCGTTTATCTGAGCCCATCCACGTGCGTTTTGCGACCACATCGTATTTCCCCAGTTGTCCGATGCGCCCAGGCCGCGGTTGCCGGCATTGTAAATTGTGTAGAACACGCTGTAATAATACGAAATGTCTGGAAAGTTGAGATTGGCTACTGTGGGATTAACCCAGAATCCAATTGACACGGCGCCGTCTGTTGTTTTTTCGGCTGCTTTTGTCAGTCCGTCACCTAATTCCACGCGAAGATAGTTGGTGGCCTTGGTTGTTGTTGCGCTGTTTGGACAGTTCTGGTAGTATGTCCCGAAATTCGCATCGTCCGAAGTCCTCAATTCTCCGTCACCCACCTGGGTACCGTTGAATTCTGCCACATTGGTCACACCCTCAAAGTCCAGGCTGAACGTAGAGCGTGGCAATGTCACTTGAGCCGATGCTATCAGGCTTGCTGATAATCCGGCTGCTAATAAGTAAATTCTTTTCATTGTCTCGTTAGTTAGTAGTTAGTAAAACAAAATAATCTCTTTTTGCAAAATTACTAATACTTATTGTGAAATACAAATAATTATTAAATAATTTTCTAATATTAGTGTAAAATTAACACTTATCAAACTGCTTAGATATCAGTGTGTGAAAAAAAGAGGCCTTTTCAGGCCTCGATTTATTTTTATTTTGATATTTTCCAGTATATTATATACTGTCTTTTGGTGTTGTCGTGAATTGATAGCACCCTGCGTCTGGATTTTCTGTCGGTCGGGGTACACCATTGCGGTCGGTGGAACAATATTTTATATATTCCCCTTTTCCGATGCCTCTGGCTTTTGATTTTTCTGACAACTCAAAGCTATATATGAAATTATCATCGTCTATCTGCTTGAAATTCTTCTTTCCCCATATGATATCGTCTGAATAGCTTCCGTCTTCGTTTTTCTTCCAGCTCTTGATGTCGCCGGTCTCATTCACTGATGTCTCGAACATCTTCTTTATGTCCTCTCCTTCACTGCCGTTCAGCTTCATGTTCACAAGGCAATGGTCAAACAGGACGTTGAATCGGGCATCGTTATTTTCTATGCGGTTGCCGATTATCTCGTCTGTGCTTCGCCCGGTCACTAAGCAGTTATAGAAATTGGCTTGCTCTATCGGATAGATTGTGTCATTTTCCATATTGGATAGGTAGAGGGCGCTGCCATGGTTGCCATCCCAGGGATAGAATTGAGCCAGGGTGGTATGAACGAAATTGTAGGCGCCACCTATCAGACTCACACAATTTCCTCCTGAATTGCTTATCTGGCTGTTAAGCACTTGTCCCTGGCAATAATAGCATTTCAGGCCGTCTCCACCAACATTGTGGATTGTGGAATTCTGAATATAGAATTTAAAGTCCTCGGATGTAGAAACAGGACAGTATATACCGTAACTACCGCTGTGAATATCTACATTGTCAAACAAGTTGTTTTTGCTTTCGGAATGTAAGGTGATACCGCCCCACATCCCGTCGGTTCTGTCGTAGGGCAGATAGCTTAATATGCGGTCCGTGCGGTCACCGCGGAAAATGATGGGTTCATCTGTAGTTCCGTTGCATATCAACTGACCATAAACGCCCACATAAGCGCCACTGTGGAAGCAGATTGTAGTGCCTGAGGGGATTGTCAGCGTGGCCTCATTCCTCACAATCAGACTGTCATAGATGATATAGGGCTTTTCATTTGTCCATGTCGTGTCTGATTCTATTATTGGAGCATGTAGAAATATGGCATCTTGACCGTAGGCTTCAAGTATGATTTTTTGTGTCTGCCCGCTTTCCAGGTTAAAAAGCAATTCGTCTTTT
>OCTX012176582.1_pt1 | contig 17085 bp, 15 predicted proteins | sample 1539691 | NCBI WGS metagenome assembly OCTX01 (sample SAMN02144231, study PRJEB22623) | gut metagenome | biome: sheep rumen | host: Ovis aries | place: New Zealand | reverse complement strand
ACTCCGGATATGGCTCGTGTCCTTGTAAAATTTGAAGGCCTTAATGTAGGTGGTTCCATCAAAACTCGTACGGCTTTTAATATGATTCTGGACGCTGAACGCCGTGGTCTTATTGACAAAAATACTGTAATTGTTGAACCAACAAGTGGTAATCAGGGAATTGGTCTTGCCCTTATCGGCGCGGTTCGCGGCTACAAAACCGTAATCATTATGCCAGACAGCGTTTCTGAAGAACGCCGCAAGCTGGTTAAGCACTACGGTGCAGAAGTTAAGTTAGTGCATGATAACGGCGATATTGGAAAATGTATTCAGGAATGTATTGATACTGCTTTTTACATGCAGCATATGGATCCTCATGTTTTTATTCCTCAGCAGTTCGAAAATCCTGCTAATCCTCAGATTCAACGCGAGCAGACCGCAGTTGAAATTCTCGAAGATGTTGATGGACCTATAGACGGTTTTTGTTCTGGTATCGGAACGGGCGGAACTCTCACTGGAATCGGCGAAGTATTAAAATCAAAAAATCCCGAAATCACAATATGGGCCGTTGAACCCGCTCACGCTGCAATTTTAAGCGGTGGTAGTGTAGGTACTCACCTTCAGATGGGAATCGGCGACGGACTTATTCCTCCAATTTTGAATAAGGATATTTATGATGATATTTTCATCGTAACAGATTCTCAGGCAATCAGAACAAGCCGCGAGCTTTCCCGCAAGGAAGGAATTATGTGCGGCATTTCCAGTGGAACAAACGTTGCTGCTGCTCTTGAACTGGCAAAAGCTCTTGGACCTGGAAAGACTGTCGTTACTGTTTTGCCGGATACAGCAGAGCGCTACTTCAGCACACCGCTTTTCGACGAGGATGTAGAGTTCTAAAGGCTCTTAAGCATTTTCTTGTGCTGGTACATTTCCGTATCAGCACGCTTAATTACATCATTAAAACATTTATCTACGTATGGCTCAAAAACTGCAAAGCCTGCCGCAAAAGATTTTTTTTCAGCTAGCGAGCAGTTTCTTTTCATTTCTGTTTCAGTCAGTTCGAAAACTTTTTCTTTTATAGCTTCAAGATTTGTATAATTATCATCCATTATTAGAGCTACAAATTCATCACCGCCAATTCTGAAAACCGGACATTCAGAAAATAAACTACGGATAGCCTTGCAGCAATTTTTGATATAAGCATCTCCAATGTCGTGCCCGAATGTATCATTTATCATTTTGAGATTGTTCAAATCACACTCGCAGACAGCGAATCTTATAGTTGGGGGATCTGCTTTTATTTCTTTATCTAGAATAGTAATCTGATTATCAAAACAGATACGGCTCAGAACTCTTGTAAGTGCATCATGATTTGAAATATCTTTTTCCATGTTAATTGTTTGAATCATAACATGGCGCATTATAGTCTGAACACAAATATAGAGCAGGGTAGCCGTAACACAAATGCTCATATAACCAGAATTAATATTGCTGTCTATGACATTTGCAACATTTCCTACTATCATAATAGAAGTAATTAAAAGAATATTAATCAGATAGCGAAGTTTGGACCTTATTCCAATCAGAATAAATACAAACAAAACGTAACCAAAATCTATGGCACAGAATACAAGATAAGAAGCGTATGCACATCCTCTGTGAAAAGTTCCATTTGAATCAATATAAAAAACAACGCCTGTAAAAAGGGAAATAACTTCAATTACAACATTGATGGTCATAAATAGCAGCATGAATCTTATGGAATGTTTCATACCACTGCTGCGGGCAAGGCAGACACCAAGATAAGGTGAAATACAGAATTCAGAAAATGTAATGAACCAATGGATTTTTGGAGAACAGAAATTTGTTTTATCGGCTAACACACCAAGATATTCACAAATAGCTCCCAGAGCGGCAAGAATAAAAGTAATTCTGAACCATTTGATGTCATCCTTGTTAAAAATTGTGTTCTTACCGGCATCAATCGCGAGAATAATCATGCTGATAACACAGACTATAATTGTTACTGTGTAGTTATGATCCATAGAATTACATTATACACCCACAATGTTGAAAGTCTCAATTAAATTTATTAAAATAAAAAATCATGTCATTGCGAGGCAGAAAGCCGAAGCAATCTAAATTATAAGGAGTCATAATTATGGCAAGAACACATTATATTGCTGGAAACTGGAAGATGAACACAACAAAGGCAGAAGCTGTTGCTTTGGCAAAAGACCTTGTTGAACAGTTGAAGGGTAAAACAAACAAATATATGATTGGTGTTCCTTTTGTATACCTTGATGCAGTTGCACAGGTTGTAAAAGGTTCAAACATCATTCTCGCAGCTCAGGACTGTGCTGCAACAGATAACGGAGCTCACACAGGTGAAGTTTCTTGTGCTATGCTTAAAGACATTGGTTGCCAGTGTGTAATTCTTGGTCACTCAGAACGCCGCCACGAAATTGGTGAATCAGATGAACTTATCAACAAGAAGGTTCGCAAGGCACTTGCAAGTGGTCTCGAAGTAGATCTTTGTATCGGTGAGCTTTTGAGCGAACGCGAAGCAGGTGAGGCAGAACAGGTTTGTGCATTCCAGCTTTCTGCAGGCCTTGCAGGCGTTACAGAAGAGCAGATGAAGAACGTAACAATCGCTTACGAACCAGTTTGGGCTATCGGTACAGGTAAAACTGCTACTCCAGATGATGCTCAGGCAATTCACAAGTTCATTCGCGGATACATCGCAAAGCTTTACAATCAGAAAGTAGCTGATGAAGTAATCATCCAGTACGGTGGATCTATGAAGGCTTCTAACGCTCCAGAGCTCCTTGCTCAGCCAGATATCGACGGTGGTTTGATTGGTGGAGCTTCTTTGAAGGCAGAAACTTTCGTACCAATTTGTGTACTTTAATTTATAAGTAATTACAATAATATAAATCATCATGGAGAACGGAACAGAGCAGAACCTTGCTTTGTTCCGTTTTTTTATGTATACTTCCCGGGCTTATCCACTGTGGATTTAAGTCATTCTCAGACTTGACCCGGGAATCTAAATTTAAAAATAATTATGAAAAAATCACAACTTTTAAAGCTAAAATTCATCAAAATTTATGCGTTTTTACTGATTACAACCAAATACGCGTCTGATAAAATAACGTTATTAAAATATGGGTGTGAATCGGATAAGAGTATGAAAAAAAGAATTGTCGCTTTTCAAGTTTTTCTTTTTTTAATAATTAACCAGTCTTTTTTATTTGCTCAAAACGAGGCATCCAGTAATTCCGTAAAGGAAAAGATTTCAGAAATTGTTTCTACCGAATCATCTGTTCTTCTGTTTTCTGAAAACAACAATGGTTCGCTTTTTGCGATATCGAGCGGAGATTCGGTTAAATTGTACGATTCATCAGATTATTCGCCTGTCTGCGAGTTTTATGATCAGCAAGTCTCAAAAATGTCTTTTTATACAGAAGATGGCAATGAATTTTTTGCTGACCTCACAAAAGACGGACAGTTTACCGTACGTAAATTAACTCATGAAGAAAACAGCTGGTCTTATACTCAGGATGAACCATATTTTTCCGCTGATTGTGCAGATCCAACTGGTAAAAGAAAGCTTACAACCGTAGCCTTTAGTAGTAATTCAGATTATATTGCAGCTGCCTTTGATGATAATTCAGTGCAGGTGCACTTCCGCCTACGTGTAACAGCCGGTTCAATTTCTCATACAATTACAAAGCATAAGGCTCCTGTATATGGTCTTGAGTTCAGTCGGAATGGAGAGTATCTGGCAACGGTTTCTACGGACGGCGAAGCTTATATATGGAACAGTTATACAAGTAACCAGATTACCCGACTCAAGGGAATCTACACCCGCTCAAATGTTCCTGTAGTTTTTTCAGCTGATTCAGTTTACATAGTTTTCCAGGATGGAAGAAATACTTTTAAGATTGCAGATTTTTCTGGAAATACCCTTTATTCAATTGCCGCAGGACGTCCCATTACCGGAATTAAACCACTCAAAGATCCAGACCTTATATCAATCCGAAATGATAAGGGCGAGGTGATGGTTTACAGCATTTCTTCGCGCCGTCCTATTTCAGTTTCTTCAGCTTCTAAACTTATGGCCGAAGTGGGCGAAACTTATGTAGATGCCAATTTTACTTCTTATGATTTTGATACCGCAGTAAGCCACATGTATGCAGGCTTTAAAAACGGAAAAGTTTATCTTATAGAGCCAACTCCTTATCTTGATGATACAGCAATGCTCATTACAGATGCTTCAAAAGCAGGTAAGGGCTTAGGAAACTTTGTGCACCAGCGTTTTTCAAGCGTCACTATTTCCGGCGGAACAAACTATATGACAAAGCCATATCTGATGTCTGCAAATCTCCGGGGCGAATATTTATATTCCGGAAAAATCTCCCCATTTTTTGTAGGCGGCGGCTTGAGCCTGGGAGCCGGTTTTCCAAGAAACGATTTCCCTGCCAATTACAAAGTTCACGGCGAATACGTATCATCTCCAAAATTGCTTTTTACTTCTATATATATACCAGCCGGCTACGCATTTTCACCATGGAATAACGAAGTCAGAATTATTACCACGTTTAAGGCAGGTGTAAAAATGCAGTCCCTGGCCTTAATTACAAAGGAAGGCTCAATTATAGGCGATCCCGCATTTTCTTTTTACATGAGTGCCGGAGCCGGAATGCAAATCAAATGGTTCCAGTTCGACCTTAACTGCGAATACGACGCAATCGGAAAAGTCAGCCCGTCATTATATGCAGGGTATGCTTTCAGGTGGGGAGAGTAAGAATGAAAAAAGTTTTGCGTTTTGTTTTGATGATTTCGATAATCACTCTTTTTATTACAGCTTGTTCGAATTCTTATAATGAAATGATAGATGGATTTAATGGGAAGTATTTTTCACTGACTCCAACACCACCAATTGAAAAGAGTATTAATGATTCAGGTTTTAACCAGGAAACAATGCTTGAGGTTCGCTATACCTTTATAGAAGGTTATGAATCTACTCTTCCAGCTCCTTTGGGAGGAGCAAGTTATTCATGGAAAAAAATGAAACACGATGGAACATTTGAAGAACCTGCTCTTTGTGAAGAAAGAATTTTTACATTTGTTCCAGAAGAATCTTTTGAAATAAATGCAGAAACAAAACTGGTATTAACCGTTACCAACGAAGCGGGAACGGAATATATAGATACAACGATAATAGTAATTCTAAATCGGGAATAAAAACCGGAATGGAGGAAAAGGAGATGAAGAAATTTATTAAAAGTTTCTTAATGGCTGCTGCAGCTTTAATGTTGTTAGCAGGATGTAATGGACTCATCGATGCAACAGTATCAGGTGATCCAGACAAGGCTGTAATCACAATCGGAATTGATGGTATTACAGAAGCTACTAATAGAAGTGCTCGTACCATTAACCCTGAGGCATATGATACTGAGGCAAAAATGGCTCCAAGTAACTTCACAATTAAACTTAAAGGTTATTCTGATAAAGGGTATACTTATGGTGATAACGAAAATGCTGAAGTGGAACTAACTTGGAATGGTACTAAAGCAACAATTAATCTTGAATATGACGTTTGGTATTTAACAATGATCGCATATGATAAAAGTGAGACACCAAAAAAGCTTTTTGAAGGTCGTCGCAGAATTGATTTGAGAAATGGTAAACCGGCGGATAATGCTTTTACTTTTACACTTTCAACAGAGGGTGTGGATACTAAAGGTAAAGTTAATTTCTCAGGACTTTTTGTTAATCCATTAATTGATGAGAATGATGCTAATAAGGGGCGTCTTGCTGTACAGTATACAGCTGCATTGTATGATTTGTATACAAATGAAATGGTAGAAGATTCTAAAGTAAAAGCTTCTTGTACCACTGATATTGTACAGACAAAAGATGATGGTGGTAACGTTATTTCAACAACAACATATGGAAAATTTACATACAATCCTTCTGCAGAGGTAGATCCAGGTCGTTACAATTTCAGAATTTATTTTGATATGGATAAAGGAACAGGTGAGGCTCATGATTATGTAACAATTGGTACATGGAATGATATCGTAGTTGTTGCTCCTGGTCGTACAACAAATGGAACTGAGGGTAGTATTGGTAATATCGGTGATATTCTTAATAAAATACCTGATGCTCCTACAGCCCTTTCTGCTTACTATGTAGGTGATCCTACTGGCAAAACAAGCGGAAATGATTATAAGGTTCTTATCAACTGGACTCCAAGTGCATCAAAGAATGAATCTTATTATAAACTTATAATCAAAGATTGGACATCTGGCTCTGCAACAGATTATAAGGTATTTGATGCTACACATGAGTTCTACGGTAGTGATATTTGGGTAGATGGTACTCTTGCTGGTGGTACAAATAGTTGTACTGTTAAACTTCCAGTTGAAAAGAAATATGAAATTACTCTCTCTGCTGTAAACGTAATTGGTGAATCAGCAGTAACTGCTCGAAAAACTACTGAAGTAACTACAGTTGCTGGTCATACTGCTTATGGTGCAGAGAAAATCAATCTTATGAAGATTGCTTATGATCTTAATGGTGGTACATTAAAAACTGCTGCTAATGAGTCTCAGGTTGGTGGAATTGTAAATAAATATTGTATTTTTAAGGATGTAGCTATTCCTGTTATGGATATTAAGCCAATTCCAGAAACTGGAGATCCTGAATATCCTCAGCTTACAAAGCAGAATCATCCATTCCTTGAGTGGGATGATGAAACTGGTACAAAAGTTGAGACAATAACAACTTTTGGTAACAAAAATCTTACAGCTAATTACAATGTTCAGTTTATTATAGATTATACAATTGATGATTCTTATGGTTCAATTGATACTGAAGTAAAACAGTCTAGTGATGATGTTAAGAATACCGTTTTGAAGGATAATGAATCGAATGTTACAATTACTGTAAAAAATGATTCTACAGCTCCTGCTGTAACTCATATTCGGGTATGTATACTTGGACTTTCTCCTGAAACTGATATTGTTATTGATGAAGATAGCAGCTCTGAAATTGTAATTGATACTCAGACTGTAAAGTCACTTGATTTCAGAACATATACTGTTCAGGTAATTGCAACAAAGGCTGATGGAAAATTGTATTCTAATACATTTGCTATTACAAAACAGCGTTAGTATGCTAATGACTAACATAGTTTTTTAGCAAACTTTAGATTTTCCCCGCCACGATAAATCGTAGCGGGGATTTTTTTATACTGCGGACTTATATTAGTTATTTTACTAAATCAAATAACTGCCCCTGCCAACGGGAAAAGTTCGTAAGTCTATCATTGTCAACGACACGACTTCACCATCTCAACATATACAAACAGCAAATTTGCAATTTGTATATGTTGCAGTTCTGCAGTTGAAGGGCATTTTTTTGTGCTTTGACATATACATTTTGAAAATATTGAAGTTGTATATGTTGAAAAGTGAAGTTTTCTGATTTTGAAAACCAAAAAATCAATGAAAAACAGGTGTATACTTGTATTTAAACATATACAATTGAAACTTTCTTAATTTCATATGTTGGTTCTTTGAAGTTTCAGTTTAAGAAGGTTCATCTGACATATAGTGTCATCAATTCAGAAAATTTCCTACAAAAACACAAAAAACTGAATTTTTGGCGGAATAAAACATGTAAAACTTCTGTAAAAATGAAAAATATTCCGTCAAAAAATCAAAATATCACTTTTTTGTTGGAAAAAACTGTTGTAAAAATCGAGAAATTTGTTTGTAAAAACAAAAACGTGTACTTTTGTGAGGATTTTTTTCCGTCAAAAATTCAAATGTCTGTATTTTTGTCGGATTTTTTCTTCTGATACATATTTTTATATGAGATTTTATTCCGTCAAAAATGTTCGAATGTCTCATTTTGGTGGATTTTTGTAGTGACGGCATCTGTATTAGTAGACTTCAGCCAATAATAAATCCTCTCCGGGCTAGGGATTGGAGCAGTGAGCGGTAGCGAAAACACGCCGCAGGCGGGTTCGGAGGCGAATGCCGGAGCTGCGGAAAGCCCGACCTGCGGCGGCACGGAGTGGTGCTGCAGGGAGCCTCTAGATAACTATTATATATATCTTCCTGTAAGTTTGTTTGACAAAATCTGTCATTTTCTTTTTTTTGTTGTGTTGTTATTGTTGTTCAATAAGTTCTTGAATTTGTTCAATTGGAAGACCTGTGATTTTGCTTATTTTCTCAGCTGGTAAGTTTAATGCAATTGCGTTTCTGGCGACGGTAAAAGTGCCTTCTAAGAGACCTTGTTTCTTGCCTTCTAAGAGACCTTCCTTTTTTCCTTCTTCGAGGCCTTGTTTTTTTCCTACTTTAAGTCCGTCTTTTCTACCGGCTATAATTCCTTCTGCCCTGCCACTATTATACCCGGTCTTAAAATCGTATGCTCTTTGTCGTTCCCATTCCATAAACTGCCTCTTGTAATTCATGTTAAGTTTGGCATCCGTGACATAATTCTTCAGATCATTTGTGTATTTGTTTTTAGCACGGTTTGAAATGAGGAATTCAAAGAAACTCTTTACTTCCTCATCTTCAAACATTTTAGCACAAGTTGGAGCAATAAAAAAGTGTTTGTAATCTCTGTCGTTTAATTTTGTTATTCCATCCTCAATGCAGATATTTTCAAAGGTGCTGACTGGCAAATTATTATGAAAGATATCGCTCATACAGATAAAAACAACATGAGAATCACAAAGCTCGCTATATATTTCTCCAGATTTTAGAGAGTCGAGTGCCATTAAACTTGCGTAATAACGCGCTCTTTCTGGAAGCTCTTCAGTATTTGCAACCTGTAATTCTATATCAAATACTCTTCCTGTGTCCTTTACATAAACATCAAGTCGAATCCCTTTTGCTCCATTTTCAATTTCAATAACTTCTTCATTATGTATCTCCATCTTTTCAATTTTAATTTTTAGAAGTATTTCTAGAAGATGTTGACACGCATTTGGATGATCACGCATTACCTTGTAAAAAATAAAATTGTTAGCTAGGGTAGCTTTTTCCCATTTTTGTTCTGGGGTAAGCTTTTTTTGAGTCTTCATATATATAAGTATAACAATTGACGAACGCCTCTGTTTTCACTAAAATATAATACACTTTATTTGATTAAAAATTTTTGGAGAAATAAATTATGGGTACAATTGGTGTTGTTCTTTTGGTATTCTTTGTAATCGTTTGTCTGCTTTTGGTTCTTCTTGTTTCTATTCAGGACGACGGTGAAAACGGAATGGGACTTCTTGGTGGTCGTGGAACTGCTGCATTCGGCTCTCATTCTGCAAGTGTTCTTACCAAAACAACTTTCGTATTAGTTTTCCTTTTCTTTGCTCTTTCATTTGCTCTTGCTATGGTAAACAAAAAGCCTAAGCTCGAAAAAGACCTGGTTCCAGCTACAGCTGTTGAATCTACTGAGTCTGCAACTGAAACTGGTTCAAGTGACTGGTGGGCAGAATCAGAATCTGCTGAATAAGGAGCACTAAATGCTCAGCAGTTTCATTAGACCAGCCAACATTAAAGTGGAGCTGGAGAGTTCCGAAAAAGAAGAAAGCTTTGCGGAACTCTTAGAAATCCTGGTTGCTGAAAATCCCGAATTAAACAGAAGGGAAGCCATGGATGCCCTTATTGCAAGGGAAGAAAAAATGAGTACTGCTGTATTTCCTTTCGTAGCTGTTCCCCATGCTTTATGCAATTCTGCGGGAACAACTCAGGTCGCAATGGGAATTAGCCACTCGGGTATTGAATTTGATGCTCCCGAGCCGGAAACTAATCCTGAGCACCCTGTAGTTAATGTAATTTTTGAAATCCTTTTTGAAGAAAAAGATACCGAGACTCATTTGCATCTTTTGCGAGACATTTTGGAGATTGTGAGTCAGCCGGATTTTGTACAAAATGTTTTGCAGGCCAAAACTTCGCAGGAAGTATATGACCTTATTGAATCTATGGAATTTTAGATATCACGGGAGGCGTATATGGCAGAAACAACAATGGAAATAGATGCCATCAATCATCTGCTTGAGGTTGAAAAAAATGCATCGGCACTTATAAACGATGCTGCTCAGGAAGTAGACCGTCGCCTGTCCGAAGCCCATTCAAAATACACTGCACAATATAAACAGCGATATGATGAGGTTGCTGCTCACCTCGAATCTGAATATCAGCAGAATCACAATCAAATCGCAGAAAAATATCAGAAAGAAATTGAATCCTATAAAGAGTCACTTGCCGCAAAACCTCAAAATTACGAGGCTTTTTCATCTTTGCTTGACAAGCTGATTTTTTAATAAGCTGGTCTGATTCGGGAGTTCCTTAATGGATAAGACTGGTGCTGGTGCTTTTATTTATGCAAAAGCAAATGGAATTTTAGGAAAATCTTTTACAGCTAATCGCGCTCATAAACTTTTTGAAGTAAAAAGCCTTGGTGAATTATGGACTCTGCTTTTCCGCTCTCAGCCACCTATGGTTCCCGAAGTAATGCTTTCTCAGCAGATTGAAGAAAAGGCCTTTTCAACTTTTATCAGCCAGTACGAGAATTTTATTAATTGTTATGATAAGCCATCTCCTGTTTTAATTGATCAGCTTCTAACCTATGAAGGCGAAAATCTCAAGGAAATTGGCGCTGCTCTCTGTAAAGGCGAAATGAAATGTCCGTCTTTGACAAAGTTCAAAAGACTTCATTCTCTAAATTATTCTGCCTGGCCTGATATCAAAAAAATTACAAAAGGTACGGCTTTTTCATGGTATAATACAGTACCTGGAATTCATGAACAGCAGGAAATGGATTTCAAAATTGATATTCAGATTTGCCGTCATCTCTGGGAATCTGCCCTCAAAGAAAAAGGTGAGGCCGGAGAAGCGCTGCTGAATCTCTATAAACAGGAATTTGTTATTAAAAACGTAGTTTGGGTTTTACGTTTACGACTTTTTTATGATATGAAAAATGAAGATATTATAAAAAATCTTATTTACGTTACTGATAAACCTGGACGTTCAGATCCTGTTGCAGCACCTGCCTTAAAGATTTTAGACTGGCCGCTGGATGAGTATGAAGTCTGGAGCACCTGGCGTTATTCTGAACTTGTGAATCCGCATGAGGATGGGCAGATCTGGCAGATTGATCCAATATGGATTGAACGTAAAAACCGTATGGAAATTAACAGAAAAGCTGCAAAACTTTTTCATCAGTTTCCATCAGAGCCGGCCTCTCTTATTGGCTGGTATAAAATAAAAGAGTTTGAGCTCAGCTGTATACGTACTGCTGTTGAAAGTATAAGATTAAATGTTAATTCCGAAGAAGCAATGGATGCTATTGGAGGCTTGAATGGCTAGAACTGCGGAGATGAGACTTTTGGAACTTATGGTTCTAAAGGAAGATATTTCATCTGTACTCGAATATATTGGAAAAAGTGAAAATTTTCAGTTTCAGACTAAGTTAAAAGAAAGCAGCAGCACTAATGCTGGAATCGCAGATTCTGATGATAACCCTGCTGCAAGTTTAAATATAGATTCTCAGTTTTATGACAGTCTCTTAAAAGCTTATAAAGAACTTGGCTTTGAAGAAAAAGCCTACAATATAAAAGACTGTACAGCTCCAAAAGATGATGACCGTAAAAAGGCTGCAGATTTTATGGCTGCTTATAATCAGCTTAAAACAAGAATTGCCGAAGCTTCTGAAGAAGCGCTTAAAGTTTCTGATGCATATAAAGAGGCAATGGCTTTTTCAAACCTTCAGATTTCATATTCTGAACTTGAACATCTTTCATTCCTTTCGCTCAGAATTGGCCGCATTCCGGAAGAACAGTTTGAAGATTTAAAAGACCGTCTCGAAGGCTCTGCTGTTGTTATCCGCCTTGGAAATGATTCTTCTCATATTCTTGTAGCTTCTTCAAAGAAAGGCCGCTTTGCTCTTGATGCTGAACTTAAAAATCATAACTTTGTTGAACTTGAAGTTCCTGCTGATTTTAAGGGTGTTCCTGAATCTGCCTTAAAAGGTCTTGCAGAAAAGAAAGCTGACGCAGAAAAAGCTCTCGCTGATTTGAATGAAGAAAAAGCAAATTTTGCAGAAACTCATCAGGCTCAGCTGGAACATCTTTTAGGCTGTTTTACAATTGCAGTTCAGATTGAAGATGTTACCCGCCGCCTTGAATCTACAGAATTAGTTTACCGCATAACCGGATGGATTCCTGCAAGCGAAACTGATAATTATATGAAAGGACTCGATGAACTTACCGAGAGCCGCATTGCTATCCGCGCTTATGAACCTTATGAGGTTCCAAGTGTTATGTCGGGTAAGGAACAGGTGCCTGTAAAGCTTAAGCACGGAAAATTTGTTAAGAGTTTTGAACGCATGATTTTCTCTTACGGTTCTCCGGTTTATGGTGCAATTGACCCGACACCTTTTGTTGCCGTGTTCTTTACAATTCTGTTCGGAATTATGTTTGGTGATTTTGGACAGGGAATGTTCTTTGTTCTTTTTGGAATCCTGATGGCTTGTAAAGTTATTAAGGTTGGGGCCTGGAATAAGTTTGCGCCAATCTTTATGGCAATTGGTATTTCAAGTTCTATTATGGGCTTATTAACCGGCGAGTTCTTTGGAACCGAAACTGTTCTTGAACCATTTGCTGAGTGGGTAACCGGATTGTTTGGGACTCCACATGCTCCAATTCTTCATCTTATGCCGTCTGCTGATCCAAAATCAATTTACGTTATGTTCGGTGTATTTGGTGTAGCTGTTGCAATTGGTTTTGTAATCAATACCTGTGGTCTTTTATTGAATATCATAAATAATCTGATTCGCAAAAATTTTGCTGAAGCTTTATTTGGAAAAAACGGACTTGCCGGCGCAGTGTTCTTCTGGTATGTAATTGCACTCATTCTCCGAATTGTTCTTGCAAAGCATACTGTTGCTGTTTATGATATCGTGATTATTTTGATTTCACTTTTCTTTGCTGCATTTGCAGAACCATTTGAGCGTGCTCTTAATGGTGAAAAGCCGCTCTTTGAAAATGGATTTGGCACATATATTATTTCGAGTGTAGTAGAAATTATCGAAGTTATTTCGGGCTACCTTTCTAATACTATAAGTTTTGTGCGTGTTGGAGCCTTTGCGCTTTCACATGCAGTTTTGAATTTTACAATTCTTACGCTTACAAATATGGTAGGCGGACCGGGCAGCGTTGGAGGAATTATCGTTTTGATTGCCGGTAACGCGCTCATAATTGTACTGGAAGGCATGATTGTAGCAATTCAGGTAATACGTTTGCAGTATTACGAATTCTTCAGCAAGTTCTTCCATGAAACTGGTAAAGAGTTCAAACCATTTAAGTTTGAAATATAATAAGAAATTCCTCACAGAGCAAAAGAGGAAAGGAGAAAAAAATAAAACTCTGTGTCCTCTGTGTGCTTTGTGAGAAATTCAAAAGGAGTATAGATATGAAGAAGAAGTTTGTTTCTTTCCTTACAATTCTTGGAATGGGTGCTGCTATGTTTGCACAGGAAGCTGAAGCTGCCGCATCTGGTGCTGCTGCCGCTGGTGCTATTAAATACCTTGCAGCTGCAATTGCTGTAGGTCTTGCTTGTATTGCCGGTGGTATGGCAGTAGGAAAAATTGGTGCAGCTGCTATGGGCGCAATGAGCGAAAATCCTGAACTTTCTGGAAAGGCACTTCCTTTCGTAGGTCTTGCAGAAGGTATTTGTCTTTGGGGTATGCTCGTTGGAGTTCTTATTCTGTTCAGATAGTTTGAACAGCACGGCAGGTGCCCGATTTGAAATTTTATATTATAGGCGAACGCGAGTTAGTTCTTGCCTTTAAACTGACTGGAATTGAAGGTTGTGCGGCAGAAACCAGAGCAGAAGTTCTGGATGCTTTTAACCGTGTAACCGGAAAGGGTGGAATTGTAAATGTTCCGTCCGGAGAAATTCCGCGTGTGCTGATTTTAACTGAACAGGCAGCAAGTCAGATTGAAGAAGAAGAAATCGCGTGGCAGAAAACAGGAAAATTTCCTCTGATTGTAGAAGTACCAGGCTTAAATGGTCATCTCAAGGGTAAAAAGACTCTTTCTGATGCAATAAAAGAAGCCGTTGGTGTTGAGGTTTAGAATGCAGGAATTACGATCTACAGATATTTTGGATAAAGAGATTCAGGCAGATGCACGCAAAAAAGCCGAGCGCATGCTTGCAAAGGCAGACTCGGATTGTGCAAAACTGCTTGCATCTGTTGATACTGATATTGAAAAAGCCGCAGAAGAAAAAAAGGAGTTCTTTGCGCACAAGCTTGATGCCTTTGAAAAAGACCGTATGGCGGTTGTGCCTCTTGAAAAAGAACGTTTTAAGGTTTCGTTTATTCAAAATGCAGTGATTCAGAATATCAATAAATATCTGGAAGCTCTTACAGAAGAAAAGCGACTTACTCTTGTTTCCCGAGACTTTGATTTTAATGCAGACCGCCGTTTTAATGCTTATGTTTACGGCTTTTCAGTTTCGGCTGCAAAAAACTTTCTTTCTTCAAAACTTGGAGACAAGCTTCTTTCCTGCACAGAAACTAAGTTTGGAGCCTTTGCTCTTGAAGATGAAATTGGGCTTGCAAATCCTCAGGGAATCATTCTTGAATCAGAAGATAAAAATTTCCGTTGCCGCCTTACTTTAAGCGAAGTGATTGAAAAACTGCTGGATACAAACCGTGCAGAACTTTCAGCCACCTTGTTTGGAGGTGACTTATGATAGAAGGAAAAATTACCCGCATTTCAGGTCCTATTGTTTACGCAGAAGGACTGGACGGCTGCGGTCTTTATGATGTAGTTGATGTTGGTGAAAAAAAACTGATTGGAGAAATCATCCGTCAGAATAAAGGTAATGCTACAATTCAGGTTTACGAGGAAGATACCGGTATGCATATCGGTGAAAAAGTTGTATGTACACAACGTCCGCTTTCTCTGCGTCTTGGCCCTGGTGTAGTTGGAAATATTTACGACGGTATTCAGCGTCCGCTTCAGGCAATGTATGAACATTCAGGCGGATTTTTGCTGCCGGGTGAACGAACTCAGCCTCTCGATGAATCAAAGGTATGGCATTTTGATGCTGTAGAAGGCATAGGTGAGGGAACTCCAATTAAACCTGGTATGGTGCTTGGCACAGTAAAAGAAACTGAATCTATTACTGAAAAAATTATGGTGCCGCCGACAATCCGCGGACGTGTTCTTCAGTCATTTAAAGGAACCGGCGACTACACTGTAAACGACGTAATTGCCACTACAGAACTTGATGAAGAAATTCAGCTGGCTCAGTACTGGCCTGTTCGTAAACCACGTCCATATACACAAAAGCTTGGCGTTACAGAACCACTTATTACAGGCCAGCGCGTAATTGACGTTTTCTTCCCTTTGTCGAAAGGTGGAACAGCCGCAATTCCTGGTGGCTTTGGAACTGGAAAAACAATGACTCAGCATGCCGTTGCAAAATGGTGTGATGCTGACTTAATCGTATATATCGGATGTGGTGAACGCGGAAATGAAATGACTGAGGTACTTACTGAGTTCCCTGAACTTATTGACCCGCGTACCGGCCGCTCAATCATGGAGCGAACCATCCTTATTGCAAATACTTCAAACATGCCGGTTGCGGCGCGAGAAGTTTCTCTTTATTCGGGAATCACCCTTGCAGAATATTTCCGCGACATGGGAATGCACGTTGCAATCATGGCAGATTCAACTTCCCGCTGGGCAGAGGCTCTTCGTGAGCTTTCAGGTCGTATGGAAGAGATGCCTGCAGAAGAAGGCTTTCCGGCTTATCTGCCAACCCGCCTTGCATCGTTCTATGAGCGTGCAGGCCGTGTAATTTCTCTTGAGGGCCAGGAAGGAAGCGTTTCAGTTATTGGTGCGGTTTCTCCTCCTGGTGGAGACTTTTCTGAGCCTGTTACCCAGCATACAAAACGCTTTATCCGCTGTTTCTGGGCACTCGACCGCGAGCTTGCAAACGCCCGCCATTATCCTGCAATCGGCTGGATAGATTCTTATTCCGAATATGCTGATGAAGTTCGCGACTGGTGGGAGGTTCATAATCCTCTCTGGGGAAGTTTGCGTCAGGAAGCACTCGAACTTTTGAAAAATGAAAATCGTCTTCAGCAGATTGTTCGCCTTATTGGACCAGATGCTTTGCCGGATGCAGAGCGACTTGTTTTGCGAACGGCCGAAATGATTAAAAACGGTTTCCTTCAGCAGAACGCTTTTGATGATATTGATAAGTACTGTTCAACAGATAAGCAGATTGCAATTCTTGAATTGATGATGGAATATTACAAGCGAGCCTCGGCTTGTATTAAAGCAGGAGCAACTCTTTCTCAGGTTGCAACGCTTCCGGTTTGTGATGAAATTGTCCGAATCAAAATGGTTTACAAAAACGAAGAGATGGACAAAATCAACGAAATCAAAAATCATCTTGATTCACAGATGAGCGAAGTTGAACGCTTATACAGGTAGTGGGAGGACGAAATGAAAGGTGTAGAATATCGCGGAGTTACTTCTGTAGACGGACCAATCGTTGTCCTCAAACGTACTGAAAATGTTTTTTATAATGAAACTGTCTGCGTACGCGACCGCCTTGGCGAAAAACGTACCGGTAAAGTTGTTGATATTTCTGATGAAGCAGTAGTTGTTCAGATTTTCGGAAGTACTACAGGTTTGGATTTGGATGAGGCAACTTTTGAGTTTCTTGAAGAACCACTTGAATTGCGCGTAGGTGAAGGGCTTCTTGGCCGCGTTTTCAATGGACTTGGAAAACCAATTGATGGTTACCCGGAAATCATAAGTAGCGAAAAACGCAATGTAAACGGAAATCCAATGAATCCTTATGCGCGAATCTATCCACGAGACTTCATTCAGACTGGTATTTCTTCTATTGATGGAATGAACTCGCTTGTTCGTGGACAGAAACTTCCAATTTTTTCTGGAAATGGTCTGCCGCATAACAAGCTTGCAGCTCAAATCATCCGCCAGGCAAAGCTTCGTAACAGTAACGAAAAGTTCGTTATGGTTTTTGCCGGAATGGGTATAAA
>OCTX012193788.1_pt1 | contig 17097 bp, 17 predicted proteins | sample 1539691 | NCBI WGS metagenome assembly OCTX01 (sample SAMN02144231, study PRJEB22623) | gut metagenome | biome: sheep rumen | host: Ovis aries | place: New Zealand | reverse complement strand
CGCCTAAAGTGTACGTGTCGGTAATATTTACATTCTTTGCTTCAATATCGGCATACTGATTACGTGCCTTATTTACGCAAACATGTATTAAATTGCCCTCGTATTTCATTTCATTTCCCTCATTTCCTCTAGTCTACTGCATTCACTTGAAATTCGCAGTATGCACCATAATATTATTAGTGTTAGCATTGTGATACCTCATTATTCAGTTATAACATTACTCTTATATGCAGCTAATAAAGCATTATACTTAAGAACTAATGAATTATGTTCTTCTTTAAGTTTTAAATGACTATCATTTAATTCATAATAAAAAGCCAGCAAATCGCTGACTTTTATTTCTTTACCTTCTTTATCGTATGCAATGATACAATCATCTAAAGGCTTATAAACTGTTTGTTTAAGCTTAGGATCTACACATGCGACCATAAGCGTTGTATACTTCTTTGCCATATGTCAATCCTCCTAATTATTCATACTGTCTATATTGTTTCCAAAACTATCTGAAGTTAATGAATTAGGTATATTATTATGATATACATTTGTCTTACCTAATTCATCACTATATAAAACATTATAATAGAAAGTAAATTTTCCACCACTTCCTAAATCTTGAGTATTAAAGCATAAACCTTTATTTACTTTTAATCTACAATTATCCATAACGAATTTTTGATAACCACTGTTACCACCATATTTATTTTGTGAAACATTATGAATAAATACTGCTCCATATCTACCAGTTATTAATACTGAATGATTATAAATTGCATCATTAACATTTTTTACAAATTCGCAATTAATTAATTTTAATGTCATATTTTTTTGTAAACCGATTCCAACTGCTGCATTTTGTTCACTATATAAATAACAATTTTCAACAACTGTTAAATAATCGTTATCGTCATCTTCATGCAAATCATCAATATGTAAAGCATATGAGCCAACAGTATCAGCAAACACACTTGGATTTCTTTCTTTTGTTTCATAAGTAGGATCATCATTATGAGTTGCAATTAGTGTTAAATTAGCAATATAAGCATTGCCACAAATTCTTATTGGTGCATTATTATATACACCAGTATCATCTCTAATAATACAATCGTTTTTGTTAACACCTAAGATTGAAATAAAGTGATTTCCTTTTATATCACAAACTTCTTTATATGTTCCTGGATATACTAAAATAGTAATTGGATTTTCTCTGCTTTCGATAGAATACGCATAATTTATTGCTTCATTAATAGTTTCAAAATCTTTATCTCCATTTTGAGACACTTCCAAAACATTTCCTATTTTATTTTCTTTAAGAGAAATAACATCCATTTCAGCATATAATTGCCAACTGTTAAGTTGTTGAGATAATGTGAACGAATCACCACTCAAAGTATAATTTCTTAAAATTCCAGTAATTCCACCATTTTGATATTTTAAACCAGCACTATTTGTAATAGGTTCAAAAAGAACAATAGTATCTTTTTCACAATAGAAATTTATATTACATACGTTATCACCTTTTTTCATGGAAAATGTATGTTCTTCTATCTTTTTTAAAATACCATTATTATTTTGAACAATATAGATTATAACACTACTCATGTTCATATCTTTTAATGTTACGCTTTTTATTATAGAATTTTTAGAAGCTGTTAATAAAGAATGTCCCCATATTTGATGATTACCTATTTGACTAGTCGAATTAAAGTTATCATAAGCTTTTGTTGTTGTTGTTCCAATTCCAACAATTTTTTTAACCTTTTCACTTAAATTATCAACATCAACATTCAATGGTTTTGTTTCAAAACAAATTACACTTACGGCAAAATTATAATTATTTAAACCTGTTGTTCTAGTCAAAGTATTACCATTTCTACTAAAACCTAAAATACTATAGTTACCTCCGCTACTATATTTTACAACGCAGTCTAAAAAAATAATTACTTCTTCATTACAATAATAATCTAAATCTACATTATTTAAACCGGAATTAAAATTTATTGGATAACTATTTATAATTTCATAGTTTTCTCCATTTGACTTGGCTACAACAATTGTTCCGTTGCCACTTCTTGCCGAATTAAAACTAATTCTAGCAATTGTAACACCTTTTGTGAAAGATAAATTATCAGATGTCCAAAATGTTCCACTTGACGCTCCACTCGTTGATGATGAAACATCAATTGTATAACAATTAACAGTTTTTTTATCCGAAATAGTATTCTTTAAAGCATCACTTATCTTACCATATTTTACGCTTTCATCTCCTAAAGAAGTTGCTTGATATGGCTGACCACTGTCTACATACTTTTCTCCATCCCAGTAATACCAGTGACCATCAGTTGTACTAATCCAAATTCCATCAGGAGCGGTTTTATTAGTTATATGCTCTGTTGTATCAGCACCACTAGGTTGTAATGTTCCTAAACTTTCAATTTTCTCATCTTGTTCAGTCAGAGCGCCCTCCAACTGCCCTGACAACTCGTTAAAATTATCAGTAACAGACTGCTCAAAATCATTAATAATTTCATCAATTTGCTCTTTGTTATAACCATCATAATATCCAATAAATCTCCAAGAATAACTATCTACTATTCCATTTTCGATGTCAAGCGAATCCAAATTATATAAGGTTGAATTGTTATCATGTGTTGAATCATTAAGGACTTGTACTTTTGCATTTAATTGATATTCAGTTGCTTCACCAATTGTAATCAGTGCCTCTAACTCGGCATAAGTTCCTACAATATTATTTAGGTTTTCAAGAGCCTGGATAGAGTCTAGTTCTTCTTGCACACCATCAATAGTATCCTTTAACACTTTGCCTTGCTTTGCAGATAGAACCTTGTTCGAATTGTTCGTTGTTAGATCGTCGGCAATATCAGCCTTGTTAACCTTAGATGCAAGTTGTCCTGATAAAGTTTCAATAATCGTTTTCATGTCTGCTACGATAATTGGGACATCTTCATCATCTTCAGAAACAACAAAAATTGTATTTGCTGAATAAGTAACTGTCTTTCTTACATTGCTTACTGCATTAAATAAGACTCCACGTTTCTCAACGACTCCGCTATTCAAAATATTAATGTAACATGTAAATGCCAAAGCACCAGCTACAGCAAGCTGGGTATTAGTTAAAGTGAAATTATGGATGTCATATGTGACATTTTCCTCTGTTAATGTTGTAGCTTCACCTGAGGCAAACCTATCCTCAGTATAAATTGTTGTTTTTCTGCCGTCAGCCCTTAAAAATTCAAGAGCTAATGTGTATGTAATTCCTGTGACATCCGCTTGATTGACATAGACAGAAATCACATTCACTAAATCTTCTGTTTGATAAAAACCTTTATCATTTGTAATTTTGGTTATTCCTCCAGGATAACCTGTATATATTTTCATTTAGTTATACCTCCTTATCCTCTTTTTGAACCTGTTGTAAAAACTAAATAATCGCCTGCATCAAAATTATTAATTGTTAAATAAACATTTGCGTTTGGATCATTACTTTCTTTAACAATTAATGTTCCGCTTGTTCCTTGCCTTAAGAAAATCGACCAGGCTCGGCTTGTTAAAAAATCATTTACCGTAACATTAAAAGTGTCCGATTGAATCATACCTGTATAGGTGTAAGTATATGTTATAGATAAATTTTTCGTTTTATCTTTAAATAACTCTGCAAAATTATTGCCTAGCTTAATGTTTGAATTATCAGAATAAAAGATACGTTCAAGCGACCAGGATATACGTTCTCTTGAATCCTTTAACAATTCCATAGAATACCAATCCCATAGCATTGTATAGCCAAGATTTAATTCGCCTATGGATAATCCCTTGTAAAAATTAATTTGATTGGTTCCATCTGATTTACCAAATCTAAAACTTAATTTTGTAAGCTCGCCATTATCATCAACATATTTTTTCACATTCATCTTAAAACCATTAACGGTTAACCCCGATACTGATGTTGCGTAGCTAATGTTATCCATAAATGTAACATTATGAGTTATTAAATTACCCCCATAAACTGAATCTACATATAATGTTCCTGCAGCACTAGGATTTGTATTATTGTTGTGATATGCATAAAATAGGGCAAATAATGGTTTTTCAAGCAATTCCGAAGTAGTTATGGTTGTTCCAATGAAACTCGAATGTAATTGAATTTTAAACCATTCTTTAGTGACTTCTTTTCTATCTACTGCTTCGCTTGGATCAGGAAGTGAAAAATACCTTTTTTCACGATTAATAAGAGTGTTTAAAACTCTGTTTGTATAATTCTTAGTTAAGGTTCCTTTATAAAGAATTGAATTTTTAAATGTTGAGTATTCAAGGCTTGACAACACATACTTGCTATTGGTTTCATCACGCCATGTTTGGCCTACAGCAAATTTAGGTGTATAATCACCATTTTCAACTTTACTCATGCCTGTAATAATCTTTGATGTATTTCCTAACTTTGAATTCTTTTCTAGTGAATAACTAAGAAACTTTCCAAGTTCCGTTCTGGTGTTTGTCGAATTATCCTGCATTGTAACCAAATGACTAAAGCTATCCTTTTGTTCTACCAACAATCTAGGGCTGATATAAGGAATATATGTAACCTCAAGCAATAAGTCACTCCAAGTATAATTATCAATTGACCACTCTTCGTAATATAATGTATCCTGTTCTGACATGTTGTTAACCCAATTAGCTTCTAACCATGCTTCTATAATTGCACCGCATATTGCTGCCATAGTTGTTTTGGTTTGATTACCCTCTTGAAAATCCATTGTAAAGTTAAAATTAGTTATATTTTTACTACCTCTACTCCAACTCAATGAATTAATTTTGTATAAAGTTCCAATTCCAAGTTCATCAGCTGTTGTTGCTGGGGTTGATGGCATAACACGTCTAGTTTCCAATAATAATGTTGGAATTTCTAAAGTATTGAAAATTTCATTCTTAACCAAATATTTTGAAATATCAATGTTAGAAATTTGCCTGCTTCCTGTTGAATCTCCACCTGATCCTCCGTCATTATACACAACTCTCTCTTTTAATGTTAAAGTACTTTTTACAACAACCTTTAAAATATCATAGGGCTTATGTGATAGAATAGCTACAGCGTTGTCAGAATTAAAAACATAACCATCGCCTTTTAATATTGCATATTCAGTAATAGGTTCTTGTCCTATTACATCTTGCAAGTTATGCTCGAATTGAGTTACATATTCTGAACCACTTTGCATTTCCTTTATATCATCTATATATTGAGTAGGGACTGTTCCTGCAGGTTCATTTAAATCTAAAACTCCAACATCTATGTTTCTGCCACCAACATATTCAATTTTTATCACACATCCGAAATTTCCAACCATCCAATCTAAGTATTCTCTTACTGTAGTTTGAGAGAAGTCCATTTCTGGGCAAACTGCATCAAAACGAGAGTCTAACCCTGTATATGTTGCTGTTGATACATATTTGCTTAATTCAGGTAACACATATCGTTCAATAACACGTTGAATATAACTTTTTATGGTCCTATTTTGCCCTATATTTGTAATTGCCATGCTTGGAAGTGGTATATTTTCAAGCCATTTAGTTAAGCTCATTAAATCCAAAGTATAATCAAATTTAAAAGGTGCATTATAGGTCACATAATCTTTATTAACATTAGCAATTAGCCAATTTTCTGCATTTTCACTTTCGTTGGTTAATTGGATTAGATCATAGGATTCAATGTTCATATTTGAAACATTTGTTAGTACAACAGTTGCTGAGTCTAACTGTTCGGATAAGTTTTTATCTCTTACAATTCCCCAGCGAACATTTGTTGTGCTGTATTTATCATTAAGTTCTCTTACTTGCATGATTACCCCCTGTTACCATTAACCAAAATAGAACCTATACGCTGCGCATTATAATTTGCAGCATTATTGGCCCTTGTTATATTCTTTTCGATTTGCACCGATGCTTGCCATGAATTTACACCTGCACTAATAGCTGAGGTTGCCAATCCAAATAATGCACCAACCCAGCCTCCAGCCATTGCACCCATTATTGTAGAGGAGCCAATCGATATAAGTGTCTCAGCATTGCTTATAGCATTATCAATCTTTTTCTGACCTAGATAATCACCTGTCATGTCGCCATATTGGGATATTGAAAATCTAGCTATGCTCTTTGCTGTTGATGTTGCAATAGAAAAAACTCTATGCGCATATACCGAGGCCATCGTTTGCTTAACTGATGTATCTCTTGTTGCAGCTGTAGCAGTATTTCCACCCGTTGTCGAAGGTTGATTTGCTGGGTTTCCATTTGCATTTGAGGTATTCCCTCTACCGCCTGCATTATTAGTGATTAAAATATCTAATTGTGCCATAAAATCACGCCTTTCTTATGAAGGAAGCCTGAATAGTAGGAAAACCATTTATTTCCTGAGAAAACGAAGCGTCCTTTAAAATCCAGCTTACAGACCACGATGTATTTAACCATGATGTTGTTATACCAATGGTAAATTCGGTATCTGGATCAGGTGCAGTTCCAAATAAAAAAGCCAGGATATTTGTTGTTCCTGACATTGAGTCTTTTTGTTTTGGTACAAATGACACAGCAAATGTTCTCGATGAAACTTCACCGCTTGAAGCCGTTTCATTTCCGTTTAGACGACCTGTTGAATTAGACTCTGCAACATAAGCCATTGATGTAGCTATAAAACCAATGGACTCGCCATTTATTGTTATGTTTGATATGCCGCATACTTTAAACTCAAACAATGAAACAGAAATTGAAGCAGTAACAATTCGCTTTGTTGCGCCATTTTGAAATGTTGAAATAATGCTAGGCAAAGTATAAAACTGCTTATATGCTGTTGAGTCTAATGTAACCAATGTTTCATTCTTTTCCTCAACGAATGCATTAAGCGCATCTAAAATATCATCCTTGTATTGTTCTTCTATTTGAATAAAGATTTCTGCAGGATATTGCGGTATGCCGCTTTGAATTTGTCCTGGTAGAAACTTTAAAGTAAAGTCAGCGTTTGCGTCCTTTTCATAATAAAACTCATCATGAGCTGATGTAGTAATATCTGGTACTCCATTTCCAACTAAAATGGCATCTATATAATTTTTAAAATAAGTGATATATTCTTCTTTAAATGTCATCTTATTAAAACGTCCACCTTTCCACCTGTAGGCATAGCCAGACACTTAGCAACTGATACACAGCACTTTTCTATTGTTGAAAAGTTTATTTTTTCTAGTGGTCCTCTTGGTGTTCTTTTTGAACCATCATTTTTAAAGCCCATTGCATACGATCCATAGTTTATGCCTTTTGAAATTGTTATCTTCCATGTGACATTACCATTGGCATCAACGCTTCTTGAGGTTTGATAACCTGCAATTAGTCCACCATGCGAATACTTATGTATGCCACCTGGTCTTGGAAGCTGGGCTTGCAATTGAGCATTTAATAAAAAATAAAACCTATCAATGATAGTCTGGTTATTATCTTGTTCCATAGGCTCACCCCCACAGCTCAAGTATAGTGACTTTAATAGGGCGCATAGATGTGTCTTTTGCCCTATTATCATCCTTTATTGTCACTCTTTTAATTACCCATTCTAAGGAATCCTTCTTAGAAAAAAGCAAATCCCCAGGGTGAAAATCAATTCTCGCTGGGGTTTCAATTGTAAGGTGCCTACGCTTTGTCATATTAATGCCATCTAGTTCTTGTTCATCTTCGTAGTAATCTACGACATCACAACCCCTAAATGTGCCTTCAGGTTCAATATTTCTTAATTCATAGGATTGTTCACTTGTCTTTCTGTACAAGTCGTAAAAATCCGTATATTTTCGATTAACCCCTGCGCCTTTAAAGACGGACATATTAACCCCTCCTTAAATTAGCAAGGCCACACATTCTTAAACACTTATAAGCGCTTGGTGCTAGTTCTTTTGAAGCAATCATCTTCGGATCTATAATCACACCTGTCTCAGCGTTTAGTCCTGCCATTCCGCGAACATCACCATTGTCTGTAATGTAGTCTATTTGTTCGCATACTGCCTTTATAAAGCATTTTTTTTGATACTCTGATAAATCTTGCCTATCACCTTGAAAACTAAAATTTTCATGGATATAAGCAATTAGCCATTCCTCTACATCGTTGATTTGCATTGCTGCAGGCTCATCGCCTACATCATTAATTTGGCCTGTCGAATCAACATTCAAGTTAATGCCCTTATAATGAAGCAAATCTTCGTTTGTAGTAATATTTTCTGAGTAAGTTAAATCGTATGACATGAAGTCACCTCCTTAAATAGAAAGATAAAAGGGGGAATAATCCCCCTTAAATCAAAATTATTATGCACCTGTCTTTGCAATTAAATTAATATTCTTAATTCTTGCTGCAGCTTGAGTATCCTTTAAGGCAACACCGCCTACTAATTCAACATCACCTGTCTTAACAGCACCTGCTGTATTGAAATCAGGTAGGTTAACAGTTAAACCGATGGACTTTTCCATTGGTGTAACACCGCAGAATCCATCTGTTGTACTAATTCTAACTAAATAAATATTAGTCTTACCTGTAGCTGTTGATGTAGGTGCTGTAACAGGGATTACATCTACAGTTTGAGAACCATTATAATACTGTTCTAGATCAATTAATTCAATTCCAGAGTAAGTATCCACTTCCTCACCGAATGAATTTAATGCTCTTGTGTAGAATCCTAGTTTTCTTGCTACAGTAGTCATTTTAACAATCATGTCACCATTAGCTAAAATACATGTAGGGCGACCACCCTTAACTGATTTTATAGCTTTACGTAATGCTTCATCAAAAGCGACTGCCTTTGCTTCAGTAATTTCACCTGTTAAATCAATAGATGAACCATCGATATCATTACCAGTATTATTTAATAATGTGTCAAGACCATCAAATTCAGGATTATTTGAATTTGCATCATAAGCACCATGAATTGTTAAATATTGGTATCTAGCAATTGTAGCTTTTGCCTTTTGTTCATTTTGGAATGCAACTTCATTGATTTTTTGATTTGTAGTCTTTGCTAAAACTCTATCAATTTGGTAAGAACCACCCATAATTGTTAAAGTAGTAGTCTTAGTAGTACGCTTAGCTTCTTGTGGTGTGTACTCAGCATTAATCTTTCTACCTGCTGCAGAACCTGGAGTCAATAACTGTGTATAACCATAAACTAAAGTAGAACCACCTGTACCTGGTGATATTGCATCATCAAATACTAACTTATCTAAAAATCTTGAATTTCTGCGAATTGTTTCAATAACTGTTTGGTCGACCTTATTCGCCATGCCAACCTTTGCTTCTGCTAATGTAATAGCCATTGTTTTTTTACCTCTTTTCTTTTAATTTTATTTTTCTGATTGACTATAAAATTCTCTAATTGCATCCTGCATTGAGAGTTCTTTGTCTACTGGTTGAGCACCTTTGTCACTGACAGCGCCGCCAACAGTAACCTTTGCAGCTGGGGCTTTCTTAGGAGCTGGTTCTTGAGTTGCCTTAACAAAAGATGGATGAGCCTTTACATAGGCTTCTAAATCTTTGTCAAAGTCTTTTGAATCTTTTAGCTTTCCATCGATAAGGTTGAAAATATCTTCGTCCTCAATATTAAGGTTTGCTTTTTGATACTTAGCCTTACGTTCAGCTAATGCGCCCTTACCTTTTTCTGCATTAAGTTCTTCAACGAGTTTTTGATGAACCTCTGGTTTAATATAATCCTTATACTTTGCCACTGTCTCATCTTGAATTGCCTTTTTTGCATTTTCTATTTCCTGACCTTTTTCTTGATTGAATGCATTAAGTAGTGCAGTGACTACACCCTTTTGCGGTGCATCAATTCCTAAGTCTGTGAAAATAGTGTTAATTTGTTCTCTTGTCATTTTTACCCTTTCTTTTTACGTGGTTTTAGAGTACGTGAGTCCACTCTCACAAAGTTTAAAATTTAGCCATTTTATTACGCTATAATGGCATAGCAATAAATACATTTCTGTGACGCTGTAATGTTCAGCAATATAAAAAGGACTCTTTCGAATTGAGCCCTAATTAACAACAATTATTCTTTTTTATCAGGTTGGTTCTCAATCATAGAAATAACATAATCATTTCTTGAGTTTTCAACGAACCCCAAAATAAAATCTTTTAATGCTTTTAATGTTGCTTCATCAGATATGACTTTATTTAAATGATATTCTTGGTCGATATCCAATTCTTCAGTTTCCATGCACTCTAAATTATCAAATGCATTTTCAACCTGTTCTACAGCAAAATCAAATTCTTGGATTCTTGCTTTATTCTCATCAGTTAGGTTTCCTTCATAATAAGGATTGTCCGTAACTTCACTTGAGAATCTAGATCTATCTTTTTTTAATCTTGTATTTGGCAGCCAGCTCATTTTATCATCCCTCCCTTCATAAGTCTTTTATTTTACGTTCTTAACACCAAAGTCAATCCTGTTCCCAACTTTCTCTCTATCGTACCTGCGTTCGATATTAGAATATCGCTTTGCAAGATTGCGCTGTGCCTTTTGGTACATCCTAATGTTTGATTTGTCAATTTCAATTTCGGATTGCAGCTGCTTATTTCCAGGTTTTAAAGCAAGGCTTATCTGCTTCTTTTCTAAATCGGCTTTATAAGACCTTATTTTTCGTTCATTTTGCCTTTGTTGCTGCAAGGCCTTATATTTATCAGGTTTGTATTTACCACCCGAATTAAGGTCCCTTTCTTGCCTTAGTTGGTTTACATCATCTTTTGTTTTTGCACCAAGCACCGAGTCAATATCGATGTATTGAAAATAATGTCTACAGTTTGGTCTTGTTGTTAAGAATGGTGGATTCTGTGTCACCTCTTGAACTGTAAGCAGCTTATTTGAATTAATGTAGTCTCTTATTTCATCAAGCCTGTCTTTTGGTGCCATTGACTCCCATTTTTCATCAACATAAATCTTGCCTTGATAGTCTGCATGGTCAGGCGCACAATCCCCATAAAAAGAAGTTATATAAAATATAATTCCATTTTCTTGCCCTGCAGAAATCATATTATTACCGATTTCTTGCTGGATGTCAGTTCTTGCTTTCATTTCAAAGTAAGTATCAAATTGATAGGTTTTGCCGTCCTTATAAGTGACTCCAATGTTTAAACCTGATGCAATATGCTTCCCAATCTGCTCTTTTAGATCGCCTGCAGATTTAACCTTTAGCACTATGTCCTTAAGTGTTGACTGATATGCTTTCATTGCATCCGTTCCTAAGGAAACAAGTCCATTATTTATTTGGCTTGAAATCTGAACAACCTGTTTATTACTTAAGTTAACTGTCTTATCCTCTTTTAAGGCTTGTTTTACCTCGATTTTTGCATTTTTAATAATCGTTTGAGTTGTTCTTCGATATTTTTCAAATGCGTTATTTTGGGCTATTTTGTAACGAACTATGCTTTTTTCGTCGCTTGCTTCAATTAACCCTCTAAGGCAATCACGTTCTAGCAGTTGCTTTGCTTTTGCTAAAACGTCGCCAACCTTCTGTGAAATCTTTATGCCATTATCCTTGACTTGGATGTGTTCTAGCTTCTTTTTCTTTTCTGCCATTATTCATCATCCTTGCCACCATCTGCTTCTTCTTTAGGTTCTTCCTCTTGCTCATGTTTCTTTTCTGACTCTGTTTCATCTTCAAAACCTGTCATTCCAGGCATTTGCTGTGCCTCTAGGCTTTTAGTTATGTAGTCGATTAATTCTTGCTTATGCTCGCAGTTCTTACCAAATACAAAGTCAACGAACATCTCAGGTGTAATTGCATGAGCTTGTAATGCCAATGTGTATTTATCAAGAAGCATTCCATTTTCCTGAATAAACTTTAAGGCAGAATCGTAATCTTCATCATACCAATGAGACCTAAATTCAGCAATAGACATTACACCTGCCTGAACTTCTGATAGCTCATCTTTTTTCTTAGATGCGGTATCTTCTACGATGTTATCATCATAAACAACCTGAATGTCGGATTTCTTTTTAATTTCAATTTTAGGGCCATTTGTAAATTCGTTATTTACATGGGCTATTGCCATTACTAATTTCTTAAAACAGCATGTAGCAAGGTTCTCTTGTTTTATAACATTTCGATAAAGTTCAGTTTGCTTTGCAATAACTCCTGTTGCTGTTTGAATAGGTCTTCCACCTGATCCATCAAATTCAAATTGAGTCTGGCCTAACCCGCACAGCATTGCAGCACAGTTCAAGTTTGTATTGATGTACTTAGTAATTGCTTCAATTCTAAGTTCACCATTAAACTCCTGCATTTTTGCACCAGCATCGTTAGCATCTTTAATGAAAAGAATTGACTCGTCCTCTTCATCATAAGGAACGACTAATTTTCCATTTTCGTCAAAGTCCTGTGTATCGGTTGATAAGAACTTAACTTTCTGACCTAGCTTAACCTCTTTATAGTAAGCTGTATAACCTAAATCCAGGTGTTTAAAAGTATCAATCGCAATAGAAAAAATCGAAGCACCTATGCTTTTATCGACTTCATCTTCTTCTGTAATGTTTGGCTCCCATATTTGAAATAATGGAGTATTTTTATTTGCGTTTGTTGGGATATTTATATAATTTTCCATGTCCCAAGTGTAACTTCCATTGTTTCCTTTTGCTGTAAAGATTGCTACATAGTATTCTTTATCATCAACCAAATAATGAATTGTAAGCCTTGCACCACCAGTAAAGAATGAAATAAAGGCGCATTCTGTAACCTCACCATCGTCAATTGTAATAGGAATAACTCTTCTTCCTGGAACCATTCGAATTTTTACTTCCGTATCAGGATTGATGCTGATGTTGTTTTCTTCATCAACAAGAACGTCAAATTCTACAACTGTTGCACCAATTCCGAGCCCCATGAACATTTCACAAAAGTTGTTAAATCTACCGAATAGGTTATTCTCTTCTAAGATTTCCTGCAACCTTTCATTTGACTTGTCATTTGGAATTGTTATTTTTGTATCTTCATTGGCATAATTGTTGGCCCATGTTCTACATATATGTCTAGGTGCATTTAAAGTTTTTAATTTTGCATCTTTTTTTTCACCATTTGCTAAACGATAATGATAATCAAGCCAATCGGGCTTTCCACGCCAAATTGAATAATACAATTCAATGTTCTTGTTTCTGCCCTGAATGAAAACATCTTCATCTTTATTTTTATTTCCACGAAGCTGGATCATAGCTGTTCTGACGCTTGTTTCATAATCACTCATTTTATATCTTACCTCCTAACTTGTTTAATATTTGCTTATAATCTGGTTCTATTGAATACTCGGTAGAGTCGCAAGTATCAATGTCGGTCGAACCATCGTCGAGTCTTTCATCCTCATGCCCAGGTTTAGAATTCCACACGCATGTTGAATATGCTGCAATGGCACTCTTTGCTGTAAACATAAAAAATAGCTTGTTAATTCCTATCAAGCGTAATAATAATTCAATTCTCTGCTTTACTTCCATCTTTCTGGCGTTAACCACATTTACAGGAAGCTGTGCTTTTGAAGCCGCGACTCTTAAACCTCGAATAAGCACCTGTTCTGCACTATCGGCATAAACATTATAAGTGTTGTTTTTATTATGGGTTTTATATTTTGAAATTACCATTCTTGCAAATTCAACAAACCCATGATCCAATTGTTCTGGAGTGGTTAACCCCTCTATTCTTTTGCTTTCAAGTATAATTACATCATAATTTAATGTGAATCCTGTCGCAGTGAAAGCATGCCACGAGCCATTTCCACCAAAGTCCACGCCAATATTTATATGTGTAAACATGCATCCAGGCGGTAGCTCGCTTAAAATATAAGCATTTGGATTGTCGGCTAGTTTTTTAAATATTATTCCCTCGGCCCTTGTCCACTCACCAAGAATATAACGACCATAATAAACTGTGCCAGCATATTCCTTGCACAATTCTTCAACGAACTCTTTAGGTAAGAATGGGTTATCAAAAATTGTATAGTGCTGCACATATTTGTTTAGTGTTTCATCATCAATGAATTTTTTTAACCAGTGGTTTGGATCTTCTGGGTTGCACGTGCCATCAAACCTTGAATAAGGCTTGTCAAGACGTGATTTCAACATTTCGAATACTTCCTTGTTCCACTTGGCAATTTCGTCGCCATAGCAATACTTAATTGAAGCACCCTGAATTTTGGCAACCTGCGAGACTTTCTCACCACCTAAACACCATACTTCCTCGCCTGCTATAATCGCAACGTTGGCCGAATTTATCGTGCCTACGAGTGCTTCTGTGTAAATCTCACGCATTGGTTTTAAAACGTTACGTTCAATGGTTGTTTTTGAAACACCAATAATTACATTTAAACCATCAAGGCCAGCTCTTGCTCTAATTTCTGATATTATTTGGTATGCAACATCCTCGAATGATTTTCCAGAACGCACCGCACCAACCTTTAAATTCCAACGTGCATGTGCTTCACGAATGAATTTTTTTTGATGTTTGCTTAAACTTAATGCCATAGGTTACTCCTCCGAGTCTTTATCTTCATACGCGGAGGTTTTTAATGCACCTAGAATGTTATCAAGTCTATCAAGCGCAGATGTATCGACAGTCTTTTGATTTATTTCACCTGATAATTCAAATATCATCTGCATGGCCTTAAGGTTACCTGACATTGCCATTTGATTTAACTTTAAAAGAATCTGAGTTTGAACTGTGGTGTTCCTTTTTGAGAAATCCTCCAGGGCCTTAGCTTTTGTAGTTGTTAACATTTTTTTAGCTGCGTCACTGGCTGTTCTTTTGATGGGCAGGCTCAGGATCAGCTTTAGTTCTTCAACCATTGCCATTTTTGCCCTTCGTTTAGCATGTGTTACTGCTGCACCCTTACGACCGTTAGCTTGTAATTGCTCTCTTGTTTGATTTGTAATGTTCTCAGGGTTTGGCATAGGTCACCACCTCTCTTTAAAATAAACCCCACTCTGCGAATTTTTCGAATCCACCAACGGACTCGATATATTTTCTTGCAATTTCTACAATTTCGTTATAAGGTTTGCCATCGATGGTTTCGTCGCCTATTGCACAGCATAGTTCGATTATCCTTTGTTCTTCCTGCGCCTTTAGAAAAGCGTATATATTAACGGAAACATCCGCCTTTGATAGGTCTTTTCCATGAAGGCCACCTCCTGTTACTGAATCTGCCATGTCAGAACCAAGCTTTCTATTTGTTGCGCCTGTGTCTACATCTGTTCCGCCTGTCCAATAACCTAGCGGATTGATTTTGGCATTAAAATAAATTTTTCTTAAATTGTCCTCTTCTGCATTGCTTTGACAAATGATTAACTCGTCGCAATTCATGATGTATTTTCCATCACTCTTGTACTTGTTGTAGATTGTTCTTGCAATCTTTGAGAGGTACTTTTGCTCTGTTGTTAAAGGCACACCCTTAAAGATGCCGTTGTCACCGCATCTAAATTTGCCCTTGTTTTGGTTTTCAGCAAGGTGTATGTCTTGTTCTACCACCTTTAAATCAAGTTCGATTTTATTGCCTACAATTCGCTTCAAAATTGGGTTTACTTCTTCTTCCATTTCAAAACCGAATTGTTCCATGTCCATTGTTAAACCTTCAAGCTCCTCACCTAGCAATTTAAAATCCCACTCGGCAAGTTCTGCAACCTTATTGTCGGCAAGCCTGAATGCTTTTATTTGTTCCTCGGATAAATCGTCAGCCTTAATGCATGGCACTTCATCGAATCCAAGTTTAGTGGCAGCCTTGTATCTTGTGTGGCCCGCAACGATTACATTGTCCTTGTCGATGATGATTGGCACTTTAAAACCGAACTCTTTTATACTTGCTGCAACTGCATCAACCGCCTGGTCGTTGTTTCTTGGGTTCTTTTCATAGGGGTGAATGTCGCCCAATTTTAAATAAATAATTTCCATTTTTTGTTCCTTTCCTTGTCAAAATCGGCTCTTCCTCGGTCAAAGGCGGCCTTTTTTTATTTTTTAAACCCTTAATGGGTTTATTTTCTCTTTTTTAAATGCTTTTTTATAAAATATAAGTTATTAATCTTTTAATAGATTAATAAAATGCTTAAAAGCATTATTTAAAATAAAATAAAAAGCTCTTTTTAGAACTAAAACATACTAAAATTTATATTTTTTCATTAAAAAACAATTCATTTTTACATTTTTTTTATTATTTGTTATTCAGAAAAAAGAAAAAACCTACAAAAAGAAAAAAGCCTCCAAGAGCCTAGAGGCTTTTTCCACTATCATAAGGAGTATGTAAAAATGAGACTAAAGTGTATTTATTACTTTATTATGCCATATTTCTACACTACCATTTTAGCATTAAACTATACTTACAAAACTATACAAATTCATTTTTTTCAAATAAATCCAATATCTCAGAAAGCTTTTTTAATGCTCTACTTCTAAAGATATCAACATACTCCGTAGAGTACATCATTTGATTTGCTATTTTACCATTGGTCATTCCATCGATATAGGTTAATTCAAGAATGATCTGCATGTTCTTGTTCTTTAGCATGTGAATGAAATCAAGCATCATTTGGTTGTTGTCATTTAAGGACTTTTCCAAAAGCAATGTTTCGTTTACAAGTTGGCCAAGTTCTTCTTTTAATTGCAGTTTCTGAATCATTTTGAAATCAGGTGGATTCTTTTTTCCTCCTGTGTTCTTTCCTTCTTCTGATGGTTCTCTTAATTCACCACCAACCATTGAACATTCAATATCATCTATATCTTGTCTTAACTTAATTCTTTTAATTCTTAATTTTACTACTTCATTATTACTACTTCTTAAATTCTTAAATACTTGTTTTAAATACTTTCTTATATCTAGTTTATACTCTTCTTCAGTAATATTACATGAAGCTATAATATATTTCTTAACCCTAGTTAATAGAGTGTTTTCCATTCTCTTTTAAAACCCTCCTGTTTCTTTCTCATTCTAATTCAACCCCCTCAATCTCGGCTCTCTCTTCAAGAATACTTAAATATCCTGCCATTTTATCTAATTGGCGTACATAGATGTATCTAGGGCAAGTAGGAGTAAAATCTAATTCCCCTTTA
>OCTX012218160.1_pt1 | contig 17109 bp, 17 predicted proteins | sample 1539691 | NCBI WGS metagenome assembly OCTX01 (sample SAMN02144231, study PRJEB22623) | gut metagenome | biome: sheep rumen | host: Ovis aries | place: New Zealand | reverse complement strand
GCGGCCGACATTCATGGGCGGTGAATAATTGTCCCACGGCCTGGGACGTTTGTCCCAGGCCGTGGGAACATCGTGGCGCGCCGCCTTTCGTGCGCCTTCCGCTGGCTCTCGCGGCGAAGTCAGGTGCGGGAAGTGCGGGAAGTGCGGGTTGTTTTCTATGTTTCGCTACTATTATACTGTGATGGGTATAATAGATTATTCAGCTGACACGAGGAAGGGCGGTGCCACCAGTCACCCTACTTGATGGTCAGCACGACGAGCGAGTGGGCGGGGAGCTTCACGCTGACGGCGTCACCCTTCAGGCGGACGTCCTTGAAGTCGGCGGGGGCGACGACGTTGGGATGCTGGAAGTCGTTGTAGTCGGCTACGCTCTTCGAGGTGAGAATCCGTCCGCTCACCTGGTGCGCCTTGAAGCCGTCGAGCTCGAAGTCGACGGTCTGCTCCTTGTCGAGCGAGACGTTGGTGACGGCGAGCACGAGGCTGCCGTCCTTGGTCTTGGCGGCCGAGGCCGAGAGCATGGGGCAGGGGCGGTAGCCGGCGTCACGGGCACCCTCTTTCTGGCGGAAGTAAGCCTTGCTGACGGCCATCGTCGGGCTTTCAAGCGTGACGGGCAGGTAGGTGGCCTCCTGGAACGGCGTGTAGAGCTTGAACACGTGGTAGGTGGGCGTGAGCACCATGTGGCCGGTGCCCTTCTGGTCGGTCAGAATCATCGACTGCAGCACGTTGACCACCTGGGCGATGTTTGCCATCTTGATGCGGTCGGTGTACTTATGGAAGACGTTCAGCGTGAGCGAGGCCACGAAGGCGTCGCGCAGGGCGTTCTGCTGGTAGAGGTGGCCGCTGATGGTGCCGGGCTCCTCGTCCCACCACGTGCCCCATTCGTCGACGAGCAGTCCAATCAGGTTCTTCGGGTCGGCCTCGTCCATGATGGCCTTGTGGCGCTTGATGACCTCCTCGATTTCGAGGCACTTGCCGAGCGCCCAGTAGTACTGGTTGTTGTCGAAGTTGATGGCCGAGCCCTTCGGTCCGTCCCATCCCGAGCAGGTGTAGTAGTGCAGCGAGATGCCCTGCATGCGGTTGCCGATGCTCTTCATGAGCACCTCGGTCCAGTTGTAGTCGTAGTCGCTGGCACCGCTGGCGATGCGGTAGAGGCGGTTGCCGGGCTGGTCGCGCAGGTAGGTGTTGAACTTACGGAACTCGTCGGAGTAGTATTCGGGCGTCATGTTGCCGCCGCAGCCCCAGGCCTCGTTACCGATGCCGAAGTACTTCACCTTCCAGGCCTTCTCGCGGCCGTTCTGGCGGCGCAGGCGGGCCATGGGTGTGTCGCCGTCGCTGGTCATGTACTCCACCCACTGGGCCATTTCCTTGACGGTGCCCGAGCCGACGTTACCGCTGATATAAGGCTCACAGCCGAGCATCTCGCAGAGGTTCAGGAACTCGTGTGTGCCGAAGGAGTTGTCCTCGATGGTGCCGCCCCAGTTGTTGTTGCGCAGCGAGGGCCGCTGCTCCTGCGGGCCGATACCGTCCATCCAGTGGTAGTCGTCGGCAAAGCATCCGCCGGGCCATCTCATGACGGGAATCTGTAGGGCTTTAAGCGCCTCGAAGACGTCTTTGCGGTAGCCGTTGATGTTGGGAATCTTGGACTTCGGACCTACCCACAGTCCGCCGTAGATGCACGAGCCGAGGTGCTCGGAGAACTGTCCGTAGATTTCGCGGTTGATCTTAGCGCCGGGCTTGTCGGCATGGATGGTAGCCTTGAGCGGGACGTCGGCCATGGCAGCAGTGAGCGCGCCGACGGCAATTGTTGTCAGGATAAGTAGTCTTTTCATTACATTAGAAGGTTTAGATGTCTATTTCGTCTGCAAAAATACTAATAAATTCTCTGTTTACCAAGAAAAATTAAGAATAAGTTCGGTTATTTCGACAAAAATGAGTAATTTTGCAGCCGTTAAACAGAAACAGGTTAGTGAAAAGATACTTTTTATTCATGCTTCTCTTGTGGTCCGTGCTCCCAATGGCGGCCCAGGAATACTTGACGGGCGTCATCACCGACGCCGACACTGGCGACAGCATTGCCAGCGTGAGTGTCGTCTACGAGGGGCACCGGCTGAACGCCGTGGCCGACGCCGGCGGCCACTACCGTATAGCCCGCCATCAGGGCTGGAGCCTCTCGTTCACGGCCGTGGGCTACAAGAAGCGCACCATACGCGTCGGCGAGAAGACGTGCGGACAGCTGAACATCAAGCTGAAGCCCGACCGAAAGCTGCTCGGCGAGGTCACGGTGAAGCGGAGGCGCAGCAAGTACAGCCGCAAGAACAACCCCGCCGTGGAGCTGATGAAGCGCGTCGTGGAGGCCAAGAAGAAGAACGACCTGGCCGTGAACGACTACTACCAGTTCCACCGCTACGAGAAGCTGACCGTCTCGCTGAACGACCTGAAGCCCGAGCAGCTGGCCAAGAAGCCCTTCAGCAACCACCAGTTTCTGATGGACCAGATAGAGGTGAACGCCTTTACTAATAAGCTGACTATCCCCGTTTCGGTCGACGAGACGGTGTCGCGCAAGGTGTACCGTAAGTCGCCCCACGCCGAGAAGACCTATATCGACGGCAGGACGTCGGCCGGCGTGAACGACATGTTCCAGACGGGCGACATCATCAACACCGTGGTGAAGGACGTCTTCACCGAGATTGACCTCTACGACGACCAGATACGCCTGCTGCAGCGCCCCTTCACGTCGCCCATCTCGAAAGAGGGCATCAGCTTCTACCGCTATTATATAGAGGACACGCTCGAGGTGGGGCGCGACTCGTGCATACACCTGCACTTCCTGCCTAACAACCAGCACGACCGCGGATTCCGCGGCGACCTGTACATCCTGAAGGACTCGACGCTGCACGTGCGCCGCTGCCAGCTCACGATACCGAAGCAGAGCAACGTGAACTTCGTCGACTCCATGCAGGTGCACCAGGAGTATGAGCGGCTCGACGACGGGCAGTGGGTGCTGACGCGCAACGACATGGTGACGGTGCTGAAGCTGTTTGAATTCATACAGGAGAGCGTCGTCGTGACCCGTGCCACCCGCATGAGCGACTACTCGTTCGAGGAGCTGCCCGCCAAGCTCTTCAAGGGCAGTACGAAGGAGATTGTCAGCCCCGATGTCGAGATGCGCGACAGTACGTACTGGGACGCTTACCGCCAGAACGCCGACCTGACGCGCGGCGAGAAGCGTATGAGTAAGTTCGTGAAAGGCTTCGAGACGGTGAAGGGCTTCAAGTTCATCATGATAGGCCTGAAGACCATCGTCGAGAACTCCATAGAGACCAGCAAGCCCAACTACATTGACATCTGTCCTGTTACGACGATGATCAGCCGAAACTTCGTTGACGGCTGGCGCACACGTCTGAGCCTGCGCACGACGGCCAACCTGAACAAGCACCTCTTCCTAAATGGCTACTACGCCCGAGGCTGGGACAGCCGGAAGAACTACTACAACGCCGAGGTGACCTACTCGCTGAACCCCAAGCACTACTCGGTACACGAGTTTCCGCGGCGCACCATCACGCTGCAGGCTTCGCGCGACGTCTGTTCGCCCAGCGACCACTTCCTGGAGCACGACAAGGATAACGTGTTCATGTCAATGAGGTGGACCAAGGCCGACAAGATGATGTTCTACACCCGCCAGCAGCTGGCCTTCGAGTATGAGACCGACTGGGGCCTGCGTGCACAGCTGATAGGAAAGCGCGAGGAGAACGAGAGTGCCGGCGAACTGCACCTCATACCCCTGTCGTCGGCCAGTGTGCCGAGGGAGGGGGGCACCGGCGAGATAACCATGCGCACGACCGAGCTGACGGCCAGCCTGCGCTTTGCCCCCGGCGAGACCTATATCAACAACAAGCAGCGACGCCGCGTGATCAACCTCGACGCGCCGGTGTTCAGCCTGACCCATACCCACGGCTTCGACGGACTGCTGGGCGGCCGCTACAACTACGACTTCACCGAGGCCAGCGTCTTCAAGCGCTTCTGGCTGAGCAGCTGGGGCAAGGCCGACGTCACCCTGAAGGGCGGCGTGCAGTGGAGCCAGGTGCCCTTCCTGCTGCTCATCCATCCCGCCAGCAACCTGTCGTACATCCTGCAGCGCGAGACGTTCAGTCTGATGAACAACATGGAGTTCCTGAACGACCGCTACGCCTCGCTCATGATTACGTGGGACCTGAGCGGGCGGCTCTTCAACCGCACGCCTATCATCAAGCGCTGGCATTGGCGCGAGTTCATCGGCGTGCGCACGCTCTGGGGTGCACTCAGCGACAAGAACAACCCCGTCCTGGCCAGTAATGCCGGCAGCGACCGCCTGATGATGTTCCCCGAGGGCGTCAACGTGATGGACCCGAAGAAGCCATACGTCGAGGTGATGGTGGGCATACATAACATCCTGAAGTTCTTCAACATCGACTACGTGCGCCGACTGACCTACAACGAGCTGCCCACCAGCCCGAAGTGGGGCCTGCGCTACTCGCTGTCATTAACATTCTGAAAATTAGAAAACACTTTATAAAACATTATGAACTATCTTGATAGAAATGAATTTAATTTCGAGCCAAGCCAGAAGGTGCTTGACGCAGTAAAGAACTTTGACCCGAAGGAACTCTGCTTCTATACCCGTATTTACGACCAGGGCAAGAAAAGCGTCATCAGCGTGCGCGTCAGCGAGATTTACGGCGTGCCTGAGGAGCAGGTGCTCCTGGCCTACGGCGGCGAGGAAATCCTGAAGAACGCCATCCACTACTTCCTCATGAAGGGCGACAATAAGAAGATTCTCATTCCCCAGTTCTCGTGGTGGTATTATAATAAGGTAGCCAGCGAGTGCGGCGGAACGTTCGAGATGTACCCCCTCTACGAGCAGGACGACACCTTCGCCTACAACGTTGACGAGGTCATTGAATACACCAACCGCATACATCCCCGCATGCTGCTGCTGGCCTCGCCCAACAACCCCACGGGCAACTCGCTGACCAGCGAGGAGATAGGCCGCATCATGGAGAACATTCCGGCTGACACGATGGTGCTCGTCGACGAGGCCTACGCCAGCTTCATCACCTCGGACACCGACTACATCGCTCCGCTGGTGAACAAGTACGACAACCTCATCATCTCGCGCACGCTCTCGAAGTTCTACGGTCTGCCTGGTCTGCGCTGCGGCTTCGGCTTCATCGGAAAGGGTCACGACCAGTTCCTCAGCTACTCGAATAAGTACCTGGGCTTCAATCGCTTTGCTGAGGCTGTTGCAATAGCTGCTTTAGAGAGCGACGAGCACTATCGCCACGTGGCCGACGAGATGGAGTGGGGGCGCCAGCTCTATAAGAAGGAACTCGGACAGCTGCCTGGCTTCAAGGTGTATAAGTCGGTGGCCAACTTCATCCTGATCAAGTATCCTATTGAGATTAAGGAGCGCTTGATGGAGGCCCTCAAGGTGCAGGACTACAAGATTAAGTTCATGGGCGACCCCGGGCTGGAGTCGTGCCTGCGCATCACCCTGGGACGGCGCGAACAGACGCAGACCGTCGTGGATACGATTAAGAGAGTGATAAGTGAAAAGTGAATAGTGAAAAGTGAATAGTGAAAAGTGAACAGTGATGAGTAATGAGAAATATAGGGCGACGCTGAAGTCGGCCGAGACGGAGGACTGGCTCGACCTGCACGTCATCAGACCCTTCTGTTACCATTGTGCCGTCTTCTTTGCCAAGTTCGACATCCACCCTAACACGGTGACAATTTGGTCGATGATTATCGGTGCCGCCAGTGCTGCCTTCTTCGGCACGGCCAGCTTCTACTACGGTGGCACCTCGGGCCTCGTACTTAATATCGTGGCCGTCGTGCTGCTTATGATAGCCGACATCCTGGACTGCACCGACGGACAGCTGGCTCGGCTGACGGGCAAGAAGAGCCGCATAGGGCGAATACTCGACGGCGTGGCCGGCTTCGCCTGGTTCCTGCCCATCTATGTCGCGCTGGTATGGCGCTTCTACTGTCATCACAGCATTGAGTTCGGGTGGTTAGGCATTGCCGATACCCCCGAGAACACGATGATAGCCACGGCCGTCGTCTTCGTGCTCGGCCTCGTGGCCGGCTTTGCAGGGCTGGCCGGACAGCAGCGCCTGGCTGACTACTACATCCAGGTACACCTCTTCTTCATCAAGGGCGAGAAGGGCAGCGAGCTCGACAACTCAGTCCAGCAGCAGGAGATCTACGACCACATGCCGCCACACACACCGGCCTACGAGCGACTGTTCCAGAAGTCGTACGTCGACTACACCCGGAAACAGGAGAAGGTGACGCCACAGTTCCAGCGCCTCATGGAGAAGCTGCGCTCAAAGTATGGCTCGTCCAGCAATATTCCGCAGACTGTGCGCGACGAGTTCCGCCAAAAGTCGCTGCCCGTCATCTTCTGGAACGGTCTGCTGACGTTCAACTTCCGCGAGTCGTGGCTCTTCCTCTTCTGTCTGCTCGATGTCCCCGTGCTCCATTTCCTGTTCGAGATCATCGTCATGGGCCTGCTCTGGAAGTATGTCAACCTCCGCCATGAGTCGTTCTGTAAGGAGATGGCCGACAAACTGTAAATCGTAAACCCATGGCTTGGACAAAGCAGCGACTCAATAACCTGTTCTTCGTCGTCGGCGTAGCCGCCTGCGTCGTTATGCTGTTCACGTTCGACGTCAGCTTCGTCGAACTGTGGGAGCACCTCTGCCACGCCGGTTACTGGCTGCTGCCCATCGTCGGCGTATGGGTGGTCATCTACGCCGTCAACGCCTGGTCCTGGTACACCATTATTCTCAGTAAGACGCGCGGGACGGGCGAGAAGGTCTCGTTTATGCGCGTCTTCCGGCTCACCATCACCGGCTACGCCCTCAACTACGCCACGCCTGTCGGCGGGCTCGGAGGCGAGCCCTACCGCATCATGGAACTGTCAAAAGACGTCAGCCGACAGCACGCCACCTCGTCGGTCATCCTCTACGCCATGATGCACTTCTTTGCCCATTTCTGGTTCTGGTTCTCCAGCATCTTCATCTACCTGGCCCTGGCAGCCGTCGGCGACCTGCCCATCAACACGACCATCGCCACGCTGCTCGCCATTGTCATCGTCTTCTGTCTGCTGGCCTTCGCCATCTTCGCACGTGGCTATCGTAAGGGACTCGTCGTGAAGACCCTGCGCTGGATAGGCCATATTCCCGGACTGAAGGGCTGGAGCGCACGCTTCCGCGAGAAACATCGTGAGTCGCTCGACAACATTGACCGCCAGATAGCCGCACTCCATGCCGACGACAAGCGCGCCTTCTACCGCAGTCTGCTGCTTGAGTATCTCTCGCGCATCATCCAGAGCAGCGAGGTTTTCTTCATGCTTCTGCTCTTCGGCATTGACAACGGCGGAGGCTGTGCCGGACTGCTCATCACCTATCTGCACAGCATCCTCATCGTCTCGTTCACAACCCTCTTTGCCAATCTCATAGGTTTCCTGCCCATGCAGCTCGGCGTACAAGAGGGTGGCTTCGTGCTCTCCATCGCCGCCCTGGGCCTCTCTGCCGCCTTGGGCATCTTCGTCAGCATCATCTGCCGTGTGCGCGAAATCATCTGGATAGCCGTCGGCATGCTGCTCATGCGGCTGCCCGACAAATGAGGTGAGAAGTAATAACAGTAAATAGAAAATAGTAAAGATGACTGGAGTTATACTTGCAGCGGGAATGGCCAAGCGCCTGCGCCCGTTAACCGACAACAAACCCAAGTGCCTGCTCAAAGTAGGCGAGCGTACACTGCTTGAACGTACCGTCGATGCCATGACCGCAGCCGGCGTCACGGAGTTCATCGTCGTCACCGGCTATTGTGCCGACCAGATACGCGACTTCCTGGCCCAGCACTTCGCTGGCGTCAGCTTCGAGTTCCTTCATAATGCCGACTACGAGCACAACAATAACATCTACTCCTTGTGGATGGCCACGAAGCGGGTAGGGGGCAGCGAGTTCCTGCTCATGGACAGCGACATCCTCTGCGACCCGGCCGCCGTCAGCGCCATCGCAAGTCTCAAGGAGTCGGCACTTGCCGTCAACCGCCACGAGCTGGGCGACGAAGAGATGAAGGTCGTCGTCGATGCCAACGGTCGCATAACCGCCATCTCGAAGACCTGCGACCCCGCAGAAGCCATGGGCGAGAGTGTAGGCATAGAGCATTTTACGGCCGACTACAGCCGTGCCCTTGCTGCCGAGCTCGACAGGATGATAGTCAGCGAGGGCCTTATCGACATCTTCTACGAGCGTGCCTTCGAGCGCCTTATCCCTCAGGGCCACACCTTCAGAGTTGTCGATACCACTGCGTTCTTCTCCTACGAGCTCGACACCCCCGAGGATTTCCGTCGGGCTCAGGAACTCATGCCCCGTGATTTGCTATAGAAAAAAAGGGGAGAAAAGTTTTGCCATTCCCCCAAATTGCAGTACCTTTGCACAAAAATTCAGCAGAATATGATGAAGAAGAGAAGGTGGCACTGTCTTCCCGGTCAGGAACCCACCGAGCTTGACAAGCAGGTGATGTACTGGGAGAAGAAGGGAAAGCTGGTGCCAACACGCGAGCTTATCAAGACCCCGGAGCAGATTGAGGGCATCAGGCGTGCAGGCGTCGTCAATACCGGTGTGCTCGACGAGGTGGCCAAGCATATCAGGGCTGGCATGTCAACACTTGAGATTGACCAGATTTGCCGCCGCTACTGCGACGAGCATAACGCCATTCCGGCCTGTCTGAACTACGGCGGCGACGACGAGACGCCACCGTTCCCGATGTCGGTTTGCACGAGTATCAACGAAGTGGTCTGTCACGGTGTGCCCAAGGCCGAGGATATCCTTGAGGAGGGCGACATCATCAACGTCGACTTCACCACCATCTACGAGGGCTACTATGCCGACGCCTCACGTATGTTCATCATCGGCGAGACGACGCCCGAGAAGGCCCAGTTGGTACGTGTGGCCCGCGAATGTCTTGAGATAGGCATGGAGGCCGCCAAGCCCTTTGGCTTTGTGGGCGACATCGGTCATGCCATTGAGAAGCATTGCAAGAAGTATGGCTATGGCGTTGTGCGCGACCTGGCCGGCCACGGCGTCGGGCTGCAGTTCCACGAAGAGCCCGACGTTGACCACTACGGCCATCGTGGCACGGGCATGCTGCTCGTGCCGGGCATGGTGTTCACCATCGAACCGATGATAAACATGGGTACGTGGAAGGTGTTCATCGACGAGGAAGACCCGTTTGGCTGGGAGGTCATCACCGACGACGAGAAACCCAGTGCACAGTGGGAGCACACGCTCCTGATGACCGACCACGGCGTCGAGGTATTGAGTTATTGATATGAAGGATATATATATATTAGGTATAGAGTCGAGTTGCGACGACACGTCGGCCGCCGTGCTGAAGAACGGTGTGCTGTTGTCGAACGTCACGGCTTCGCAGGCCGTACACGAGGCCTACGGCGGGGTGGTCCCCGAACTGGCATCGCGGGCTCACCAGCAGAATGTGGTGCCCGTGGTCCACGAAGCACTCAGGCAGGCTGGGGTGGGGAAGGAGCAGCTGTCGGCTGTGGCCTTCACCCGAGGACCGGGCCTGATGGGGTCGCTGCTCGTCGGCGTCAACTTTGCCAAAGGTTTTGCCCGCGCTTTGGGCATCCCGATGATCGACGTGAACCACCTGCAGGGCCACGTCATGGCACATTTCATAAAGAGTCCCGAGTGTTCTGAGAGTCACCCTCCATTTCCCTTCCTCTGCCTCCTGGTCTCGGGCGGCAATTCCCAGATTGTCAAGGTGAATGCCTACAACGACATGGAGGTGCTGGGCCAGACCATCGACGATGCTGCCGGCGAGGCCATCGACAAGTGTTCGAAGGTGATGGGGCTGGGCTATCCCGGCGGGCCGATCATCGACCGTCTGGCGCGTCAGGGCAATCCGAAGGCTTTCCACTTTGCCGAGCCCAATATTCCCGGCCTTGACTACAGCTTCTCGGGGCTGAAGACGTCGTTCCTCTACTCACTGCAGAAGTGGGTACACGACGACCCGGACTTCGTTGAGAAGAACAAGACCGACATTGCAGCCTCGCTGGAGTGGACAATCGTCGACATACTGATGAAAAAGCTGAAGAAGGCCGTCAAGGAGACGGGCATCAATCATGTGGCTGTGGCTGGCGGCGTGAGTGCCAACAACGGCTTGCGCAATGCCTTCCACGATGCCGAGAAGCGCTACGGCTGGCACATCTATATACCCAAGTTCAGCTATACCACCGATAATGCCGCCATGATTGGCATCGTGGGTTACTACAAATACCTCGACAAGGTGTTCTGCCCCATTGACGCCCCCGCATTCTCGAAAGTGACATTCAACTAAATCGTAAATCGAAAATCGAAAATCTGTAAATCGAAAATCGAAAATCTGTAAATCGAAAATATAACAATGGATTTTGAAGCGAAAATCATCAGCAGGGAGATCAGCGAACTGCTGTGGGAAATGGAAAAGACCGTCGGTACGGCAGAGAGTTGTACCGGAGGACGCATAGCCGAGGCCATCATCGCCGTGCCCGGAGCCTCGAAATATTTCAAGGGCGGCATCATTTCGTACGTCAATGAGATCAAGGAGTCGCTGCTCGGCGTTGACGCTCAGGTACTTGCTGAGAATACAGCCGTCTGCGAAGAGGTGGCCGTGCAGATGGTGCGCGGTGCCTGCAAGTCGCTCAACACGGACTACGCCATCTCGGCAACAGGCATTGCCGGACCATCGGGCGGGACGAAGGATATTCCCGTCGGCACCATCTGGCTGGCATGCGGCAATGCTGATAGAGTGGTGACCCTGAAAGTCGAGGAAGACCACGGCCGCGACATCAATCTCGCCATCGCCACAAACAAAGCCATGACGCTGTTTTTGGACTATCTGAAGGCCGAGAATGGGGAAAGGGAACCATTGGAAGGTTAAAAAACATTAATTCAAATCCAATTGTGAATTATGAATTGTGAATTGTGAATTAAAATGTGTACCTTTGCACCCTGTTTGGAATAAGTTACTAAAAAGTACAGTAAAAGGAGTAGATAGAAATGTCTAAGATTTGTCAAATTACAGGAAAGAAGGCACAGATAGGTTGCAATGTGTCTCACTCAAAGCACCATACAAAGCGTAGCTTTGACGTCAACCTCTTCAGCAAGAAGTTCTACTATGTCGAGGAGGACTGCTGGATTCAGTTGAAGATCAGTGCTGCTGGCCTTCGTATGATTAATAAAGTCGGTCTCGACGCTGCATTGAAGCAGGCTGTTGCCAATGGATATGTAGACTGGAAGGACATTAAAGTGATAGGAGATTAAGAGTCATGGCAAGCAAGAAAGCAAAAGGTAACCGCGTGCAAGTCGTTCTTGAGTGCACCGAGCACAAGGCAAGTGGTATGCCCGGCACGAGCCGATACATCACCACCAAGAACCGTAAGAATACGCCCGAGCGTATGGAACTGATGAAGTATAACCCCATCCTGAAGAAGATGACTCTTCATAAGGAAATTAAATAATCAAGGCTGAAGTATGGCAAAGAAAACCGTTGCTACCCTCCATGAAGGTTCAAAGGATGGTCGCGCTTACACAAAGGTAATCAAGATGGTGAAGAGCCCCAAGACCGGCGCTTACATCTTTGATGAGCAGATGGTTCCCAACGAGGATGTGAAGGACTTCTTCAAGTAAGCCGTCACCGCTGCTACAGTTCCGACGTAGAAACAAGATTCTATATCGTCTTAAAATAAATTGCCGAAAGTTTTGTGCTTTCGGCTTTTTTCGTTATCTTTGCAGTCCGAAAGACAATACTACTAATTAACAATAAAAAAGGCATTTAAATGAGACAGACAATCCTTGTGACGGGTGGCACCGGCTTTATAGGGAGCCACACTACGGTAGAACTGCAGCAGGCAGGCTACGAAGTAGTTATAATCGATAATCTCTCGAACTCAAACGCCAATGTCGTCGACGGCATAGAGAAGATTACCGGACAGCGCCCTGCCTTCGAGCAGGTGGACTGCTGCGACCTCGAAGCCCTCGAGGGCGTGTTCAAGAAGTACCCCAAGATTGAAGGCATCATACATTTCGCCGCTTCAAAGGCCGTCGGCGAGTCGGTAGAGAAGCCGTTGCTGTATTATCGCAACAACATCACCTCGCTCATCAACCTGCTCGAGCTCATGCCAAAGTATCAGGTTAAGGGCATCATCTTCTCATCGTCGTGCACCGTCTACGGTCAGCCCACAGAGGAGAACCTGCCTGTCACCGAGAAGGCTCCCATACAGAAGGCACTCTCGCCCTACGGCAATACCAAGCAGATTAACGAGGAGATCATCCAGGACTATATCCACTCCGGAGCACCCATCAAGAGCATCATCCTGCGCTATTTCAACCCCATCGGCGCTCACCCCTCGGCACTCATCGGCGAGCTGCCCAACGGTGTGCCCATGAACCTCATTCCCTTCGTCACGCAGACGGCTATGGGCATACGCGGACAACTCAAGATTTTCGGCAACGACTACAACACCCCCGACCACACCTGCATACGCGACTATATCTACGTCGTCGACCTGGCCAAGGCTCATGTCAAGGCTATGGAGCGCGTGCTTGACAAGCCCGAGACCGATGCCGTCGAGGTGTTTAACATCGGCACGGGCCGCGGTCTGTCAACACTTGAGGTCGTCGAAGGCTTCGAGAAGGCTACCGGCGTGAAGGTGAACTGGACCTATGCCCCCCGCCGCGAGGGCGATATCGAGAAGGTCTGGGGCGACGTCACCAAGGCCAATCAGGTGTTGGGCTGGAAGGCTGAGACACCCACCGACGAGGTGCTGCGCTCGGCTTGGAAGTGGCAGGTGAAACTGCGCGAGGACGGCATTCAATAATTTATCTATAGGCTTTAACGGTTTTTCCGTTATTTGTGTTTGTGTTGTTACGGGCTCTCGATGTGAATCGGGAGCCCGTTTGCCTATTCAGTCTTCTTCGTCTTCGCGGCGGTTGTTGGGAAAGACGTGGTTATGGAGAAAGTCCATCAGTTCGAGACAGACGACGACCATGATGGTGGCTGCTACGGCTACGGCATACATGCCGGCACCGGCGGCCATGCCGATGGCTGCGGCCACCCAGAGTCCGGCGGCCGTCGTAAGTCCGCGCACGGCGTGCTTCTGGAAGATGATACATCCGGCACCGATGAATCCAATGCCCGATACCACCTGTGCGGCAATGCGCGAGACGTCGTGACGCGTTGCCTCGTTGATGATGACGTCGCTGAAGCCGTAGGCAGAGAGAATCATGAACAGTCCGCTGCCCAGGCTGACGAGGAAGTGTGTGCGGAATCCGGCCTCCTTGGCCCTGTACTCACGTTCCAGACCGATGGCGCCGCCAAGCAGTCCGGCAATGAAGATGCGTAGTATAAACTCTGTTGTCATATTGTGATTGTTATTGCGGTTTGACTATTCGATTGCAAATATAATGAGTTTTTCCGAGACCTGCAAGCAAACCCCTTTTTTTTCTTAGCTAAGATTCGCGAAACTCGGTTGGCGTCATCTGCGTCAGCCGCTTGAAGTATTTGGAGAAGAACGCGGGATTGGGGAAGCAGAGCTCTTCGCTGATCTGTGCGACGGACTTGTCAGTGTGGCGCAGTTCCACCTTGATGCGGGCAATGAGGGCACGGTCAATCCACTCCTTGGCCGTGACGCCGCTGGCCTGACGGACGACGGTGCCGAGGTAGCGCTCGGTGAGACACATACGCGAGGCATAGAAGGCTATTTGGTGTTCGCGGGCGGCATGCTGACCCGCGAGCTGGAGGAAGCGGTCGAAGATGGTCTGCTCGCGCGACAGCATGGCCTGCTGCGCCTCGTGGTGGCTGCGGTAGATGGTGTCGTAATGGTGCATGAGTGCGGCCACGAGGCTGGCGGCCGCCAGTCGGTTGTAGTCGCGCCGGCGCACCACCTGGCGTATGGTCTCGATGATGCTCGATGCGATGCTGACATCGTCTGCGGAAGCCTCGATCTGGAAGTCGCGCACCTGACCGTTAAAGGCAGCGGGGAAATTGCCGGCAGCGAATGGCATGGGAAACTTCGGGAACAGCACGATGCCGACGATCTGCAGGTCGGCGGGCATGGAGATGGGGTTGATGATGGATCCCGGCCCGAAATAAAGGAGTGTGCCAGGACGGATGGTACGCTCGACGAGGTTGATGTTGACACGCACCTCACCTCGCATGAGGATACCGAAGCGGTGGTCGTCGGTGGCGAAGGGCGGCTGCTGCTGTACGATCAGGCGGAACACCTGGGCATCGCCGTGGAGGATGCCCAGCTCGTGGTTAAAGAAAAATTGCTGGCGCAGCTCGTCAGGGTTAGACTCAACGATGTCGCGAATCTTGGAGAAATCCAATAGCTTTGGCTGTCTGCTCATGAGTAATTATGGTTTAATGACGGTGCAAAGATAACAAAAATCAGCGAAACTACATCCTTTTGGCGCACAAATCGAACGAAAAGAACATTTTCTCCTTTTAAAGGGTAGCTATAGTTCCGAATAATCGGCGTACCTTTGCACCGTCGGAAAGACAGATTAACAAAAGGATATATAAGACAGATTAACAAAAGAACATATAAGACTAATTAACAAAAGAACATATTAAGGCTGAATAACTATAAAGGACATTAGGATTATGCGACGAACATTGATGAGTTTCTCATTTCTCATTTTTCAGTTATCATTTAGCGTGGCGCAGACGCTCGAAGAGTGTCAGCAGGCCGCCGAGCGCAACTATCCGCTGATACGACAGTACGACCTGATTGGCAAGACGACGGCGCTGACGGTGGACAACATCCAGAAAGGCTGGCTGCCCCAGGTGTCGGCTCAAGCTCAGGCCACGTATCAGAACCGTGTGACGGAGTGGCCCGAACAGATGCAGACGATGTACGAGCAGATGGGACTCCAGATGGCGGGTCTGAAAAAAGACCAGTACCGCGTGGGCATCGACGTGCAGCAGACGGTGTACGACGGCGGTGCCATCAGCAGTCAGAAGGAGATAGCCCGCAGGCAGGGCGCCGTGGAGGAGGCTCAGACGGCGGTGACGATGTACCAGGTGCGGCGCAGGGTGAACGAGATGTACTTCGGCCTGCTGCTGCTCGACGAGCAGATACGGCTGAACGGTGACCTGCAGACGCTGCTGACCGCTAACGAGAATAAACTGCAGGCGATGTTCAAGCGGGGCACGGCGGCCGAGAGCGACTACCTGAGCGTGAAGGCCGAGCGGCTGAAGACCGCGCAGCAGCTGACGGGGCTGGAGGCGCAGCGGCAGACGGTGCTGAGGATGCTGAGTGCGTTCTGCGGCATCGAGGTGAAGACTGCGGAGAAGCCGGTACCGTCTGTTGCGTCACTGACGCCACAAACAGGACTGCGGCCCGAACTGCGGGCCATCGAGGCGCAGCTGTTGCTGGCCGACGCTCAGGAGAAAGCCCTGCGCGCCGCGCTGATGCCCAAGCTGGGCGTGTTTGCCCAGGGCTTCTATGGCTATCCCGGTTACAATATGTTCGACGACATGATGCGGCGGCACTGGTCGTGGAATGGCATGATCGGGGCCCGGCTGACGTGGAACATCGGGGCGCTGTACACCCACAAGAACGACAAGGCCAAGATCGACGCACAGCGCTCGCTGGCCAGTGTCCAGCGCGACGTGTTCCTTTTTAATAATAAGATGGAGCAGATAGGGCAGAGCGTGGACATCGAGCGCTATCGGCGGCTGATGGCCGACGATGAGGCCATCATCGCGCTGCGGGCGCAGGTGAGGAAGGCGGCCGAGTCGAAGCTCGCGCATGGCATCATCGACGTGAACGACCTGGTGAAGGAGATCAACGCCGAGAACAGTGCCCGCGTGCAGCAGTCTATCCACGAGATTGAGATGCTGAAGGAGATGTACAACTTGAGATATACGACAGGGAGACCCTCCCCCGGCCCCTCCCTGTGAGGGAGGGGAGTGATTGGCTTTTAATGAAAAACTAAAATAAATACTGATATGAATATGAAAACAAACCGAGTGTACAACTATTTACTCCCCTCCCTCGCAGGGAGGGAGCAGGGGGTGGGTCTGCCCTGTGTGGGTCTGCTCCTCATGTTGTTGGTCGCTTGCGGACAGAACGAGAAGGAATATGATGCCACCGGCATCTTTGAGGCTACCGAGACGGTGGTGTCGGCCGAGCAGAGCGGCTTGCTGCTGAGGCTCGACGTGAACGAAGGCGACGAGCTGGAGGCTGGCCGAGAGGTGGGACTGACCGACACCACGCAGACGTGGCTCCGCATCAAGCAGGCGGGCGCTACGAAGGGCGTCTACCGGAGTCAGAAGCCCGACATGGAGAAGCAGATAGCGGCCACGCGCCAACAGCTGGCCAAGGCGCGCCAGGAGCAACAGCGCTACAAGGAACTGGTGGCCGACGGCGCCGCCCCCCGAAAGATGCTCGACGACGCCAGCAGTCAGGTGCTGGTGCTACAGAAGCAACTCGATGCACAGGTGTCGACACTCAGGACCCAGCTCTCGACGCTCGACGCCCAGCTCTCGGCTGCCGACGTGCAGGTGAGCCAACTGACGGACCAATTGCAGAAGTGCCACGTGAGGGCTCCGCTGAAAGGCGTCGTCTTAGAGAAATATGCCGAGCAGGGAGAGTTCGTTGCCGCAGGGAAGCCCCTCTTCAAGATGGCCGACACGGAGCAGATGTACCTCCGGGCCTACATCACTTCGGCACAGCTGCAGCACGTCAAGGTGGGGCAGAAGGCCAAGGTCTTTGCCGACTATGGCGACGGTCAGAAGAAGGAATACGAGGGTACGGTGTCTTGGATTTCGAGCCGCTCGGAGTTCACGCCGAAGACCATCCTGACCGATGACGAGCGGGCCGACCTGGTGTATGCCGTCAAGATTCGCATCAAGAACGATGGCTACGTGAAGATTGGGATGTACGGGGAAGTAGGCCTCACCCCCAACCCCTCTCCGAGTGGAGAGGGGAGCGAATAGTTTAACCGATTGATTGTGAAATGCGATGAACGCGATAGAAGTAAGCCATATATC
>OCTX012197365.1_pt1 | contig 17109 bp, 17 predicted proteins | sample 1539691 | NCBI WGS metagenome assembly OCTX01 (sample SAMN02144231, study PRJEB22623) | gut metagenome | biome: sheep rumen | host: Ovis aries | place: New Zealand | reverse complement strand
CCTCGTCCTCCACGGACTGCGAGCCGTAAATGAAGCTGACGCCGCCCTCCTTGGCCAGCGCCACGGCGAGCCGGTCGCCGGAGACGGATTGCATGATGGCCGAGACCATAGGAATATTCATTTGAATGGCGGAGCTCTCGCCCTTGCGGAACTTCACGAGCGGGGTTCTGAGCGAGACCTTCTCGGAGCGGCAGGTGATGGGCGTGTAGCCGGGAATGAGCAGGTATTCGTTGAAAGTATGGCTCGGTTCGTTGATAATTTTCGCCATCTTCGTTCTCCTTTCAGTTGGCTTTCGTCTCACAGTAGAGGCAGCGGTAGACCTTGTTTTTGCGGTCGGTCAGCTTGAAAATGTGCTGCAGCTCCTGCTCGCAGGAGGTGATGCAGCGGGGATTCTTGCAGAAAATGACGTTGGTGAGCGTTTCGGGCATGTCGATGCGGCGTTTTTCCACAAGCTCGCCGCCGCGGATGATGTTGACCGTGACGCCCGGATCGACAAAACCGATCACGTCCAGATTCACGGGGATGTCGGCGTCGATCTTGATGATGTCCTTCCGGTTCTGCTTGTCGCTGTGGACGTTTTTGATGATGGCCACGGAGCATTCCAGCTTTTCCAGGCCGAGCAGCTCATAGAGCTTCATGCCGCGGCCGGCGGTGATGTGGTCGATGACGATGCCGTTTTGAATCGAGTCAATATTCATATTCTTCCAGCCTCCTTCAAGAGCTTGAGAATGAGCGCCATGCGCATATATTTGCCGTTGAGCACCTGCTTGAAGTAGCAGGCGCGGGGGTCTTTGTCAATGGCGACGCTGATCTCGTTGACGCGGGGCAGAGGATGGAGAATGGAGAGATCGGCCTTCGCGTTTTTGAGCTTGTCCGGGGTGAGAATGTAGCTGTCCTTCAGGCGGAGATAATCCTCCTCGTTGAAGAAGCGCTCGCGCTGCACGCGGGTCATATAGAGAATATCCAGCTCCGGCATGGCGCCTTCCAGATCGGTGGTCTGCACATAAGGGATGCCCTTGGCCTGCAGGACTTCCTTTTTCACATAGCTGGGGAGCTTGAGCTCCTCCGGAGAGATAAGGACAAATTTCAGCCCATCATAGCGGCTCAGGGCGTTAATCAGGGAGTGAACGGTGCGGCCGAATTTCAGGTCGCCGCATAGGCCGACAGTCAGGTGGTCAAAGTGGCCCTTTTCGCGGTAGATGGTTAGGAGGTCTGCCAGCGTCTGGGTCGGGTGATTGTGCCCGCCGTCGCCGGCGTTGATGACGGGAATGCTCGCGTTGGCGGATGCCACGAGCGGCGCGCCCTCCTTCGGATGGCGCATGGCGATGATGTCGGCATAGCAGCTGATGGTTTTCGCCGTGTCGGCCACGCTCTCGCCCTTGGCAGCGGAGGAGCTGTTGGCCTCAGAAAAGCCGATCACGTTGCCGCCCAGCTCGTACATGGCGGCCTCAAAGCTGAGGCGCGTGCGGGTGGAGGGCTCAAAGAACAGGGTGGCCAGCTTCTTGCCATGGCAGGCCTCGCTGTATTTGGCGGGATTGGCAATGATGTCGTTGGCGGTGTCAATGAGTTCCTGCAGCTCGGCAGGGGAGAAGTCCAGAATGTTGATGAGGTGTCTCATGACTGTGCTCCTTTCCATGATTCGTCGCTCGGGTTATTGCGAAACGCGATTAGACGCGCAATGTCCGCGGGTCGAATATAGCCCTCTTCGGCGGCGATGCGAGCGATCACGTCAAATTGACAGAGGCTGTGGTTTTCCACTTGCGCTTCGGCGAGGCGGTCGAGGCCCTTCTGCATGCCGTAGGTAAAGATGGACACAACGCCCAGTACCTCGGCGCCCGCCTCGCGCAGAATGTTGACCACTTCGATGACGCTGCCGCCGGTGGAGATCAGATCCTCCACCACGACGACCTTTTGTCCCGGCTCGAGGCGACCCTCGATCTGGTTTTTGCGGCCGTGATCCTTGGCGCCGGAGCGGACGTAGCCCATCGGCAGGCTTAAAAGATGTCCGACAATGGCGGCGTGGGCGATGCCCGCGGTGGAGGTGCCCATCAGTACCTCCACCTCGGGGTAATAGGTCTGCACCAGTTCGGCCAGACCCTCTTCCACGTCGTTTCTCACCGCCGGCGCGGTAAGGGTGAGGCGGTTATCGCAGTATACGGGGCTTTGAATGCCGCTGGCCCAGGTGAAGGGCTCGTCCGGCCGAAAGAACACCGCCCCGATTTTCAGCAGATCTCTGGCGATCGTTTCACTTGTCATCCCAGAAACTCCTTTACACAGCGCCGATAGGCGGCGACGGGATCGGCCGCCTGCGTGATCGGTCGGCCGACGACGATGTAATCGGAGCCGAGCTCACGGGCACGCGCTGGCGTGGTCACGCGCTTCTGGTCGCCGTGCTCGCCCTCGGCAAAGCGGACGCCGGGCGTCACAGTGAGGAAGCCCTCGCCGCAGCTTTCGTGCACCTTTCCGGCCTCGAGCGGCGAGCAGACCACGCCGTCGAGCCCCGCGGCCGCGGCGTTTTTCGCGTAGGACAAAACGACCTCTTCCAGCGGACGGTCGATCAGCAGCTCGCCGTGCATGGCGCTCTCGTCGGTGCTCGTCAGCTGCGTGACCGCGATCAGCAGCGGGCGGCTGCCGTCCGGCCTTGTCAGTCCCTCGAGCGCGGCCTCCATCATCGCGCGCGTGCCGGCGGCGTGGAGGTTGATGATATCCACGTCCAGCGCCGTCAGGGAGCGCATGGCTTTTTTGACGGTGTTAGGGATGTCGTGCAGCTTCAGATCGAGAAAAATCCGATGGCCGCGCGCCTTGATGGCCCGCACGATCTGCGGCCCTTCCGCGTAAAAGAGCTCCATGCCGATCTTCACAAAGGGCTTTTCGCCCTCAAAGCGATCGAGAAAAGCGAGGGTTTCCGCCGCGCTGCCGAAGTCGCAGGCGACGATGACGTCTTTAGCCATGGGCACCTCCTATGATGTCTTGTATATTCTCTATCCCGCAGCGATCGAGCACCGCGGGCAGATCATGCAGAATGTTCGGGCAGGCAAAGGGGTCTTTCAGATTGGCGGCGCCCACCTGTACCGCCGTCGCCCCGGCGAGCATCATCTCGACCACGTCCTCCGCGGAGGATATGCCGCCGAGCCCGATGACCGGGATCGAGACGGCCTGCGATACCTGCCAGACCATGCGCAGTGCGAGAGGAAAGACCGCCGGGCCGGACAGGCCGCCGGTAACGTTCGAGAGGATCGGACGCCGGGTTTTGAGGTCGATGCGGAGCGAGAGCACGGTGTTGATAAGGCTGACCGCGTCTGCGCCCGCGTCCTCGCAGGCCTTCGCGATGGAGACAATGTCGGTGACGTTGGGCGAGAGCTTGAGAATGACCGGTTTCTGTGTTACGGCGCGGACGGCCTTCGTCACGGCCGCGGCGGCCACGGGGTCGGTGCCAAAGCTCATGCCGCCCTGATGCACGTTGGGGCAGCTCACGTTGACTTCCAGCCAGCCGACCTGCGGCTCTCTGTCAAAGCGCGCGGCGAGCGCGGCGTATTCCTCAACGGAAAAGCCGCAGATATTCGTGATCACCGGCTTGTGGAACACGTCTTTCAAGCGCGGCAGCTCGTCGCGGATCACTGCGTCGACGCCGGGATTCTGCAGGCCGACGGCGTTGATGACGCCGTCCCTTCCCTCGGCGATGCGCGGCGCAGGATTGCCGAAGCGCGGCTCAAGGGTCGTGCCCTTACAGGAAAAGGTTCCGAGGCAGTTGATGTCGTAAAGCGCGGCAAATTCATAACCATAGCCGAAGGTGCCGGAGGCGGGGATCACGGGATTATCCAGCTCAATCCCGCAGAGAGAAACGCTCAGTCTTCCCACAGCATGTCCTCCTTGCGGAACACCGGCCCGTCCTTGCAGACGCGCTTCGCTCCGGCCTTCGTCATGCGCGTGCATCCCATGCAGGCGCCGAAGCCGCAGCCCATGCGGGCGTCAAAGCTCAGCTGCCCGTCTGCATCGCTTGCCAGACTCACGGCGCGCATCATGGCCTCCGGCCCGCAGGTGTAGAAAAAGCTGTGCGGCATGGTCATGGCATCGGTCACAAAGCCGCGGATGCCGAAGCTGCCGTCCTCGGTCGTCACCGTCGGCGCGAGGCCGAGGCGGTAAAAATCGTCGGTCAGAAAAATGTCGTCCCGCGTTTTGAAGCCCAGAATCACGTGCGGGTGCACGCCCCGATCGCGCAGCCGCCGGGCCAAACCCAGCAGGGGAGATGCGCCGGTTCCGCCGCCGATGAGCAGGGGACGCTCTCCGGCGCGGGAGAGATCAAAACCATTGCCGAGGCCGCAGAGAACGTCGAGCGCGGCGCCCTCTTTCAGTCCGCGCATCTGCTCGGTTCCCTTGCCGACGGCCTCGTAAACGATCGAAAAGCTTCTTTCATCCCAATCGCACACAGAGAAGGGACGGCGCAGAAAAAAACCGGGCAGCGAGAGGGAGACAAACTGGCCGGGGCATTCGATGGCCCTGGCGTCAGCGCGAAAACGGAGACGGGAGACCCGCTCGGTCAGCGGGGTATTATCCAAAACAGTGGCAGTAATTTGCTTCATCGGATCATTCCTCGCAATAGACCACGCGGCCGGCGTGGACAGTCAGCTTGCAGCGGCCGAAAACCTGCCGCCCGGCAAAGGGCGTGGCGCGGCCTTGGGAGAGAAACTCCTCCGGGTCGATCGAATAACGCTCGTTCAGATCCCAGAGCGAGAAATCATCGCCTGCGGGGATGCCAAAGCGTTCGCGTGGCCTGCGGCAGAGAAGATCGACCAGCGATTCCAAAGTGAGAATGTTTTCTTTGACAAGACCGGTATAGAGCAGAGGAAAGGCCGTTTCGATGCCGACGATGCCGAAGGCGCTGCCGCCTAGACCCCTGGCCTTTTCTTCGGCGCTGTGCGGCGCGTGGTCAGTGGCGATGCAGTCGATGGTGCCGTCGAGCAGCCCCTCCAGCAGCGCCTCCCGGTCTTCGCGGGCACGCAGCGGGGGATTCATCTTGAAGCGTCCGTCCTCCTGCAGGTCGTTTTCGTCCAGCAGCAGATAGTGCGGCGCGGTCTCACAGCTGACGTTCATGCCGCCGCGCTTGGCCTCGCGGATCAGCGCGACGGATTCCTTCGCGGAGATGTGGCACACGTGGTAGGCGCAGCCGGTTTCGGCTGCCAGCTCCAGATCGCGTGCGATGGGGCGCCATTCGCTCTCGGAGCAGATGCCCCGGTGTCCGTGCGCCGCGGCGTAGCGCCCGGCGTGGATATAGCCGCCGTGCAGGAGGCTGTTGTCCTCACAATGCGCGACGATGAGCTTTCCCAGCGCCTTGGCGCGAAGCATTGCCTCCCGCATGAGCGCTGCGTCCTGCACGCCGTGCCCGTCGTCGGAAAAGGCAATGACGTCCGGGGACATGGCCTCCAGATCGGCAAGCTGTTCGCCCTTTTCACCGACGGTGATCGCCCCGTAGGGCCAGACCGCGATGCAGGCGTCTCGCGCGATGATCTCCCGCTCGACACGCAGATGCTCAGCGCTGTCGGGCACGGGGTTCAAATTCGGCATCGCGCACACGGCGGTATAGCCGCCGCGGGCCGCCGCGCGGGAACCGCTGGCAATCGTTTCCTTATAAGAAAAGCCCGGCTCACGCAAGTGCACATGCACATCGCAAAAACCGGGCAGAAGGGTATATTGGTTCGTGTTATAGCAGGCAAAGGCGGCGCTGATATCCCCGATGAAGGGCGTTCCCGCCTCACCGAAGAGCCTTTTGACCTTGTCAAACACAGGCATTCGCGTATCCTCCGAAACAAAAAAACCTTACCGAAGCAACGGCAAGGCAATCAACAGCAAAGCCCCCAATGGAGCCACCTTCAGTTACTCTTGCCGATCTCTCTGGGTCGTCTTAAAGTTGTTTTGATTATAAGGGTTTTTGGGCTTTTTTGTCAATCGGTAGAATGCACAGAAAACGGAGGGAATTCCGCGTTCTTTTCGTGCGGGCGGGGGAAATGTGCTTTTTGCCTCAGGGTACATTTGCGTTTTCAAGGCCGTCCAAAATGGCTTTTGCTTTTTCCGACCAGTCGTTGTCGCGCGCCTCCCGATCCAGCAGCTCCAGATAAGCGCTCTCGCGGCGCAGCGCCATGGCGCGCTCGAGCTGCCGCAGGAAATCCGCGTGGTCGCGGGCAAGGAGCACGCTCCGGTATTTGCGGCACTCATCAAGATCGGTGCTGACGATGGGCTTATGAAGCGCCATGTACTCAAAGAGCTTGACGGGGCTGGTCGAGCGGCTGAGATCACTGCGGAGAAAGGGCAGAATCAGCACGTCAGATGCACGGGCATAGTACTTGAGCACCCGATAATCCCTGGCGCCGAGGAAATCAATGCCGCGCGTTCCGCCAAGCTTCTCGTCAAAGCTTCCGTCGTATTTCACGCCGAACAGGACGAGACTGTAACGTCCGTCTGCGGCGATTTTTTTCAGAAGCTCGTAATCGATCCAGGCGGCGAGTGCGCCGTAGTAGCAGATGATCGGCTTTTTCCGATCCAGAATGCGCTGAAACTCCGGCTCGAAAGAATAGTCCTCCCACTCCTGAAAGAAGCGGGTATCCACACCGTTGGAGGCGATAATCAGGTTTTTTGACCCGCGTCTTTTGATAACATTCTGCCTGAGCAGCTCCGCCGTGACAACGACGCTCAACGTCGTGTGCGCCATCACATAGTCAAATTTGTCAGAGATATTTTTCGGCAGAGCGCTGGTTCCGGAAATCAGAGGACTCAGATGATCGACATACTCGTAGATCAGGCGGTAGCCGCGGCGGAGATAGGATTTAAGCTCGGATAGCGGCATTTCCTTGTTGGTGGAGTAAATCTGCAGATATTTGGGGCGCTCGACGCGGTCAAGCTCGCGCATCAGCAGCTGTCGAAACGGACGGTTCTGCAAGTTGACCAGCAGCAAACCGGGCTCCAGCAGTTGCATGGGCGCATTCCCGTCTCGCAGTGGATTGGACTCGTACAAAACCAGTGAGCGCCGGCTGGCCAGCTGACGCGCGATCTGCTGCGGGCGCTGATAAAGCGGGGTATGAAAGCCAAAGCCGGAGCGCCAGAGAATCACGCGGTCATAGTCGCCGCCGAGAAGAGCGAGAAGCCGGGAGCGGATCTTCCGATAATGCAGCATGACACAAAGGCCGAAAAAGCCCCGCAGCCGGGAAAGCAGATAAGCACCCAGCCTGCGGGTGCTGTCCTTCCAGCCGTATTTTTTCCGGAGAAGGTTCAGTTGAGAAAAGCGTTCAGTCATCATGGCAAGGCGTTGAGGCATAGGCTTCGATGGCATCGGCGATGCGAATACTGGCGTGTCCGTCGCCGAAGGGATTGGCTGCCTGGCACATGCTTTCATAAGCCTGCGGATCGGTCAGCAGGCGCTGCGCTTCCTGGAAAATAGCTTCTTCCTCCGTGCCGATCAGCCGGAGAGCGCCGGACAAAACCCCTTCCTGCCGCTCGGTACAGTCGCGCAGTACCAATACCGGACGGTGAAGCGCGGCGGCCTCCTCCTGAATGCCGCCGCTGTCCGTCAATACAAAAAAGCAGCGGGCGAGAAGATTGTGAAAGGTGATGACGTCCGGCGGCTCAATGAGGCAAATTCGCTCACAGCCGCTTAGAATCTCATAAGCGGCCGCGCGGACAGCCGGGTTTTTGTGAAGCGGACAAAGGATCACAAGATCGTCAAACACCATGGAGAGCCGGCGCACGGCACGGAAGATGTGCCGCAGGGGCTCGCCGATATTTTCCCGCCGGTGCGCGGTGACAAGAAGCAGGCGATCCGACGTCGCAAGCCCATCCAGCGCCGGATGGGAAAAGGATTCCCGGACGCTTGCTGCCATGGCGTCAATGATGGTGTTGCCCGTGACGGTGATTTTGGAATCGGGAATGCCCTCGCGGAGAAGATTCTCCCGGCTGCGCTCGGTCGGCGCAAAAAGAAGCGTACACAGCCGATCCGTCAGCTGGCGGTTGATTTCTTCCGGGAACGGATGCTGCGGATCGCCGCTGCGCAGTCCCGCCTCCACGTGAGCGATCGGGATCTGAGCATAGAAGGCGGCGAGGGCTGAGGCAAAGCAGCTGCTCGTATCCCCGTGAACCAGCAGCAGATCGGGCTGCTCCTCTTCCAGTACGTGTTCCAGGCTGTGCAGCACGCCGGAGGTGATGTCGGAGAGGCTTTGCCCCGGGTGCATAAGGTTTAAGTCATAATCGGGCCGGATATCGAACACGCGCAGCACCTGATCGAGCATTTCGCGGTGCTGGGCCGTGACGCAGACGCGGCTGCGGATCTGCGGCCTCTTCCGAAGCTCGCACAGCACCGGCGCCATTTTGATCGCCTCCGGGCGCGTTCCGAATACGCTCAGCACATGGATCACGTGTTTTCCTCCTTCAGCCGGCCTGCCAGCGAAAATGCCGCCAGTATGTCATCCTCCATGGAGCTGTAGCGCCAGAGACCGTAGCGGCCGGTGCTGTAGATCTGGTCTTCTTCCAGCGCTGCCAGGTGTTTTCGAATCTTCGCCTCCGTATTCGGGCGAATATGAACATAGGCCGGATCCATAACGAGTGCCATGGACGAAAGCAGCCGGTTATCCTCCTGCACAAGGCCTGCGGCATGCAGGGCGGAGAGACAGACACCGAGCTGCTGCCCGGTGTCAATGGCCGCGTCCCTGGGAAAGCCGATTTCCACATAGAGGCTGGCCCGCGGCGCGTCCAGAATATTGTCATAGTATCCCACGCGGTAAAAGGGCAGCTCCCGACCGGGGACATAGATCCAGTGCGCCTCCCGGACGGGCGCCTTTTTCTCAAAGCCGAGATTGAATACCAGAACCTTATTCCAGCTCATCTCCTTTGTAAGCTCATTGGATGTTTCATCGCCCAGCAATCCCAGAAAAGAGGGGAGTGCGGCGGTGCTGATGAGCCGCCGATAGCGATAGCTTTTGCCGCTGCTGTCGACGGCGATGCGCCGCTTTCTGTCAATCGAACACAGCTGGCGGCCGGTGAGAAGCGCGCCCGGCGCGAGCCTTTGGCAGAGCTTATCCACCAGTGCCCCTGCGCCGGCTTTCGGATAGAAAAAGCGATGGTTATACGAGGCGTCGTGCGGAAATTTCATATTGTCAATGATGTCCGCAAGACTCGCGGTGGGAAAGAAGCGCCCCATCGCGTTCGGATCAAGCTCGCTTAAGCTGCAGGCATAAAGCTTTTCGTTGTACGGACGCAGAAACTTCTCTGTGACTGCCATCCCATAGCTGGCGGTCAGAAGATCGAGAAAACTGTCAAACTGACTGTTGCCAGGACGGTGAAACAAATCATAAAGGCAGTCGATCAGCTCCGCCTTGTCCAGCTGATGGATATTGGCCTGAAAGGGATAGTCGATCCAGCGGCCGCGGTAGAGAATTTTGCAGCGTTTCTGCGTTTCCACAAGCTCGTCTGCCTCAAAGAGGGAGAGAAAAAAGCGCCGTCCGGCCTCAGTCTTGAAATGGAAAAAATGGCCGGCGCAGTCCCAGGTAAAGCCGTCCTGATGAAAGCTTCGGCAATAGCCGCCGGCGTCGTTTGACTGCTCGAGAATGACGGCCTCAGGGCCGAGAGAGAGCGCGGCGCAAAGCCCGCTGAGGCCTCCGCCGATAATCAGAACGTTTACGTCTTCCATGCTCATAGCAGCTCCTTTACCACCTTGTCGTCCAGGACTGCGGCTGCGCGCTGCGAGGAAAAGCCGCGCAGATAGTCCCGGTTCATCGAAACGTTACGCTTCAGGTATATAATCTGATAGAGGGCCTGTTTGATCTCGTTTGCGCTGAAAGAGAGCAGCAGAGCGCCGGCGCGGCGGAGGCAGTCTGCCGCGTCGCCCTCTGCCATCGTAATGGCGAGGATCGGCTTTTCAGCGCCAAAGTAGTCGGCAATTTTGCCGGCGAAGAAGACGTTTTCTGCGACGGCCGGCAGAATGTTTCCGTCAATGTGAATCAGCCAGTCGGCGCTGACCGCCTCGCGAAGGCTCTCCCGGTAGGAAATCGGCTTCCTGATCTGAACGATATCGCCGAGTTCCCGACGCAGAATATAGGCCAGCTCCGCATCCGCCATGTCGCCGAAAAACAGAAACTCCGCCCGCTCGGAAAGATCGGGGCAGCCGTCTTTCAGCCGCTCAATGGCTTTCAGAAGCGGCAGCGCGCTGCGCACGGCGTTGAGCTGACCCATAAACACAAGGCGCATTTTCGTGTGCGCTTTGCATGCTTCCGCCGCCGGATACAGCGCGGGATCATAGCTGTGCCGGACGATGCGGGATTTTCGGATGACGTCGCCTGTTTTGGCCATGTAATGAAGCTCGGAACGGTTGTTGAAAATCAGGCGGTCAGCCTGCCTAAGTGTTTCGCGCTCCAGGCGTCTGAGCTGCTTTTGCCGCAGAATAAGCCACGGGTGCCGCAGTTGCCAGAGCGTGTTTCGCAGCATCCGCAGCGGCGATAAGCGAAAACGCAGGGCGGCGTTCCTGTGGAGCCGGTTTTTCAGCGAATAGGGGCTGAAAAGGGAACCAGCGATGATTTCATAGGGGTTTTCCGCGATGGGATCTCCGAAGGAGGCGATCCATCTGACCTCCGGAAACGCCTGCTTAATGCGTAGCCCCACCAGGTGGCATTCCGGCGGCATGGAGCGTGTCATGATCAGGTCGTATTCCTCGTGATGCGCCAGAAAGAAGCGGAAGGCCTCCTGCGCCCAGGATTTCAGCTCGCTGCTCTCGGCGTAGATGCAGCGGATGTTTGTCCCGTTTTCGAAATCCATGTTGTCTCCGTAGGACCAGCTGAGCGCCTTCTTTTGTGTAAACACGTCGTAGCAATAGCGCGAGTGCCTGAGCAGCTTATAGCTCACGATTCCCTCGGAGGAATTGACCGGCGGATAAAACCAGCTGATGACAAGGATCCGCTTCATACGGCCATCTCCTTCCTGACGCGGATGAAGGCCAGACGGAGAGAGGAAAGGAGAGAAACACTGCGGCGGCTGAGAAACAGGACGTTCAGGTATCCGAGCCGGCGGCTCAGACGCAGCCAGGGAAGCGCCGCGGTGCTGCGATAAACCTCCGGCGCGGAGCAGCGAACCCAGAGGTCGAACGCGCGAAGCTCCCGATACGCGCGGCGGCGGCCGGGGCTCTCCATGCACAGTAAATGACAGTGGGTGTGAACCATATAGCCGATCACCAGGAGCATATACCGCCGCGTTCCGGGCGTGAGAGTCTCGGCATGACTCCCGTAGCAGGAAATCAGCGAGCGCAGCACCCGCTCGTGCATCGGGATTTGCCGCCGCATCCTCTCCGGGTTCATGCTCTGCTCCTTCCGCCCGAGAAAGTAGCGGTAGACCGGGATGTTGAGAAAGCGCAGCGTTTTCACCCAGGGAATTGGGAAAAGGTTATACTGCATGTCCACATAGCTGCAGTGATCGAAAAGCTGCAGACCGCAGTCCTTCAGAAGGCCAGTTCTCCAGGTGGAGGAGGCCAGCGTAAAGTAATCCATGCCCTCCTGCCAGTCGATCTCATCCAGCCGGCAGCGCTGTCCGTCGCTGAGATAAGGATAGGCGTATTCGACCTCCGTCCCGCTCCAGGCGTATTCCTGCGTGTAGGGCGTGACGACAAGATCCTCGCTGCAGCCGCGAAGACGCTGCATAAAGCGCAGAAAGCTCGGCGTGTCAAACCAGTCGTCGCTGTCGAGTACGCGAAAATAGCGCCCGGTGGCGGCGCGCAGACCGGCGTTGACGGCGGAGCCGTGGCCGCCGTTCGGCTTGTCGATGCTTTTCAGCGTTCTGGGGTAGCGCGCGGCATAGTCCCGGATGATTTCAGCGGAGGCATCCGTGCTGCCGTCATTGACGACAATGAGCTCCAGATCGTCGAGGAGCTCTTCCACCAGCACGGAATCAAGGCAGCGGCGCAGATAGGCTTCGGTATTGTATACAGGAACGATCAGAGACAAGGTTTTTGCTTTGCTTGATTCTTTCATGAGGCGTTTTCGTTGCTTACGCCCTCAAGGGCGCTTTTTTCGTATTGCGAGCAGATATCTACCGCGCGGCCGACGGCGGCCATCCGGCCGTGATCCAGCCAGATCGCCCGGGAGCAGAGAGAGCGGATGGAAGCGGTCGAGTGTGAAACATAGAGCACTGTTGTGCCGCCACGGATCATGTGCATCATTTTTTCTTCACTTTTGGCCTGAAAAGCCAGATCGCCGACCGAAAGGATTTCGTCAACAATCAGGATTTCCGGCTCGACGACTGTGGCTACGGAGAAGGCGAGCCGGGCTACCATACCGGAGGAAAAGCTGCGCACCGGGACGTCCAGAAAGTCCTCCAGCTCGGAAAAATCGACGATTTCATCGAATTTGCTCCGGATAAACTGTTCCGAATAGCCCATCACCGCACCATTGAGGTAAATATTTTCCCGCGCGGTCAGCTCCATGTCGATGCCCGCGCCGAGCTCGATCATCGGGCAGATGCTGCCGTATACGGCGATGCGGCCGGCGCTCGGCTTCAGCACGCCGGCGACGATTTTCAGAAGCGTGGACTTTCCGGCGCCGTTTGCGCCGACCAGACCGACCACCTCGCCCCGGAAAATCTGAAAGCTGATGCCCCGGAGCGCCCAGAAATCCCTGCTTTTCGGCAAGGCTTTCCTTCGGCGGGGATCGAACAGATCGACAAAGCCCTGCTTGAGAGAAAAGCCCTTGTCGATGCCCAGCTGAAAGCGCATGGAGAGCGCGTCCGCCTGAATCATGACATTTTCCATAGCGACTCCTACATGTAGTAAATAAAGCGATCCTGACTGCGCCGAAAAACATTGGCTCCGAGCAGCAGAACAAGAACGGCCGGCAGGGCACAGCCGATAAACTGCGCCAGGTCGGGCGTCCGGTGGAACAGAATGATTGTCCGGGCAAAGCGGATGAATTGATAGAGCGGATTGAGACCCATGACGGCGCGCAGCAGCGGGTGAGTGATGAGATTCATATCGTACATGACCGGCGTGAGGTACATCCAAAGCGACAGTACAATGCCGTAGATATAAAACATATCGCGCAAAAAAACAGAAACTGCCGCCAGCAGAAATCCCATGCCCAGCGTGAAAAGAAACAGACAGAGAAAGGAGAAGGGGAGAAACACATGCTGCCAGCACAGCCCCGTTCCCGTCAGCAGAATGACGAGATAGAGCGGAATCAGAGTCAGAAGGAAATTGATGCCGACAAAGAGACACTTGGAGAGAGGAAAAATGTACTTCGGCACATAGACCTTGTTCATAAGCGGAAAATTTGCAACAATCGTGCTCATGCAGAGGTTTGAGGCCTCGCTGAAATAATTAAACCAGGTCAGCCCGATGAGCAGATAGGCGATATAGCTGACACCGGGCGTGGAGAAGCGAAACACCTGGGAAAAAACCAGCGCCATTACTGCCATGGTCAGCAGCGGATATAAAAGGCTCCAGGCCACGCCGAGCACGCTGCGCTTGTACTTGACCTTGAAGTCGCGCAGTACCAGCTGCCGGAGCAGAAAGCGGTAGCGCCGCAGGGATAAAAACAGATTTTGAATGACGGTCATGCGGGCCTCCGATCTTGCGCTATGCGGGAAATCATGGTTTATCCGAAACTATTTTTGCCAGATCCGGGAAAAAATATAGCCCGTTTGGATATAGAAAAGCCCGCTGTTTTTCAACAGCGAGCATAGCACAGAGGGTGGATCGGAATATGGAAAAAACGGTACCGGGAAGCCCGGTACCGTTTTGAAGGCAATTACACTTTTTTCTTTTTCAGCTTGAAGATCAGCAGCTCCAGAAGACCCATATAAACGGCGACGAGGCCGAGCGTGATCCAGCAGAGCAGATCCGATTTCGGCGCAAGCCCTACCAGCACCAGAATCGGCGCGCCGAGAATAATGCCGAAGCTGCTGCCGGTAATGAGGTTGTTGGCGGCCGGGGTTGCAAGATCAGGGTCAATTTCGCGCAGCAGCAGCACGCCGGAGCTGATGGTGCCGGTCAGCATGCCGAACATGGAAATCAGTCCCTCATAGTAATAATCCTTATATACGTCCTTGCACACGAAGCGCAGATGCAACCAGGTAACGACGCCGCCGGCGACAGCCATCAGCACAAAGGGCACCCACAGTCCGCGGATATCCTCCAGATTGATCGAGGCGATGCCCGCGACGATCATGATGTCAAAGAAAAAGCCGGAAATGCGGTTGAGCAGGTAATTGTTTTGATATTGCCGGCGGATGAGGCCCGCTTTTTTCCCTTTTTCCAGCAGAACGCGCAGTAAAATCGCGAGCGCCGAGCCGATGATGAAGTTGAAGCCCCAGATCAACGTGTTGACCGTGCCGGCGAGACCGGGCGCGGCGGCGGCAAGCCCCGCGGTGATGCCCCAGGCGATCAGATAGGTGGCAAGATACACCAGAATGACCATCGCAATCTGCACCGACAGCTTGTCGATGGAGTCCGAAACGGGAATCTCATCCCGGTTCTGGAAAAAGTCGATGCTCGGCTGCGCCGATTCTTTGCCCGTCGCTGTCCGGAGCCGGCCGCGGCGGGAGAGAACATTCAGAATGATGACGCCGACGACGCAGGCGACAAGATAGCCGGCCGCGGCAATCGAAAGCCCGAAGCTGCGCCCGCCGGCAAAGCCGAGCGCTTCATAGCTTGAGCCTATGTTGTTGGCCTGCCCGGGGCCCTGTCCGTAGCCCATCGGGAGCAGCAGGCCGGCGGCCTTGAAGAGCCCGGGCATGAAGGTATAGGCGAGGAAAAGCGTAATCAGAAGACCGGTAATGCCCTGCACAAGGTAGGTGCTGACAATGACGGCGCCGGACTTCAGCCCCGTGAGATCCTGCGCTTTTTGGTCCTTTTCCTGCGGCACGCGCAGGCTCATGGCAATAAAGCCAAGCGCAATGCCGTGATAGACCAGCGTCTCCATGATGGCGGCGTCGAGCCGTACGATCCCCAGATATTTGGCGATCAGCAGGAGAAAACCCGCCAGAACCGCGACAGGCATCAGGCTTTTTCGAATGAGAGGAACCTTTTGCCGCAGGGCGTTGGCCAGCAAAACAGCGCCGGCGATCATGCCGAGCTGAATGATAAAGGCCCAGAGTTCATGGTTGGCAGCCGAGTAATCCATGCTTATGTCTCCTTCCAGATTTCCAGATATTTGCGCAGGTTTGCCCCGCCCTCGGAGCGAATCTGATAGTAGGCGCCTCGATGACTCAGGAGCAGGAGATTGGACTGCACCATGGCCATATTTTCAATCTCGGAGAGGGGAAAGTTTGTTCCGCCGAAGCAGAGCCTGTCGCGGTATTGCAGCAGCTCTCCGCTGCCGAGGACTTCCTCCCGGTGCTCCGGGCCGATTTTGCTCAGCCGCATTTTCCCGTCGCGGAAGAGGGGAACACCGTCCGGCTTTTCCATCCGGCGCAGGGCCTCCCGCTGCCAGCAGTCCCATGCGGCAATGGTTTCAAACGGCTCAGACGGCTCAAAAAACCCGGTCTCTCGATAGAGAACCTGAAAACCGCAGTCACAGAAAAGGCGATCGCCCTTTGTGTGCAGCGTGCCGATCTTTTGGCAGCGCGGGCAGAGGTAGAGCGCTTTTTCAAGCCCTTCCGCGCGCTTCTTCCCGCGGTAGGAAACCGGCGCCAGGCGCTGACGCTGCCATGCGTTTTCATAAAGATCGCGGTTGATAGCGTCGTTGACCTCCGCAGGGCTCATCGTTTTCAGCTCTTCGGGGGAATACACGTGGACCGGATGGCCGTGCACCCGGCCGCGCCGCACGCCTTTTCCCCAGCGCGGCAGGCTGAGGTAGGCACCCTCCAGGCGGTAAGTCACGAGCGCGGCGCCGGAGCTCTTTGCCAGTTTTCCGGTTGCCGGAAAGATCGGCTGGGTCAGCCCGTCCCAGCTCTGCTCGCCCTCGGCAAAGAGGCAGACGGAGTGACCGGCGCGCAGATGCCGCAGACAGGCCTTCACCGTGTCGGCCCCGGAGGAGGCTTTGCGCCGGGGAATCGGGGCGACCAGCCAGTTGATGAGCTTTGTCGCCAGTCCGAGCCGGAAAATATGCTCGCTGGCAACATAATAAACCTGTTTGTCACGCAGGCTCGTCGCCACGAGCAGCGGATCCCAGGCACTGACATGATTCGGAATCAGCAGAACCGGACCTTCAAGCTTCAGATCCTCGTGAGTCATGGAAAACTTGCGGCAGATCCATTTGCTGAGAAGCGTATAGAGAATCCGCCATATTTTTTGATGTCTTTCATAGCTGTCCACGGTCTCACGCTCCTTCTTTATCTATTTCTATCGTAACACAAGCAAACTATGATGACAAGCATTTCGCAACCTTTTTGCGCCTTTCTTCTTGATTGAGCGGCTCCGTCTGTGTTAGAGTATGCGCAGAAAGATAGGAGTGAAAGCCATGCTGATTGATATTTCCCAGGAAATCCTGCATGCTCGCGTTTACCCGGGCGATCCGGCGCCGAAGGCCGAGCAAATCGCCGATATGCGGCGCGGCGACCTGTATAACCTGACGGCGTTTTCCATGAGCGCGCATAACGGTACGCATGTGGATGCGCCGCGGCATTTTATCCCGGATGGAAAAACGGTGGATGAGCTCGCGCTGGAAGCCTTTGTCGGCTGCTGCTATGTGGCGAGGCATGAAGGGCCGGTGGACGCTGACGATGCGGCGCAGATCCTTGAAAACGCGAGAAAATGCCGCGCAGCGGAACGGATTTTGATCGCGGGTTCCGCTGTCGTCACGGCGGAAGCCGCGCATGTTTTCGCCGCCGGCGGCGTACGCCTGATCGGCAATGAGAGCCAATCGGTCGGGCCTTTGGATGCGCCGATAGAGGTGCATCAGATCCTGCTCGGACAGGGCATTGTGCTGCTGGAGGGGCTGGTGCTCGACCGGGTTCGGGAAGGCAGCTGGTTTCTCAGCGCCGCGCCCTTGAATCTGGGCGGCTTTGAGGGTGCGCCTTGTCGGGCGTATCTAATGGAGAGATAAGAAAAAGCACGGCAAAGCCGTGCTTCAGCTTATCAAAAAAGTCCTGTTCGGACTTTTTTGACTGCGCTTCTGCCGCCGGGCATTTTGCAGCCTGCAAAATGCCATT
>OCTX012169558.1_pt1 | contig 17113 bp, 16 predicted proteins | sample 1539691 | NCBI WGS metagenome assembly OCTX01 (sample SAMN02144231, study PRJEB22623) | gut metagenome | biome: sheep rumen | host: Ovis aries | place: New Zealand | reverse complement strand
ATGATTAATGGTTGGTCAATAGCTTTTTTTATTACTGCTCTTATTGCTGTTTGGGAACTTAATACTGGTAATCATTTGGACATTACAAATTATGTTGAGGGAGACGAAAATATCAACCTTGGTGGGGGAAATGTTATTGTTAGACAATTCGCGGCAGCAACTTTCTATAATTATAATGGATATGTTACCTATGTTTGTTATTGCCTTCCTTTCTTGTTGAGTCTTGCATTTAGGTGGACGAAGGGTATGAAGCAACTATTAGCTGCAATTCCTGTTGCCCTTGTTCTATATATATTTGTTTTGAATGCATCGCGCGGTGGTATAATGGGCTTCTTTGTGTTTGCAGCAGTTTTCTCATATTTCAAATTGTCAGGATCTAGATTTTCCATCAAAGTTACTTTTTTGGTGTTACTGGCTGTTGTCGCAATAGTGTTTGCCTATTTTTGGGACTTGATGTCTTTTTATCTGGAATATAGAATGGAAACAGGTGGCATGTCATCATCTCGTTTCCAAATATGGTCATGCTGTTGGAACGCTTTGTTGGAATCCGGGTTTATAGGTTGTGGCATTGGAGGTGTTATGGATTCATTAATTAAACAGCATGCACATATCCCTCAGCCACACAATTTTTTCATAGAAGTACTGCTGGAATTTGGTGTCATTGTATTTATATGGATGATTATTTTAATGTGGAAGGCGTTTCGAATGGGACGTAAATGTAAGGATATTGCTGCTAAGTATATTCGCATATCATCAATTATTGCAATCCCTTTTATTACTATGATAGATAGTGGATATGTACAAGATATTGGAATTTGGGCGTTTTGGGGCTCACTTCTAGTATTGAATATAATAATTCGTAAAATGAATTCAATAAACGCATAGTTATATATGTCTTATCAAGACCTTTTTAACGATTATTCAAACATCCCTATCCCAAATGGAAAGTGGGAACTTTTTCGGAGAATAGATTCAGCACTCAAGCGTTTTGTTTTGAGAAACAGATTAATGAATTATCTCTCTCAAAAAACAAAAGTGAGTGTAAATGTTAGTAAGTCAGATGGTGTTATAATATCATTAACATCTTTCCCCGCTCGGCTTAATACTTTATGGTTGTGCGTAGAAAGCCTTAAACGTCAATCCGTTTTGCCCGAGAAAATCATCTTATATCTATCAAAAGACCAGATATCATACGAAGAATTACCCTCTACACTTACTAATGAAGAAGATGACTTATTCGAGATTCGCATGGTCGATGACAATCTACGATCGCATAAAAAGTACTATTATGCGATGAAAGACTATCCGGATAAGATTATTGTCACTACAGATGACGATGTAATTTATCCCCCTTTTATGCTGTCTACATTATTGGAAGCTCATTCTCAATTCCCTGAAGATGTAATATCCAATTTTACTCATGTTATAACTCATAACAATGGAGTTGTGACTCCTTATATTGAATGGTATGATCTTCCCGCTAAGCAAAATAGGATTGATACAGTTCCAAATCAAATACAGGTCGGTATTGGCGGAGTTTTATATCCACCTCATTCTTTATATAAGGATGTATTTAATGTGGATTTGGCGAGGGAGCTATCATTCTTGGCTGATGACTTATGGCTGTATGCCCAAACTATCATTGGAGGACATAGAGTAATTAAATCTAGATTAAATATTAATACAGTAATACCTATTTCAATAAAAAATGACAGTACACTAACAAGTGAAAATGTACTTAATAATAAAAATGATGTACAGTTTACTAATATTAGAAATTACTATTTAAATAAAATAAATATTGATATCGTAAAATGATGGTATTATATGTTGTGTAGACGCAGCACCATCGTTATTAGAAGAAATCATCAGATGGAAAACAGGACAGATATTTGTTGCATATTTAATTTTTATGCTCTGTATAGAGAACCGATTTATCAGTTAATGGATAAAGAGCTAGGTTGTGATTTTTATATTGGCGACAATAAAAGAACTAAGATAAAAGCGGCAAATTATGAGGCGTTGAAAGGATTTAAAGGATATCTCTCACCGACATTTGGATTATTTCATCGTTTAAAAGGTGCTCATAAGGCTGTGATGGACCGCCAATATAGAAAATACATTGCAATAGGAGATCCTTATTGTATTTCAATCTGGTGGTTGCTTATTTGGTCAAGATTGACTGGAAAAAAAACAGTATTATGGACTCATGGTTGGTATCGTGATGGTAAATGGGTTCAAAACCTATTATATTCAGTTTTCTGGAGATTACCTAATCATATTATGACGTACGGAAATTATGCCCGTAATCATATGATTGAAAAAGGTATTAATCCTAAAAAGATGACTTGTATTTATAATTCTCTCGATTATGATACGGAATTAAAGCGCAGGAGCATAGTTTCCGAGAATGTAATACGGAATCATTTCGGGAATGACTATCCTGTGCTGTTCTTTATCGGCAGACTTTTACAAAGCAAGCGTTTAGACCTAATAATCACCGCCATGAATATTTTAGAGCAGAAATACGATATGAAGGTGAATTGTGTTTTCATAGGCGAAGGTCCTGCTCAAGATGAATTGATGATTCTAATGCAAGAGAAACAATTGTCTGATAGAATCTGGTTCTATGGTGCTTGCTATGATGAGGATGAGATAAGCCAACTTATTAATCATAGTGATTTGTGCGTGTCTCCTGGTAATATTGGTTTAACTGCTATTCATTCTCTTACGTATGGCTCACCAATAATCACGGGTGATGACTTCTCGCACCAAGGACCCGAATTTGAGGTGATACAGCCTGGTGTAACGGGCAATTTCTATAAACAAAATGACGTAGAGGACTTGGCCAAGACTATACATGAGTGGTTGACGAATGTTCCAGACCGAGAAACTTTGCGACAAACTTGCTATAAGGTTATTGATGAGAAGTGGAACCCGCACTATCAGATTGAAGTAATAAAGAATATATTAAACAACTTATAATGAGAGTACTTTGGATAGCCCAAAATGGCGGTAACTATAAAAAAGGTATTATAAAAGGAACCGGAGGTTGGATTGGTGCCTTGCAAGGGGAGCTGGTCAAGCGTTATCCGGATTTGGAACTTGGCATCACTTTCGCAAGTCCGGACTCTGAACCTATCAAAGAGGGGAATGTTACTTATTTCCCAATTCGAACCACTAACGAAGATGATATTTCAAAGGGAATAGATCGCTTGTTCCATAGTGAAGAATATAGACTTGAACGGCTAGCACTGGGCATGAAAAAAGTGATGGATGACTATAAACCAGATGTGGTACATGTTTGGGGTATAGAAGTCCCATCTGCTGCCATTATCCCCTTAATAGACCGACCATTTGTCGTTCATATACAGGGACTTCTGTCCCAAATCCTTTATGCTTACTTACCTCCTTCTTTTTCCGAAGGTGATTTGCGCAAAGCCAGTAACTTTTTTAACCCGTTGAACTGGCTAAAATGTGTTGTCGGAAAAACGGCAATAGGCAGTTATAAGACATTTAGGAGAGCTGCTGATAGAGAAATCAAATACGGTAAGTATGTTAATAACTGGATAGGCCGCACAGAATGGGATCATACTGTTTCTCAAATGCTATCACAAGGAAGTCGATATTTTCATTGTGATGAACTCATGCGAAATGATTTTAATAATATAAAATGGCATTATCATTATAAAGGAGATACTTTAAGGTTGCATTCATCACTAAGTGGGCCTTGGTATAAGGGTATAGATGTGGTACTTAAGACTGCTTTTGTTTTGCAGTGTCAAGGCGTTGAGATTGAGTGGAACGTTTATGGAGTGGGGGCAAATGCTGAAGTTGTGAAGTATTTCAGCAAACATTTAAAGATTAATCCCAATAAAGTTGGGATCTTTTTCCGTGGGAATGTTGATGGGAAGACAATTCGTGACGGTCTACTCTCAAGTGATGTCTATGTTCACCCTTCATATATTGAGAATAGCAGTAATGCAATTGCAGAAGCTCAAATGCTCGGTGTTCCGATAATAGCCCAATTTGTTGGTGGAATTCCTTCAATGCTAAAAAATGAAAGTGGTGTCCTAGTAGCACCAAACGAGCCGTACATAATGGCCTCCAGAATTATGGATATGAGAATACAAGATATAGCTGAGGGCTATTCCCAAAGGGCGTTAGAGGTTGCATCTGGGCGGCATAATACTGATAAAATTTGTTCGGACCTCATGAGAATTTATGATACGGTAAAGTAAATAAAGGTTTAGTAATGGTGCTTTGATGATTTGCCAGAGCTTCACTGTTTAATCAATCTATTGTTAATCAATGAAACAAATACTAAAGAGAATATATTATGGCTATATACAATTACTATATGTAATCTGTGGCCGCCAACGTAAATCCACTCTCCGGAAAGGCGAATTGTGCGAGGTTGAATTATTAGACCCTAATGATTTAACTTATGGGGATATTGTTCATCCATGTGTAAGATTTATACCAGAAGGGTTCCGTGGACATCACTGGTGGCTGGTATATACGCCCTATTATGGTTTTAATAATAAAATTGAGAATCCTAGGCTATGTTTTGGCGTGGAGGATAGTGGAAAAAAGGCAGTTGCGCCTAGAAAATGGGTAATGGTGGCGGAAATTGAAAATGAGAAGAGCATTGGATACAATTCTGACCCGACATTGTTCTATTGCGATAAGAGATTATATATATATTGGAGGGAGAACTTTACTGAGAGGACAACTTCTACCGGCAATATGAGAGCAACATTTTGCAAAGTATTTACGGAAAATGGGATAGAGAACATTGCTGAGCCTATTCTTACAGAACCTTCGAGGTTTAGTGATAAGGAAATGTGCCCAACTTTTCTATCATATAATAATAAATATTATTGTTATAGCGTAGATTATCGCTTTGCTATAGAAAAATGGGCAAACAGTGGTATCTTAAAAGGATTATCTACTGTTATGAGTAAGTTGTGCGTTTATTCACAAGCAAAATCAAATGGTATCGCATTATGGACGGGAAACACGCTAAATAGTAAGTTTGAATATTTGGAAACTTGTCGAATACAGAACGTCAATAAACTGCATAAACCATGGCATATGGATCTGTTTACTTATAATAACCAAATATATGCGGTTATTCTTTCAAACAATAGCCTAGGAGATATTTGTCTTGCCGTAAGTAATGACGGGAGGGAATTCCGTATGTTTAAGAACCCGCTACTGACTAATAAATCCTTAGAATGTATTGAAATATATAAACCTTCTGCTGTTGTTGTAGATGATGTTTTTTATTTATACTATACAATAAGGACTATTGATAATCCTTCACTTAATAAATTGTATGTTACATCTTGTCCCTTTGGCCAATTAATTAAAGCGTTAGAGTAAAGCTATGTTAAAGAGGGCAATTATTATCATATTGACTTCCTTTTTCGCTTATGAAGCTTGTGCTCACATTATAGTGCACACGTCTAATGAATTACAAGAGATTATTTCTAAGGATGAAGAAGTCGGAATAGTACTCTTGGATGGAGACTGGTTCCAACTAGAAGGAGTCGCGGTCAAGATGGGCGGTACGATACGCCCATATAAAAATAGAAAACCGGTTTTATCTGGCTCCCTACAGTCCGTAGAATTAAAAAGTAGTTCTAATGTACAAAATGGCTACTGGACGGCCCTGGTCAAAGGGGGCGGTTCTGTAGATTATTTTTTCTTGGACGAAAACTACAAAGCAATCAAAAGTGCAAAAAAAGTGGATGGAAAGGAGTTTATATATATTAAGGCTTCAGATCTTCAACGTACAGACAAGACTACAAGGAGTGTAAGAATTAAAGTTCCTCTAGGGTATTCATCATTGCTCAATAAGAATAAAAATGTTTTTAAAAATGCCAAGTTAAAAATCGCACACTGGTTTGTCCAGATGGATATTATTAATTTGAGGTCGGATGATCAGTATCTATATGGGCAGATTGATAATGTATATAACTACAATCTTCTTGATATACGGCCTAATGCTACAGTACAGGTAAGTTTTTTTAATTTCCCTGTTGAAGATGGTAGCATTTTCCTTGATGGAAAAGATGTTTTACACGTACCTAGCGATTATACTACTGCAAAGGTCTGTTATTCTGATAATATTATTTCTCTTCAAAGTGACAGGAAGTTGACTATCGAGAATATTACATTTGTTGGTGCTATGAAACCGATTATAATAAAAGGAGCAAACAAAAGTATCCATAATTGTTCTTTCAATAATTGCGGGAGTGGCGTATATTGTTATAATGGTGTGACGAACAGAAAGAGTAATTGTTCTGTTAGCCAATGTAGTTTTGAAAATTTGTATAATAACGATGTCATTACTTTTGTTGGGTGTGACGATGTTCTCATTTCTAATAACTTCATTCATAATGCGGGTATGGTAAATAGAGGTGGAAGCGTAATTCGAGTTGGAGGTAACAATTTTAAAGTGGAGCATAACGAAATAAGATGTTATAGCTATATTGCAATCAATGCCGGACTAACGAGAGAATATGCTGCCGCTAAGGTGTCAGGAATCATTAAAGATAACCTAATTGATAACATTGAGAATTGGGGGAAGGCAGATAAGCAACTTACAGACGGCGGCGGTATTTACGTATTAACACATACTGATGGAGTAGTGATTGAAAACAATATTGTACGTAATATCGGTTATGAAGGGTGTGAATTATGGGGTATATATCTTGACGATGGAGCATATAATTGCACAGTCCGTCGTAATCTGGTTTATAATCTTTGGCCTGGTCAATATGCGCTGACAGCAAGATATGTCGATGAATGTGAGCGTAGCTGTATGAACAATATAGTTGAAAACAACATCCTCATTGGTCCGTGCAAAATTGCTGGAAATAGAAAAGGATTAGGAAATAAGACAATTATTCGTAATAATTACATAACAGGAGACTTGATTACGCAAGGCGACGAATATGTTTCTCTTGACGGGAATAAGTTCATTTCAACTATAGTTGGGAAAGATGGAAGGATTCTATCTGAAAAGGGTAGTAGAATAAAGAAAAGTGGATTCACACGTAATATAAAGAGATTGATTAAAAGATAGTTCTATGAGATTTTCAATCATAACAATTTGCTTTAATAGCGAAAAGACTATTGAACGGACAATCAAGTCTGTTCTTGCACAGACATACAAGGACTATGAGTATATTATAGTGGATGGCTGTTCGACGGATAGTACGCTCGACATTGTGAAAAAGTATGAGCCTTTGTTTGAGGGGCGAATGAAGTGGAAGAGCGAGCCTGATAATGGTATTTACAATGCAATGAATAAGGGAGTGTCTAGAGCAACCGGACAAATGATAGGTATTGTGAATAGTGATGACTGGTTGGAGCTAGATGCCCTCGAAATTGTCTCGGATACGATTAATAACGAGAAACTAGATTATAGCAAACCGTTATTGGTAACGGGGTGGATTTGTTATCATTATGTCGATGGCTCAAAGCATGTAATGAAGACAAACCGTGATCGCTATGAATATTATGCAAAAAGGTTGCGTATGGGATTAAACCACCCTGCAACCTTCGTCAGTAAAGCAACTTATAACCAAATTGGACTTTTTGATGAAAACTATAAGTTATTTGCTGATGCTGATTTTATTGTTAGATGTTATAGAGCGGATGTTAAAGCTTTCTTTGTTGATAAGATCCTCAGCAATATGAGTGATGGCGGAGCCTCTAGTAGGGTTACAAAAAAAAAATATCGCGATTCACTGTATCGTATTGATAAGTATTATCCGGATAATAACATTAATAAAAGATTAAAGCAAGCACAGGTTGGTTTGCACTATATCGGTTCATACTTAGTTCCGTATCCTATTGTCAAATTATTTAGAAAGAAAAAGAATAAATGAGACCAAAGTTTTCTGTATGCATGTCTGTTTATCATGGGGATGTGGCTACATATTTTCAGGATGCCCTTAATAGTGTCTTTAATCAAACTCTTTTGCCCGATGAGATGGTGTTGGTTGTTGATGGGCCAGTGGGTGATGATATTGGCAGTGTGATAAAAGAATACGAATGTCGGGGAGAAACGTTCAGGGTTGTCAGGCTGGAGAAGAATTCCGGCCATGCTATAGCCAGACAGACTGGGCTGGAGGCTGCAAAACATGAATACGTTGCTATCATGGATAGCGATGACATTGCTGTTGAAAACAGATTTGAGAAGCAGATGGCGTTTGTAGAGGCGCACCCAGAGGTGGACGCTCTCGGAGGGCAGATAGACGAGTTCATAGGCGAGCCGTCGAATGTGGTGGGAACACGGATAGTACCTTTGACAGACGATGAAATTAAGACATACCTGAAGTCACGCTGCCCGATGAATCTTGTTACTATGATGCTGAAGAAAGAAGCCGTGCAGAAGGCTGGTGGCTATATTGACTGGTATTGCGAAGAAGACTATTACCTCTGGGTTCGCATGACAGAACAGGGGATGAAGTTTGCAAACCTGCCAGACAATTTGGTGAATGTTCGTGTGGGTGATGAGATGTACCAGCGTCGTGGCGGCAAGCGTTATTTCGACAGTGAGGCTCGTTTGCAAAAATATATGTATAAGCATGGGCTTATTTCGTTTACTCGATATATATATAATGTGGCCGTACGTTTTACGGTTCAAGTATTAATGCCTAACAATGTAAGGGGTTGGGTGTTCCAGAAATTTGCAAGATCATAAAAATTATAAATATATGGCTAAGAAATACAAAATCGGTTACACCACGGGTGTGTATGACATGTTCCATATTGGTCATCTCAATATTTTAAGAAGAGCTAAGGAACAATGCGATTTTTTAATCGTAGGTGTAAGTACGGATGAGAACGTGCAGCAGTATAAGCACAAAACGCCTGTTATTCCTTTTGAGCACAGAAAGGCTATTGTAGAGGCTATCCGCTATGTTGATCAGGTAGTGCCTCAGGAAAACATGGATAAATTTGCTGCCTACGAAAAGTATCATTTTGATGCTATTTCCCATGGTGATGACTGGAAAGGCTCCAGCATGTACGATGAGATTGAAAAGAAGCTTGCTGCAGTTGGATGTGATATGGTTTTCTTACCACACACAGATGGCGTAAGTTCGACGGATATCGTTAAGAAGATTCATGGCTGAAAACAACATCTCCACGCAAGAATACAATCTGTGCTGTGGGTGCAAAGCCTGCGCAGATGTATGTCCGAAAAATGCCATTACATATAAAACGGATGGCGAGGGATTTTTGTATCCTGTGGTAAACGATGATTGTGTGGAGTGTGGGCTTTGTCGGAAGGTATGTCCAGAATTAAATGTACTTAAACCTACTTTCGAACAAGAACAGCAATATATTGCCTGTCTTGACAAGGATAAGGAAAGACGTGATAAAGGTTCCTCTGGTGGTATCTTTGGTTTGTTGGCTACAGCCTTGATAGATAAAGGCTATGTTGTATGTGGTGCCGCATTCGACGGACAATTGCAGCTGAAACATCAGTTCGCTTCTGATAACGATGGATTGGAGAAACTGAAGAAATCGAAGTATATCCAAAGTGACTGCTCAACAGTTTATGCCCAAATAAAAAAGAAGTTGTGTTTAGGACAGAAAGTGATGTTCGTTGGAACACCTTGCCAGTGTAACGCTCTGGTTAATGTAATCGGTGGTAAACGTGACGGACTTGTTTTGGTTGATTTTGCCTGTCACGGAGTTCCAAGTCAGGAATTGTTTGACAAGTGCATTAAGTATTTTGAGGATAAGAATGGATGTAGGGTTGAAGGTTATATGTTCCGGTTTAAGCCCAAACGTTATGGCTCTCCTCAAAGCTATTTGTTAACCATTCAAAAAAACGGACACTTCATTCTTAAGGCAGGCAGTTATTATGAGGAGCCTTATTATTATGGATTCCAAAGGTATATCACTCTGAGACCTTCCTGCTATTCTTGCCATTGGGCAAATACAGACAGGGTTGCAGATATTACACTGGCTGATTTCTGGGGCGTGGAATCAATAACAAACAAGTGGGATAGAACCGATCACCCATCGCTAGTAATAGTGAATACAGAAAAGGGTAGGCAGTTGATGGATGCAATAAAGAACCACATCGATTGGATTGAGACGAAACGAGAAGCCTCTGTTAAGCAGAACGGTAGTTTGGTTCATCCGACGAAGTTGAAAGAAGAACGTTCGGTTTTGTTTGATGATTATCAGAATTTACCTTTTGAGGACTTTGTGAATAAACACCTCACTTTAAGAAACAGGTGGAAGAAAGATGTGTATTACGCCATCCCCTTCCCAATTAGAAAAATGTTTTTGAAGATAACAAAAAAGATATAATATGCAGGAATTAATGCGAAAAGACACCCCTGATGATTGGGGATTAAAAGAGTTACAAAATGTAATTCTAAATATTGCATACGACCTTGATCAGTTCTGTCAGAAATTTGATATTCCGTATTGCCTGATGGGTGGTTCTGCTCTGGGTGCAAAGCGTCATGGTGGTTTTATCCCTTGGGATGACGATTTGGATGTATTTATGACTCCTGATGCTTATGAGAAATTCCGAGATTGCTTTAATCAATATGGGGACAAACAAAAATATTATCTTCAGGAACTGGGTGCTTCCAAAGGCAAGGTGATTACTGCTAAAGTACGCCTGAACAATTCTTACTTTGAAGAAGAAATCATAAAAGACTGGCACGTACACCAGGGTATCTATATAGACATCTTTATTCTCCATACTTGTCCAAATAATAAGTTGCTTCGTTACTGGCAGTACATCTGGGCTAAATATGTAATCGTTAAGGGGCTCGCAAATAAGGATTATCGTCGCCATGGTTCAATGACGTATTTCTTATTGAAGTGTATGAAGATACTCCCCAAGCGTTTCTTGCTCAATTTTGGTTTGAATCAGGTTTATGCCTTCAGAAACAAGAAAACTGATTTCCTATGTAATTATCTCGGAAAGGCAAAGCTAAAAAAGGGAACATACAAGTATGCACATTTTGCTTCGACGAAAAGGGTGCCTTTTGAGACAATACAGTTGAATGTGGCTGTAGGCTTAGAGGATTTCTTGAAAGAACGTTTCGGCGATTATATGAAAATTCCGTCTCTGGAAAGAATCAGATATGAGCAACATGCTTCAAAGTGGGCATTGGGAGAAGAGTATCAGTATCCAGATAAATCTGACGAGAAGTATTTCTTTTAAGTATGAGTAAGTGTTTTTCAGTCTGCATGTCAGTTTATCATGGCGATAATGCAGTTTTTTTCAAGCAATCAATAGATAGCCTGCTTTCTCAAACCAGAAAGCCTGATGAGATAGTGCTGGTAGTGGATGGGCCTGTGGGAGAAGAAATCAATCAGGTAATTTCTGATTTTGAAAAATCATGCGATTACTTTAGAGTTGTCCGATTAGAAAAGAACTCAGGACATGCCATTGCTCGCCAAACTGGTTTGGATGCTGCAAAGTATGAATACATCGCTATCATGGATAGTGATGATATCGCAGTCTCTGATAGGTTTGAGAAACAAATGGCATATATAGAAGCACACCCTGAAGTGGATGCTCTTGGAGGTCAGATAGATGAATTTATTGGAGAACCTTCGAATGTTGTAGGTTCCCGCTTAGTGCCTCTTACGGATAATGAGATTAAGGGTTATCTGAAATCTCGTTGTCCTATGAACCTTGTCACTGTGATGTTGAAGAAAGCAGCAGTACAGGAAGCTGGTGGGTACATTGACTGGTATTGCGAGGAAGACTATTACCTGTGGGTGAGGATGACTGAACAGGGAATGTCGTTCGCTAATCTGCCAGATAATTTTGTGAATGTAAGAGTAGGCAAGGAAATGTATCAACGCAGGGGAGGTGTCCGTTATTTTAAAAGTGAGGCTAAATTGCAGAAGTACATGTGGAAACATGGAGTGATAGGTTTCCCAAGGTATATATATAATGTTGCTGGCAGATTTGCTGTTCAGGTTGCAATGCCTAATAGTGTGAGGAGTTTTGTGTTTCAGAAACTGTTTAGAGATTAATTTCAAATGGCAAAAACAATCGATAACTTCACTTCAAGATTGAAGTTTATCAAATTCTCGGATATTTTACAGATTGTGCCAATGCTTATTGGAGCTATTGGCGCTTTATTCTTACGGTTAAAACACCGGAATATCTGGCTTGTTTGTGAACGTAAGAGCGATGCCAGGGACAATGGATATTGGTTCTTCAAGTATATGAGAGAACAACATCCGGAGATTGAGACTATATATGCTATAGATGAAAAATCTCCTGATTATCAAAAGGTAGCTTCGCTTGGTACAATTATTCAGTTTGGCTCCCTAACGCACTGGATCTATTATTGGGCGGCTAAGAAAAATATTAGTAGCCAGAAAGAAGGAAAGCCCAATGCGGCTCTATGTATGCTGCTTGAGGTATTTTTAGGCTTCCGTCAGAATCGTGTTTATTTAAAACACGGTATTATTAAGGACTATCAGCAGTGGGTGTTCAAGAATATATCAAGGTTTAACTTAATCATTTGTGGCGCCAAACGAGAGTATGACTATATGCTCGCCAATTTTGGTTACAGCGAAAAAGAATTTGCTTTAACTGGACTTAGCCGCTTTGATAATTTGCTAACCCCTCATGAGGTTAAAAGGCAAATCTTAGTTATGCCAACTCAGCGGGAGTGGCTTAGGGTGATTTCAAGTGATACATTGAAATTTGAGGGGTCTTATGAATTTACAGATTCAGAGTATTTCAAGACATGGAGTAGTTTCGTTCATTCTAAAGACTTGTCTGAATTACTAGATAAACACAATATTGATCTGATTTTCTATCTTCATGCTAGCATGCAAAAATACGCGGATCGTTTTAAGGCAGATAACAATCATATAAAAATTGGGTATGCTAAAGACTATGATGTGCAACAATTGCTTATGGAATCTGCAATGTTGATTACAGACTATTCAAGCATATACTTTGATTTTGCTTATATGCAAAAACCGTTGATATACTATCAGTTTGATTATGAAAAGTACCGTAAAGGCCAGTATCAACAAGGTTATTTTTCATATCAGGAGGATGGATTCGGTAAAGTTGTAATGAATGAGAAAGAGCTTATGGATAAGATAGGTTCAATCTTGGTTCATGACTTGAAAGATGAAGACCTGTATTTAGAGCGCTCAAAGTCGTTTTTTGTTTTCCATGACAATAATAATTGTGAGCGTATATTCCAAGCAATACAGAACATGTAATAAAAGCAAGAATAAAAACACCGGGAATAGGAAGGGAAATAAAGAGAATGAATTCAGCTATCAGTATTACACAAAGCCAACGCATTGACTCCATTGATGTTTTGCGATTTATTGCAATCCTTGGTATCATTATTATCCATTGTGACCCTCAGTGTTTCTTTGTACGGCAGTTAAGGAACTTTGATGTGCCTCTTATGGTCTTTTTAGCAGGCGTCAGTTATGGAATGAGTTCCAAAAAGAGGAAGTCATCGTATGGCGATTATATTTGGAAGCGGTTCAAGAGAATGGTTTTGCCAACTTGGATATTCCTTTTATTGATGACACTTGTAACTTTCTTAACCACTAAATCATTACCTGAAAAAGAGTGGCTTATCTCTACTTTTTCATTGACAACCAGAACTTGGTATGTTTGGATAATTAGAGTGTTGTTTATAATGGCAGTTGTTGCACCTTTAGCTATCCCATGTATTGACAGAAGATTTACTGTGCGGAAGTATTGGATAATAGGAATTATTGCATTAATAGCTATAGAATTGATGCCTCATAGTCCAGAATGGTTGCCTTTGTATCTACTACTTGAGTTTATACCATTCTTTTTGATATTTGTGTTAGGCTGTGAAGTGAACCATTTTTCAAAGAAGCAACTCCTTTTAATGGCGGCTTTTTCCTTTCTCGTTTACATGATTTATGCAGTTGTATTATATATATGTCAATCGCAACTTGTTAATACTCAAATAGATAAATACCCCCCCCGTATTTACTATATCTCGTATTCTTTGGCTTGTATAACAATTCTGTGGGTTTTAAAAGATAAGATAGTTACATTGTGTGACAAAATAAAAGTGACCAAGTTATTTTGCTTTATTGGTTCACATACACTATGGATCTACTTTTGGCATATTGCAATTTTACATATAATGTTTCACCTTACCGATATATTTTGGTTGAGATTTTTGGTCGTCGCTATTGGCTCTTGCGTGCTAACATATGTGCAATATTTGACACTTCAATTCATGATGTCACATATAGAAAGTAAATGCGTTAGGACAAACCTAAACATTATTTTTAATGGGTAGCTTAATGCAGGAAGGTGTTTTATTTACAAAAGAAGAGATGCAAAGTGACATTAATATAGTATTTTTTGAGTTGATAAGTGCTGGACTGTGGGGGAACGGAAATCCGGAGATACGGATTGACGGAACCACGGACTGGAATTATATATATCGGTTAGCGCAAGAGCAATCTGTTCAAGGGATTGTGCTGCAAGGAATAGAGTGGTTTAAGAACCACTACGATAACTCTAACCATAACTTTAACATTCCGCAAGTATTGTTACTGCAGTGGATCGGTGAGGTGCAGTTGATAGAGCAGCGGAATAAGGAGATGAATGTCTTTATCGCTGAACTGATTGAGAAGTTGCGGAAGAATGATATCTATGCTTTGCTAGTGAAAGGGCAAGGCGTGGCACAATGTTATGAGAAGCCTTTATGGAGATCTTGTGGTGATGTGGATTTGTTCTTAAGCGATAGCAATTATGAGAAAGCAAAGAAATTCTTGGTGCTATTAGCATCTGAGGTGGAAACGGAGTATGTAGGTTCAAAGCATCTGGGGATGACAATCGACGGATGGGTGGTGGAACTGCATGGTACGTTGCAATGTAATCTTTCTCGAAGGGTAAAAGGAGTTATTGTTGAGATAGAGAACAATATAATTAATGGTGGACAGGTTCGTTCGTGGTTGAATAATCAGGTTCAGATATTTCTCCCGAGTGCAGAGAATGATGCAATATATCTCTTTGCCCATTTTCTGAATCATTTCTATAAAGAGGGAGTTGGCCTGAGGCAGATTTGCGATTGGTGCAGGTTGCTATATACCTATAAGGATTCACTGAATTACGGACTTCTGGAATCACGGATAAAGAGAGCCGGGCTGGTGAGCGAATGGAAAGCGTTTTATGCTCTGGCAACCAAGTATCTTGGGATGCCAGATTTTGGTTTAGGGTTAACGGTTCATGATTCACGGTTTGATAAGAAGGCTGACCGAATAATGAAGTTTATACTGAAGTCTGGCAATATGGGGCACAATAGGGATATGAGTCATTTCAGCAAATATCCATATCTCATAAGAAAGTGCGTATCCATGGGCAGACGAATCGGTGACTTGATAAATCATGCGAGGATATTCCCGTTGGACTCCCTACGGTTCTTCCCAAGGATAATGTTCAATGGGGTGAGGAGCGCGATGAGAGGCGAATGATATTCACTACCTTAACGTTGACCTTAACGATAACTAAGTGAACACGAATGGCACTAATCTGCGGAATATCAAAATACACTAAAGAGAAGAAAATTTGATGCTGAGATAATCAATTAAAAGATGCGTAAAAAGGTATTCATAATAGGTAATGGCTTTGACTTGAATCTTGGATGGAAGACAAGTTATAAGGATTTTATCTCCAGTGAGTATTGGCCATTGAGGGATAAGGAGCCATATTGCTTAATGGCAGAATATCTGAAGGAGAGGACAGAGGTTGATAGGTGGTATGACCTGGAGAACTTGCTGAAAGCCTATGCATCAGATAGCCATAATAACCATGATGAGGCGAATCCGAGAGATGAAGAGTTCTTTTATGAACTGAGAGATAGCTTGATGGCTTTTCTTAGGGCTGAGGTAGCAAAGAACTTGAATACAGAATCAATGGCCGCTAAGGTTTTGAACGCTGTTGTAGCTAATGGGTATTTCTCATCTATTTATACGTTTAACTATACTGATTTATACAAGATTGCAGAAAAAGTTGGCATTAATAAGCGGTTTGATTATGAGCCGGTACATGGCTGTCTATCAAATAATTCGATAATCCTTGGTGTGAATGATGGTGCCAATTTGCGTAACGGATACTCTTATCTGCGGAAGGTATTTAGTGAACACTATACTTCACATTCCATTCGTTATGACTTGCAAGAATGTGATGAAGTGGTATTCTTTGGACACTCATTGGGAGAGAATGACTATCCTTACTTTGCAGACTTCTTTGAGAGTCAGAGTAATTGTGCAGAGCGTAAAAACGGGAAACATATTACTATTTTTACTAAAGATAACCATTCCAGATTTCAGATATTGGATCAGTTGAGGATGATGAATGGAGGTATGACGGAGCGCTTGCAGAATGATAATGACTTTAAGATTATCATGACTGATAATCCAAATAAGGTGCTATTGAAGAAATTCTTTGATAACCTTGATAAGGAAAGCTTGTCTACGCATGAGAGACATATGGAACATGTCGCTTCTATGCTATTGTAATGATGTCATTTGATAACCTTGCCGATAACTAAGTAATGAAGATCATTGATACTACATTGTTAGATAAAGTTTCCGCACAGGCAAAGGAGTAAACGATGTAAGAGGTCAGATGTAAGAAGTAAGAGGTATGATGAAAGTCATGGATAAACAATTATTAGATGACGTGAGTAGACAGGCACAAAAGTCTGATAGGCTTCGGATGAACTATAACTTTCATCATAGCCTTGATGACAAGTGTCATCGTTTCCTTAATGCCGTGGAGCCAGGAACTAAGGTTGAGATACATCGCCATCCGACGAAAGACGAGTCGTTTGTGCTACTTCGTGGTAGAGTTAGAGTGAATACCTACAACGATGATGGTACAGTGATAGAGAGCGTAGTGCTCTGCCCAGAGGAAGGACTCTATGGGGTGGACATCCCCAAGAATGTCTGGCATAATGTGGAATCCCTGGAGTTCGGGAGTGTCTTCTTTGAATGTAAGGAAGGGCCATTTGTGCCTCACGATGCCGAGGGCATCTTGAAAGTTTAGAGTTTAGGGTGTAGAGTTTAGAGA
>OCTX012254879.1_pt1 | contig 17124 bp, 27 predicted proteins | sample 1539691 | NCBI WGS metagenome assembly OCTX01 (sample SAMN02144231, study PRJEB22623) | gut metagenome | biome: sheep rumen | host: Ovis aries | place: New Zealand | reverse complement strand
GGAGAACCGAATGAGCTATTTCCCGGAAGACATTCCGTTTATGAGCAAAGAAGAATTAAGAAAAAACGGGATAAGAATACCGAAGGATGCTACCGACAAAAATGTCGGGACCAAAATCAGCAGAGAACCGTTAGAACTTGCCCGTGCTATTGACGGATTGACCGAATGGCAAAAACATGTGCAGACAGATTCCAACATTGACAGAGATATTACTGTTGCGATTGAAGCATTAAAAACACAGCTTGGCACGAACTTGGCAGAGGTTGGCACGGACTGCATCAGCAGACGGGGTGCGATTGATGCGCTGAAACAGCAAGCGGAGACAATGAGCGAATGGTCTAATCGCTATGCGGAGCAGAGAAAAGGCGTATTGACTGCGGTTAATATCGTTGAGGATTTGCCACCTGCACAGCCCGAACCGTGCGAGGATGCGGTGTCAAGGAAGGCCGCGATTGATGCGCTGAATGATGCGGTACATGAACATAACATAACAGATTTTGATGCGGTCGCAACAATACTTGCACTGCCACCCGTCACGCCGAAACAGCGCACAGGGGAATATGTACATGTATCGGGATATAGCGACCAATACAAGTGTACGGCTTGCGGAATAGACATTGTCCCGATGAGAGTTGTTAAGTTTTGTCCAGAGTGTGGCGCAAAAATTTTAAAGATGACAAGTGGAAATCGCATCAGATATCCCTTGAAAGGAGATGCGGAATGAAATGTGATAAATGCTTTTTCTGCACTCATATCGGGAAAGGCATATACGCAGATTATCCTGTAAAATTTTGCAAACTCAGCAAACAATATTTCATCCCATTTGTGGCAGAAAACGGGGAAAAGCGAAAACTTGATTTTTCTGATGCGAAAGATTTGAAAATGTGGTGCGGGACGGGATGCCGTATACATCCGAGAACTGTAGAAAAAGCAAAACAGGAGTTTTTGAGGTCTATGGAAAAAGCGGTTTTGGGAGGTGATGCGGAATGGGCAAGGCAATGATTATTTCGTTTTGCTTCGGAGCGGCATTTGCAAGAGGGGTTAAGTTTCAAGATGTTTTGTTAATAACCGCGTCGATTATTGGATTTATTGCAAACTTAATGAATTTAGTGAGGTGGCGGAATGAGCGAAGCGATAGCGTTTGTGGCAGGGGCAATTGCAATGGCGGCGGTATGGTTTATCAATGATACGTCTCCACGCACATCACCTTATGCTCGCGGATATGTGGAAGGATACAAGGAAGCTATGAAAAAGCACAAGAAAAGAGAGGTGACGGGATGAGTGTCTTAATAAGAGGCATAGAGATGCCGCAAGGAAACAGCACCATTAACGTGCTGATATATGCTGACGGAACTGTATATACAGGACATGTTAATGACTCTCGGTATTCTGCAGTTTCTGTCCCGACTCCGCACGGAAGACTGAAAGATGCGGATGCTTTTGACGAAAGAGTACGAGTCGCAGGTGGAATGTCGGAAGAAGAACTCACAGAAGATTTTAAGGATGGAGTTCAAACTGTTCTGTACATGCTGAGTAAACAGATGACCATCATCGAGGCAGAAGGGAGCGACACATGACCCCGCTCCAAACACTCGACCTCATCTGCATGATGCTATTTGCCTACGGCTACGTCCTGTTTGGACTAAGCGCAGTCACCTGGATCATCTACCACATTCTCGACTTGTTAGGAAAGGAACCACCTTATGGTCACGTGTGTCGCATTCGTTGCCGGACTTATCATCGGCGGGACCGTCTCCTGTATCATCTGCGCGTGTCTCGCATTGGAAAAAAGAGAGGAGTAAAACTATGATGCTTACAGCACTTATGAGTATGATTGGAGCATTTACCGGAACATTCATCGCAGTCGTTTGGCTGTTCTCACAGTGGGATGAAGAGGACATGTATGATGATGACGAACTGGATTACTACGACCATTAAGCAGCTACTATGCCGCCACGACTGGATCCGCAACGGCGACAGGATGGTGCGGACTGGTCACTACATACGACCGAAGGCGAGGTTTATCTGCAGGAAGTGCGGGAAGGAAGTTTTGAAATGACAGCTAAGGAAATGCTATTAAGATACCGTGACGCAAAGAGGGAAGCAAACGAGATGGAGCTCAAGATCACACAGCTCCGCCTCAAGTACGCCGCCCCGTCAGCTATCAAATACTCAGACATGCCGACGACACACAACTCGGAGCACGACTTATCCGACTACATCGCAAAGCTGGACAAGCTCACCGACATGCTCGTCAATCGGTACAGTCGTTGCATCGGAATCGAGATCGATATTGAACAGCGGCTCGACCGCATGGCTCCGGACCACCCGCAGGGTCAGGTCTTCCGAGAGATCCTGCGCCACCGCTACCTCACGATCACGGACAATGGACAGCTTAATCCGTGGGAAGAAGTTGCGGCACAGGTAGGTTACTCGGACCGCCGCGTCAAGAGCCTGCACGGTATTGCCCTGCTGTTCTTCCCGACAGATTAACATTTCCTTTTATTTCACTTTTCTATTAGCTAAAATGGTATCACGAAAATAGCAGATAAGTTTTCATATACCTCCCTTTATCCACGGGTGCCGTTCCTCCATCGGGCGGCACTCTTTTAATGCACGGCTTTATTTATGGCTACGAAACGAACCGACAGACAGACAGGCGCCAGGGGCGCTTTCGAGGCCGCCCGCCTTAAGATACTTAAGACCCAGACCATATGCGGCATATGCGGCAAGCCTGTGGATTTCTCATACAAGAATCCTCATCCGCTTGCCCCGACTGTCGATCACATCATCCCAGTTTCAAAGGGCGGCCACCCCTCAGACATAGCCAACCTTCAACTGGCCCACCGGTGTTGTAACCGGGCCAAGTCTGACAGCTTGCTGGAACCTCGCAAAGCAGATGAAAGTGATAAAGTGATCCCTAATAACATCCTTGAGCAGCATTTTGATTGGGTATCATACCGGGCGAAATAGCGGGGGAGGGAACCCCCGAATAACCCCGGTGGCAATCAAACCGCCGTCACTGCACAAAAAAACACACGGCAACCACACCCAGGAGCCACCATGCCTAAATTCAGCATAATATTGCCTGCGCACAATGCCGCAGAATACATCCGGAAAGCACTGGATTCTATCCAGGCGCAGACATTTAAAGACTATGAACTGATCGTGATCTGCGACTCCTGCACGGACGATACGGCGCTGATCGCGCGCGAGTACACCGACAAAGTGCTCGAGATGGGCTTCTCTATGTCCGGGCCGACGCGCAACGCGGGGCTCGATGTGGCGACGGGAGAATGGATCCTGTTCATGGATGACGACGACTGGTGGCTGCATGAGTTCGTCCTGGAGCAGATCAACGGACAGCTCGATGGGTGCGATCTTCTCTGCTTTGGCTTTATCTGGAAGTGGAGAGGGTATACGTCGCCGGTGCGTCCGGGCGGGATTTACTGGCCTGCTCCGTGGACGAAGGCATGGAGGCGCGAAGCGATCGGCGAGACACGGTTCCCCGCAGCGCATCCGGATGACCTGCTGTTTCATAACGAGATGATGACGAAGTTCTTGCGGATCAAGACGTGGGAGATGCCGCTTTATTATTATAACTACTGGAGGAAGGGTTCGATTTCAGAGAGATTCGAGCCGGATTTGAGGTTTTACAGATGAGCGAGTACAAAGGCATTGACTATTTACGGAACAAGCTTTCCGGGCGAAAAACCCGCATAGATGTAAGATACAGGTTTTATGAGATGAAACACTATGCGGAAGATATGAAGATCAGCACGCCGCCGTCACTGCAGTGGATGATGTACGTGCTCGGATGGTGCGGAAAGGCTGTGGACAGTCTCGCCGACCGGCTTGCTTTTGATCACTTCGCGAACGACGCATACGGGCTTACTGGAATCTATCGGATGAACAACCAGGACGTGCTTGTCGATTCCGTGATCCTAGATGCGCTGATCAGCGCGTGTAGCTTTGTTTATCTCACGCAGGACGACAGCGGAGCGCCGATGATTCGGGCCATTGATGCAGGGAATGCGACGGGAGAGATCGACCCGATTACCAACATGCTCAAAGAAGGGTACGCGGTCTTGGAAAGAGACACAAAAAGCGGTGTTCCCACTCTGGAAGCGTATCTTGTGCCGTTCCGGACGGATGTATATGAGAATGGGACCCTGACGCGGTCATACAAGCATCCTGCTCCGTATCCGCTTTTGGTGCCTATTATTTACAGACCAGACACAAAGAGACCATTCGGAAGGAGCCGCATATCACGGGCGTGCATGGCATTGCAGGATGGCGCGGCGAGAACGATCAAGCGCTCGGAGATCGCTGCTGAATTTTACAGCTATCCTCAGAGATATGTTCTTGGAATGGATCCCGAGGCGGAGCGCATGGATAAGTGGCAGGCAACTATGGCGGCGTTGCTGAGAATTGACAAGGATGAGGACGGAGATAAGCCTGTCGTCGGACAGTTTGCGCAGCAGTCAATGGCTCCGCATATCGAACAGCTTAAAATGTTCGCCGGAGCGTTTGCAGGAGAGACAGGGCTTACACTGGACGACCTCGGATTCCACGGTGTCAATCCGTCAAGCTACGAGGCGATCAAGGCCAGCCACGAAACGCTGAGGCTTGCGGCGCGAAAGGCCCAGTCGAATTTTACAACGGGCCTGCTTAATGCTGGATACCTTGCCGCATGCCTGAGAGATGGACAGAGTTACAAGCGCAATCAGCTTTACGAGGTTAAGGCTGTTTGGAAGCCGATATTTGAGCCGGATATTTCCTCGCTTTCCGGTGTCGGCGATGCTGTCCAGAAGATCCAGTCGTCGTTCCCCGATTATTTCACGGAAGATAAGCTTGGAGAGCTGACGGGTATTTGATATGGCAGACGTAAATCAGATTTTGAGAGTATACGGCAAGCGGCTGTCGAGCAATGTCCGGTTGAAAGCTCTTGCGGAGCGCGCTGTCAATTACAAAGACGCGCAGGAATTTGCGAGCAAGACGGCGGACGTGCTCTGTGATGTGCTCAAGCTGTACATGGATCCTGCGACGGTCTCGCCGGAAGACGCCATGCAGATCTTTACGGCGGTGACGAGACGGAACTATACGGTTGTCGCTGACATCTGTGAACAGGTCCAGCGGAAGATCTACACGGACGCCGGTGTTGGGCTCAATGCTCTCGCGCCTGAGTTCAACACCACAAGGGCCCGCAGACTTGCATCGGCGATTACGGACGCGGAACAGGTGACGGATGATTTTGTCCGGAACATGGTCGTCAACAGCGCCCGCAGTGTTGTCGACGATGCAATCCGTGTCAACTCGGAAGCATCGGAGAATGTCGGCCTGACGGTCCACATTAAGCGCCGTTATGATGATGTCGGACTCCACAACGGAAAGGATGTCTGTCAGTGGTGCCTCGATCGCGAAGGCGAATGGGACAACTACGAAGACGCCTATAACGCCGGAGCATTTGAGCGGCATCCGGGTTGTGGCTGTACGATCGAGTACGAGGTCGGCAAGACGCATACATGGTCAAACAGCGCAGGCCGATGGAATAACATGTGAGGTACGCGCATGAACAGGAACAAGGACCCCGCGCAGCATAAGGAGGAATAACACATGGACAAGGTCGGGAGACAATCCCCGACGGTGTCCGTTATTCTGCCTTACAAGGACACGAAAGGACCGGAAGCCATAGAGCTGTATAACCATTCAGGCAATACAGCGATCGAGTGGCAGGAAGCCCTGACCTATGACATGATGGCCGTAGACGACGACGGCCTGTGGGTCCATCAGAAATTCGGGTATTCGGTACCGCGACGCAACGGCAAGTCGGAAATGGCCCTTGCGAGATGTGCCTGGGGACTCAAACACAGCGAGCGGATTCTCTACACCGCTCACAGGGCGACCACATCACACTCGATATGGAGCCGACTCGAAAGACTCTGTCCCAAAATCAATATCAAGGTGATCTCATCATTCAAAGCATTTGGAAAAGAGCACCTTTATTGCGAAGGGGGCGGAGAGATCGAGTTCAGGACACGGACATCATCCGGAGGCCTTGGCGAAGGTTATGACACGCTCATAATCGACGAGGCCCAGGAATACACGCCGGAGCAGGAGACCGCGCTCAAGTATGTCGTTACGGACAGCGCGAATCCGCAGACGATCATGTTTGGCACGCCGCCGACAGCGATCAGCGCCGGCACAGTCTTCCCTAACTACCGGAAGACCGTACTGCAGAGTAATTCTTATGCTTCCGGATGGGCTGAGTGGTCGGTCCCTGAAATGTCTGATCCGCAGAATGTGGATCTGTGGTATGAGACAAACCCTTCAATGGGATACCACCTGAATGAGCGCAAGATCCGGTCTGAAATCGGTGATGATGTCACTGATTTCAACATTCAAAGGTTGGGCTTGTGGATCAAGTACAACCAGAAGTCGGCGATCAGCCGGAATGAATGGGACGCACTGCAGGTGGACAAGCTCCCGAAGCTCAAGGGCCCGCTGTTCGCCGGAGTCAAGTTCGGCAACGATGGCCAGAATGTGTCGGTTGCGGTCGCTGTTCGTACAGATGACGGCAAGATCTTCAATGAGGTCATTGACTGCAGGCCAATAAGGAACGGCGTAGAATGGATTATATCGTTCCTGCAAAAGGCCGACGTGAAAAAGGTCGCAGTTGATGGCAAAAACGGCACAGAGGTGCTCAGGGACGCCGCAAAAGAAGCAAAACTGAGACATGTCGAAGCCGTAACGGTCCCGCAGGTCATAAAGGCCAATAGCATATTTGATATGGCTATGGAGAGCGGCACATTTATCCACATGAAACAGTCAGCAGTGACGCAGGTTGTGACAAACACAGAACGCCGGAAGATTGGAGCCAACGGCGGGCTCGGATATGCGTCGTCATTGGACGGCGCCGACATATCACTGCTCGACAGCATGATCCTCGCGCACTGGATCTGCGCGGAGACAAAGGCAGAAAAGAAAAAACAACAGGTATATTACTAAAGCGCCCTTAATCTGGGTGCTTTTTTAATACAAATTCACGGATACCTGCCGGTAACAGGGAAAGGAATAAATATGGCATTCACACCAATTAATACACAAGAGGAATTTGATGCGGCAATCGGCGAACGGCTTTCGAGAGATCGCGAGTCGCAGGCGAAAAAGTATGAAGGATGGACGTCACCGGAAGATCTCAAAAAGATCACCGACGCACATGAGGCGGAAATTAAAAAGCTGACTGACGCGGCGGCGGAATCCGAAACCAAGATCAAAAACCTCAATGAAGAGATCGCCAAGGGCAACACATACAGGGCCGACCTGGAAAAAACGAGAATCGCAATTGCCCAGGGTCTCGACATCAAATACGCAGACAGGCTCCGCGGGGAGACGCGGGAAGAATGGGAGGCGGACGCCAAGGATCTTGCAAAGGATTTCGCGGCATACGCATCCGCGCAGAATCAGCCCGCTCCGCTTGGATCTCCCGGCACGTCAGGCACTAAGACGACCCGCGACCAGTTTGCCGATACAGTCAATCAATTCTTTTCATAAAGGAGGACAGCTATGTCTGGAATCAACACTAATAGAAGCGCTATCACGCTTCCCGCTGAGATCAGCGCGGAAATTTTGAAAAAAGCAACCGAAGAATCCGCAGTCATGAGACTCGCAAGAAAGATCGATCTTCCCGGTCGTGGCGTCACCATCCCGGTGATCACTTCCCTGCCGGAAGCGAACTGGGTCGTAGAGACCGGCATCAAGCCTGTTTCCAATCCCGGACTTTCTCAGAAAAACATGACTCCGTACACGCTGGCCGTGATCGTGCCGTTTTCCAACCAGTTCCGCAGGGACGCCGCTAAGCTTTATGACGAGCTGGTCAGGGCGCTTCCCGCCGCGCTCGGCAAAAAGTTTGACGCAACGGTCTTCAATGGCACGGCTCCCGGCACCGGTTTCGACGTTCTGACCAACTGCACCGCGCAGTCGATCAATGACAACGGCAACCAGGGCGCTTATCTTACCCTCGTGAAAGCGGATACAGCGATCGCGGCGGCAGGCTATGATGTCAACGGTTATGCACTGTCTCCGCAGGCGCGCGGCGTACTGCTTGAGGCATGCGACACAACCAAGAGACCTATCTTTATCAATACGATTGCAGAAGGCGGAATTCCGAGGCTCCTCGGCCAGCCCGCTTACTATTCCAGAGGGATCTACGGAGCAGGCAACGCGGCTTCCGGCACATCTGGCCAGTCCGGCTACGTCGCGGCAAAGGACGACGTTCTCGGATTCGCAGGTGACTGGGCAAATGCTCTGTATGGCGTCGTCGAGGGCGTCAACATCAGCATTTCCGACCAGGCATCTCTCACGATCGGCACCGAAGTTGTCAACCTGTGGGAGCGCAACATGTTCGCAGTCCGCGCCGAGATCGAGGTCGGTTTCGTCGCTATGACGGATGCGTTCAACAAGATCACTCGTACACACGTCTGATTGATCGGAGGGTAAATGAGGATCCTGATAGCTATACCGACTTTCGAGACGATACAGCCGGAAGTATTCAAGGCGGTTTATGACCTGCACAGCGCGGGTCATGAACTGTCTTTTGATTTTGTAAAAGGATATGACTGCGCAGTTGCTCGGAACAAGATTTCCGTGCTTGCCAAAGGCACTTATGATTATGTGCTTATGGTGGACTCGGACACGATCATTCCACCGGATACGTTGGAATTGATGCTTGATACGGACGTTGACATCTGTTTGGGAGTATGCCCGCGAAAGAATACCAAAGAAGGCGAGACGGCCATGGTAAAGATGACCGACATGTCTTACCGGGATTTTTATCACTATGACGAACTCCCCGCAGAAAAGACGGAAGTAAAGGGCGGAGGATTTGCGTGCGCACTCATCAAGACCACTGTACTGACGGCCTTGGATTATCCGTATTTCCAGTACGTCACGAACGAGGACTGTTCCACGTTTTCGGAGGACTTCTATTTTTGTCAGCATGCTCGGCTGTATGGCTATCAGATAATCATGGATCCTCGTGTAAAATGCGGCCACTTGGCCCGATATTACCAGTACGAATGAGGAGGACGCGCTTATGAGCACAGCTTTCGTGACGATTTCCGAGCTCGAAGCGCTCACCGGCGTGACCTATACGGGCGACAGTCTGACACGGGTGGAGACAATGCTCCCGCTCGTATCGGACCTGATCCGCACTGAGGGTAACAAATACGGCGTTGACGTCGATGCAAGGGTCACAGCGGACGCCGCTTATGAGTCGGTTGTCAAGCTGATCACTTGCGACGTGACGACAAGAGCCATGCGTCAGTCAATGACCGGCGACCCGATCAGCCAGGAATCACAGAGCGGGCTTGGCTATACATGGTCAGGCACCTATGCGATCCCGGGCGGTGGCATCGCCATGTCGTTGATGAACAATGAGCGGAAACTGCTCGGATTCAGGCGTCAGAGATATGGAGTAATGGAATTATGGGACGGCTCAGAGGAAGAACAGTAATCTTATATGACAAGGTCGAGACGGGCATCGACCCGTTTGGCCGTTCCGTGTATGAGGACGTCCCGATCGAGGTCGAGAACGTGCTGATCGGTAACCCGACACCGCAGGAGGTCATTGATACGCTTAACCTGACCGGAAAGCGCGCAGCGTACACGCTCGGAATCCCGAAGGGTGACACGAATGTGTGGACTGACCGCAAGGTCCGGCTTCCGGACGACTTCCCTGCGGGCAAGTATCGGACAATCGGATTTCCCGCAAGGGGACAGGACGAGCTTGTCCCGCTCGACTGGTCACAGAATGTGATGGTGGAGCGGTATGAGTAATCTACAGAAATTTGTCCTTAATCGTGCGGGCGTCCGTGAGCTGATGCGGTCGCAGGAAATGATTGATGTGCTGACGGAATTTGCAGGCCAGGTCGCCACGAATGCGGGCGAAGGCTACAGCGTCCACACCGGCCCGAATCGTGCGAACGTGTCAGTCGCCACGGACACGGATGAGGCGTATATTGACAACCTCGATAACAACACACTGGAGAAATCAATTCGATGATCATCGAAGAAATCGTAAGAGAATATCTTTCGGAACAGTTAGACGTCCCGGTCCTTATGGAGTTACCCGAAGCACCTTCGGAGCGCTTCCATAAGACGCCGAGGCGTTTTGTTGTTCTTGAGAAAGTCGGCGGAGGCATGGCGGATTATATTTACCGGGCCTCGATCGCCGCACAGTCTTACTCGCTGGTTTCTCTTTACGACGCCGCGGAGCTTGACGACGCTGTGAAGGCCGCAATGCTCGGCATCGTGGCGCGTCCGGAGATCAGCGGTGTACAACTAGCATCTAACTATAACCACACAGACACGCGGAGTAAACGGTATCGCTACCAGAGCGTGTTTGAGATCAATTACTAAGGAGGCAACAAATGGCTGGAAACGCGTTAAATGTCACAGCCGGCAAGCCGAATACATCCGGCGCGGTTTTTACGGCTCCGGCGGGCTCGACTCTCCCCACGTCCGCAAGTGCGGCCCTCGATAACGCATTTAAAGACATGGGATTCGTGTCGGAAGACGGCGTGACAAAAAGCACATCCATCTCAACCACTACCATCAAAGAGTGGGGCGGCGCTCCGGTCCTTGTGACACAGGATGAAAAAATCATTTCCGTCAAACTGAAACTGATTGAGTACAAGCGGAAAGATGTTCACAGTTTCGTACATGGTTCCGCAAACATCACGGAGTCCAGCGGCGCGATTACCATCAAAAACAATGCGGATGATCCCGGCGAGCAGGCAATCGTCATCGACATGGTGCTTCGCGGAAACATCCCTTATCGTATGGTCATCCCGCGCGGCAAGATCACGTCGATTGGAGACATTGTTTACAAGACCAACGAGGCGATCGGCTACGATATCGAGATTACGACTATGCTCGATGATTCCGGAAATTCCGTCTATGAGTACATCGCGGCGGCCGCGGCGTCTTCCGGAGCGTCCGGAACAACATAAGAGGTGATGAATGATCAAAGGCAAGACTAAGAGCGGTTTCGAGTTTGAAATACCCGAGGACGTTTTCGATGATTTCGAGCTCGTGGAACTGTACGCCGCTGTGAATAAGAATCCTATTTATCTCGGAGAACTTGCGGAAAAGCTTCTCGGCGCTAAGCAGAAAAAGGCGCTTATGGAGCACGTCCGTAGGGACGGCAAGGTCCATACATCTGACATGATGACGGCAATGTTGGAGATTGAGGAGGCTATTCCGGCGACAAAAAACTCAGAGCCCTCGCCGACATGATGGATAAATACCCCGACGAATTGACCTGCGACATGGTCGAGACGTACGGGGTATTTGACATTAAGAGACTGCCCGCGAAACTTGCGGCAACTCTCGCTGTCGGTCTGAGGGAAGACTCAAGAGTCAAGCGCGCGAAGTCGAAAACACCATACGACGACAAAACGATTCTGCTTGCGGAAATCGCCGACATGCTTTTGTGGCTCAAATGGAGCAGGACGGAAGACGGCGTGAACGGTCGGAATTATCCTGGCACTCCGGCACATGATTATTATTACGGGAAAGCCGAAGAGCCGCGCGCAGAAAAACAGAGTGATCATGTCGTATACGACTCTCCGGAAGCTTTCATGGAGAAGCGATACGGCAAGAGGAGTTAATCAATGCCTACATTAGGACAGGCCTATGTGCAGATTGTACCATCTGCCGACGGCATATCGAATAGCATCAGCGACGTCCTGAGTGGGCCCGCTGATAAAGCCGGACAGGAATCGGGCAAGAAGTTCGGTTCCAGTTTCGGCGGAATAATGAAAACAGGTCTCAAGACGGCGGCTCTGGGACTTGGGGCGGCTGCGGCTGCAGGGACGGCGGCTCTTGGCAAGTCAATCGCTGACGTGAGCCAGTACGGTGATCATGTCGATAAGATGAGCCAGAAAATCGGCATGTCCCGCAGCGGATTCCAGAAATGGGATTACGTCCTCCAAAGGGCGGGCACATCCATCGATTCGATGGCTCCGGTAATGAAGAAGCTGTCGACAGAAGCCGTCAAGAACAGCGACGCATTCCAGGAGCTCGGACTCTCACAGGAAGAAGTCGCCAACATGTCGCAGGAGGAACTGTTCGGCAAGACGATCGAGGCGCTGTCGGGCATGGAAGAAGGTGCGGAACGTACGGCGCTTGCCTCCAAGCTTCTCGGCAAAGGTGCGTCAGAGCTTGCCCCGCTGATCAATGGCGGCACTGATGCTATCAAAGAGCAGATGGAGATGGCGGAACGGTACGGCATGGTCATGTCGGACGACTCCGTCAAGGCTGCCGCTGATTTCTGCGACGCACAGACGACGCTCCAGGGCGCCATGACCGGCTTTAAGAACCGTGTATCTGCGGAGTTCCTGCCCGCTGCTACGGACGTAGTAAACGGCATGGCTAAAATGTTCGCGGGTGATACGAGTGGCTTTGACGACATCAAAAACGGACTCGGGAGAGTCGTTAATGATATTATCGGCAAGATTCCCGACTTTCTGAACGCCGGTGCGGAGCTCATGGGCAACCTCGTGCAGGGACTCGTCGAGAGGATCCCTGATATGGCGACCAATGCCGCCGAAGCTATCAAGTCATTCGCTGACGGATTCGGGAGCGGGTCTTCCGGCACGTCAGAACTGCTCGCCAAAGCGGGCGAGATGATGATGTCGCTCGGCGGGGCTTTGCTCCAGGCGGCGGGAGTGATTATCCCTGCGCTGGTCGACGCGATCTTTACCATCATCACGACGACAGACTGGATAGGGCTCGGCACGTCCGCGATCGATTCGCTCAAGAGCGGCATGGAAGAGGTCTTACCGAAGGTCCTCACGCTTGTCGGTGACACGGTCAAGGACATCATGGACAAGCTGGGATTTAGCGGCCTTGTCGAGAAGGTCAAAAAGGTATTTGACGACGTCAAGAAAAAGATCACCGGCCCGATCGACACGGCTAAGCAGCTTGTCAGTGATGCGGTTGAGAAGATCAAAGGGCTGTTCCCGATCAGCATGGGTAAGATCTTTTCGGGCATCAAACTGCCGCACTTTAAGATCAGCGGTGGCGAGATCCCCTGGGGCATCGGCGGAATGGGCACGAAGCCGAGCGTCGATATTGAATGGTACGCCCGAGGCGGCATCATGACCAAACCGACGCTGTTCGGCGGCGGTGAGGCCGGAGCTGAGGGCATTGTCCCTCTGGATCCGTTTTACGCTCGCCTTGATCAGCTCGCTGACAACATCATTAACGGAGTAAATACGGCTCTCGCGGCCAATGCGGGAGCAGGCGGCGACGTTTATGTCACGCTGTACGCTTACCCCGGCGGGCCGCAGATGGACCAGCAGATTGTGCGGTCGTACGATCGCGGAAAGAGTAACGGACTGAAATGAGGACGGAATTAGACTACATCATCATAAACGGTGAGCAGATCACAAGGCCGCCCAAGTTCAGCCCGACTCGCTCGGACATATACAAGGGCGACTATGTGACATGCACGGGCAAGACCATTGCCGACAAAATCGGCTGGAAATATGCCGACATGTCCCTTGAATGGGACGCACTCCCTCAGCAGATGGTCGACGTCCTGGTCGCAATGAGCGGCGTCAATACGATCGTGTTTGACGATCTCGACGGAGAGCTTGTCGAAGAGCAGATAGTCAGGACTTCGGCGGTCGCGCTCCGTCATCGTTATACCCAGGGCGGCGTCACTATTTGGAAAAAAGTAAAAGTAGATATTAAATTCATCGGGAGTCACACGGAGGGCTGAGTTATGAGCGCAATCGACACACAGAACGCTAAGCAGATCCGTGACCCGATGATCATATCATGTGGGATCGCCGCTGAGTCGAGCATTAGCATTACATGCTCCGATTTCAGCGGCTTTTATTTAATGGACCCGAACCCCAGCGCGGCACTCAAATCGGACGAGTGGCCCGTGAGAGGGATCGCGGACCTGCAGGGCGACGGGTTCCCGCTTGATGGGTCCCGCTCTTTTTACAAGGACATGACGGCGTCAGAGGATAACGGAAAGATCGGAGCCAAGACCCACATCGGAGACTCCGGAGGCTTTACGGTGACGTCAACGTCAACTATCCCTGCGCTGACCATCTACACGGCAGGCGCGGGAACGCTGACGGCAAACGGCGTGGAGTACGAACTGAGAGGCGTTAATGTAATCCCGGTCAACTCCACGAGCATCACACTGGAATTTGCCTCGAGCGACCCGACAAGGCGTGTCGAGGTCCTGTCCGTGATTCCCGGCATCAATCTCGCGTGGGATAACGACTCGCTCGTCTCCGTACAGCTTAACCTCCGGAGCGACCTGTCGATCGAGCAGAATCAGTGGATGGTTTCAGAAATTGAAATCCGGGCATACTACCCGGACGACATCTCCGAGGCCGTGTCGGGCATCTCCGACGAGGTCCCAATCTGGTATACGGCAGGCTATCCCGGCAACATGTCCACGGAGCGCAGGTTTTACCTCTCGGAGCCGGTCACGATGGACAGGAACATCATCACCATCAAGGGCCGGGACGCGAGCCACAAGCTTGTGGAGCATGGGAACGCTGCGCACATCCTCAACACAACGACAGGCTCCGGACGGCGCGATTTGTACGCCAAGATGGCCTATTTTATCGAAGACGCGGGAATCAAGTTGAGAGCGCGTGAAGCAGCCCCTGCGGCGACGTCAGGGACCACACAGAGGACGCTGATATTCAAATCCAACACGTACGACAGCATCATTGCTAATATCATGAACCTCGCCCACACAGGGACATACTGGCCGACATTTGTCGACGCCGGTATCCCAACGCTGACAATAAGCAAGCCCACAAAGAAGTGGGACATTTACGAAGAGGACTGCGGGAATGTTGTTCGGACTGCGGCCCGAAACGTCTCCAAGATACGGTCAGATGATGATTACGGACTCCACAGCAAGATCACACGCTCCAACGACCTCAAGGAGATCGTCCGCAGGCGGGTGACAGCCGGAGCCAGGTACACACAGAACGCGGGCGGGTATTACTGGGCGCTCAACGTCTCCAACGCCTCCGACGTCTTCCGTACGGCTGAGTCGATCAGATGGACGGCGGTCAACTCCACGATGGAATCAGGCGAGATCGGTTATGAGATCGACGACAAGGGCGAGATCAAACAGGTCACGAAAAAGACTTACATCAATGAGTGCATCGTCAAGGGCAAGGCCGCCGAGATCGAGGTCGACGCTGAGAGAGTCGTTGCGGACCCTCCGAGGGCGGGTATCACAATGGAAGCCTCTCCGATTGCTTACGGTCAGGTTTACGGAGAACCGGCAAGCGGTGAAACGGCAGTGTTCCTGTATCCCAATTACAGGAACCTGTTCAATCGTTCCAACATTACGGGAAGCTTCATCTGGAAGGGCGACCCGCGAATGAGGCCGAGAGAGGTGTTTGGGTTCCACCGTCTCGACGGTACTGAGGAACTCTGCACCATCGAATCCATCACCCTCAAGCACGAGGGCGGCGGGACTACCGCTGAAATAGCTTACAGATTGGGGGTGTGCTAAATGGCTTGGATAACCCCGAAAACAGACTGGTCGGAGCTGGACCGCTGCACATATGCAGATATTAACCGTATCACTGGAAACCTTAACGAGCTTGCCGGGACGTCGCTCAAGACCGATTACAACAACGACGACATTATCTCCGAGTCTGAATGGTCGGACATCGTCGACACGGTCCTCGGCCTTGTGGAATCAGAGCACTATTACAACACTGACGACGTCCCGGGCATGGACGCCACGGCGCTTAATTTCAACATTGTCGAAGAACTCACCCAGGAGCTCGCCGACTGGATAGAGCTCAAGCGCAGGCAGGCAGAATCAGCGGCCTATGCGGGCGAGGGATACATCGTCAATGATTTCGACTTATTTGTGAGGTGACATATGGGATTAGTTGACAGAGTAGTGGAATATCCCGGGCGCGTGAGACTGGATCCTGTCCCGGGCGAAGAGAATGTTTATGACATGTCGAGGGCTGAGGGCGAGATTACGATGTACGGTTCACAGCTCAACGCGGATACGCTGACAGAGGCCTTCGGGCTTGTCTATGAGGACTACACGGGAACAGTGACCTACGAGGCCGGAGCGATCGGTACGCGTGCCCTGGCGGTCAATATGGGCATGGCAACAAGAGACGGGTACAAGCTCGGAGCTCTGCTGATCATGAGCGCGACCAATGCGTCGGCGTACCACATCCAGCCGTACGTGTCGAGCGGAACGGTGTACGCGGCGATCTTCCGCGCGACGGCTGCGGCAGTCTCCGGTGCGTCGATCACGATCCGCGCCGTGTTCTTCCCGGAATGAGGTGATAAATTATGGCTGTAAGAAGAAACTATAGAATTAATTTACGGAATTATGGCAACCCTCCGGCGATCATGGTGAGCCAGTACGACGAGAATTACGATCTTGTATTTGAAGTCTATGACGGCGTCGTTCCGGCGACCGGGCTCAACGCCTACACAGTAAAGCTGGCCGGACGCCAGCCGGGCGAGGACCCTGCGCTCAAGTATGAGTTTACGGGTACGGTCTCGGGCATTGCGAACAATATCCTCAGCTTTACCATCGACACGACCATGACCGGCAGGGCAGGCAAGGGGACTGCGGAGATCGTGATCCTCGATACGACCAACGACGTCAAGTTTGCGAGTTTCAACTTGCCCGTATACGTCGAGAAGGCCGCCGTGCCTGACGATGCGATTGATGCGGATGTGGAGCGTGCGCAGGAAATTGCGAACGAGGTCCAGGAGATAGTCGATACAGCGGCGGCAGAAGTCAAAGGAGAGGCAGAGTCATGGGCAGTTGGCCAGAGAGACGGCGAAGATGTCCCGAGCACTGACCCGACATATCACAATAACGCCAAATATTACAGCGAGGTCGCCCAGGACATCGCGGACTCGATCGGCATCGATGCGACTCTCAGCGTGGCCGGGAAGGCAGCGGACGCGAAGAAAACCGGAGACGAGATTTCATCGTTAAAGGAAGATTTAAGTAATTATAATAGCGTTGATGTTTTGGCGAATTTGGAGAGGACTTCCAGTTCAATAGCTGGCGTGACGTTTACA
>OCTX012266985.1_pt1 | contig 17132 bp, 15 predicted proteins | sample 1539691 | NCBI WGS metagenome assembly OCTX01 (sample SAMN02144231, study PRJEB22623) | gut metagenome | biome: sheep rumen | host: Ovis aries | place: New Zealand | reverse complement strand
CTTGCTGCCGGTGCGAAGCTGGTGGTAAGAGAACGCCTGATGACACATGGAAATCAGAACGCGGTGAGCAACTACCGTGTCGATCTGAACGGAGAGGGCTGCTCCTGCGATGTCGTCTCCCGTTCTGTCGCCAGAGATGATTCCTACCAGAAGTTCGATGCGGTCCTGACCGGTAATGCACCGTGCTCCGGCCACACCGAGTGCGATGCGATCATCATGGATAACGGTCGTATTCTGGCGGTGCCGGGTCTTGAGGCGAATAACGTCGATGCGGCACTCGTGCATGAGGCGGCCATCGGTAAGATCGCCGGCGAACAGCTCATCAAGCTGATGACCTTCGGTCTTACAGAGCAGGAAGCGGAAGAGCAGATCATCAACGGCTTCCTGAAGTAATTCATATTACAACTTGCGGAACGTTTATGCCTATATCGTCGAATGACCGAAGAAAGATCTTCTGTGATAAAGCAGGAGATTTCCGAAAAAAAGAAAAGGACGGCGGATGCCGTCCTTTTTCTTTATGGTGGAGCATATGAGGATCGAACTCACGACCTCCAGATTGCGAACCTGGCGCTCTCCCAGCTGAGCTAATGCCCCGAATCACTTCACTATTATGGTGGTTGCACCCGTAAATGTCAAGGCGAATTTTCTTTCCTGCTGTGGTATAGTAGCTTTAGTAAATAACGATTCCGAAATGCGGAAAAAGGAGACTCTTATGAAGTTTATAAAAGTACTGGCATCGGCGGCTGTAGCAGCGGCACTCATCGTCTGCGCGGCAGGCACGCAAATACTCGCGTATGCGACCCGGGATGCCGGTACGATCGTGGTGGACGGAAAAACTTTCTCCTCTGCGAAGAACTGTAAGGGTGAGAACTGGAAGTATGACGCGAAGAGCCGCACGCTTTCTCTGGACGGATATGACGGTATGTATATCGACCTCGGCCACCAGGAGGAAGAGGCAGTGATCGAGCTTTCAGGAACGAATAAAGTCATATCCAATGTGGAGGCTCCGGCGATACAGGTGGAAGGTGATCTTACGATCAGGGGAGAGGGCTCGCTCGACCTTCAGGTCACATCCTGCCACAGTGCGGTCTATGCCAAGAACGGGGACCTTACAGTCGATCATTGTAAACTTGATGCCGGCGGCCACGGGGATGTGGCGGACTCGGCATATCTTCTGATGGCGGACGGTGATGTGACGATCAGCGGTGCCAATATCTCGATTCAGGATGAGATCAACGGAACCGGTGGTGCGGTCGGATCTCTTAAGGGAAGTATTCTGATCAATGACGGCGCTGCGATGAGCATTTTTTCCCGTTCAAAAGCACTGACCTCTTTCGCGGGTGCGGTCCGTATCGAGGGAACCTCTACATCGGCGGAGCTCTTTGCGACGGAGAGTGCGATCTATGCGAAGACAGAGATCACGGTTACGGGGGCAAAGAGTGTCCGGGCAGAGAGCAATAAGACAGACAGCACAGCGGTGTACTGTCCGGAGGGTACCATCACGATCTCGGATACACCGGTAGATATTGCGTCTTCCGGCGCTGCGATCGCTGGAAAAAATATCGAGATCCGCGGAGGGTATATCAGCGATCCTTTTGATGCGGAAATGAAAGAAGTGTCCGGAATGATCTCGGTCGTTCTCGGCACGGATGTGGTAAAAGAAGCACATATTCAGACGGGAGTGAAGCCTACGGCTACCCCGACGCCCAGTCCTACACCGACACCGGTCCCGACGGCAACACCGACTCCGGAACCATCGGAAAACACGGGATTTCAGATCACTCCGCGTATGATGATCGGCGGCGGAATGGTCGTTATCGCGCTGGTGGTGATCGCGGTGCTTATTATCGGAAAGATGCGCTCCCGCTGACCTTTCTTCGAGAAGTACAGTCCCGCGTGGAGAATGACGGTATTACTTAGAGGATGCCGATCTCGATGTCGGTTCCGTCGAAGATGATCATCGTACCCCATTCATTTAATTCCGGAATACCGGCGCTTGTGGAAGCGATCCGGAAGACCGAGGAGAGGACAAGACGTGTCTGCCCATAGAAACCATGCGTATGGACGTAGATCTTGCCGTCCTGTTTCAGTGCTTTTACCATACCGGCATTCTTCAGATCGGCGGAGTAGATATCTGCGCTGACTTCTTTCCCTTCCGGCAGCTCGAAGAGGGTGATCGTTACATTTTCCATGTAGTTATAGACCGGCTTCTCGTCGGAAGATCCTGCTACCAGGATCGATCCCGGACGCACAAGGATCGGCATGGTGTCATAGCCGTGCTGTTCGTTCTTCCAGATCGGTCCCTCGATCCTCTCGCGCGTCAGGAGATTCGTCCATGTGCCGGAAGGTACATAGTAGCGGACGATGCCGTCGGCGGAAGTGATCGGTGCGATCAGAAGAGACGGACCGAGCATGTACTGCTGGTCGAGAGTGAGAGTGTTCGGATCATCGGGAAAGTCCAGGAACATCGGGCGCGTCAGCGGAAGACCCAGCGAACTGGATTCCACGGCGCAGGAGTAGATGTAGGGCATAAGTCCCAGTTTGAATTTCGAGAACAGAAGCGTCTCGTTCATCGCTTCTGTTCCGTACTGCCACGGTACACGGAAAGAACGGGCACCGCTCAGCATGGAGTGCGGCAGGAACATGGCGGCCTGATGCCAGCGCATGTAGAGGTCAGGGGTGCACTCGTCGGTGATGCCGGCGATGTTCTCGCTCCAGTACGGGAATCCGCTGATCGACAGCGACAGGCCGCTCTGAAGTGCGGCGCGCATGCCCTCGTAGGACGGATCTTCGTTATCCAGCGCGAGGAAAGGCATCTTGTGTGAACCGATGAATCCGGAGTGCGCGAGAATGCAGGCGTTATTCTTTCCGGATCGTCTCCACAGAAGGTCATATACGGCATCCGCGAAAAGCACTGAATACTGGTTGTGCTGGCTCTCCGCCGTAAGTTCGTTTTTGTAGGTGATGCCGTACTGTTCGGCCTTCGGACCGAAAACGGGCGATTTGACAGGTGCGTCGGCGCCGTAATCCAGGCGGAATGCATCCACACCCATCTCGATCAGATCGGAGATGAACTTCTGGTACCATGCCCGTGCGACGAGGTTCGTGAAGTCCACAAGACCTGCGCCGGGTGCATATGTGTCGGACTGGAACACATCGCCGTTGCCGTAATTAAGATAATAATTGCCGTCGAAACCTTCCTGGAAAAGAGGCGACTTCTGCGAGATGTACGGGCTGACCCATACACAGACGCGTATGCCGTTTTCGTGAAGGGTCTTGATCATCTGCTGCGGATCCGGGAAGCGTGTCTCATCCCACAGAAGAGATGTCCACTCGAAGCCCTTCATCCAGAATGGACCGAAGTTGATCACGGAAAAAGGCATGTTGATGCCCTTGGCCTGTTCCACCAGATCGTAGATCGCGTCTTCGTCATATTCCTCCAGTAAAGGAGAGGACAGCCATGATCCGAAAGACCATGCCGGCGGCAGGTCCGGACGGCCGATCATCTCGGAATAGATGTCCAGGACGTGCTTCATGGAAGCTCCTCCCATCAGGATATATTCCATCGTCTCACCGGCAATGGAGAACTGTGTTCTGGCGGTGACTCCCTCCGCAGTCGTATCGAGAGTCGCGTCATTTGCGATCTCAAAGGAGACGCACTCCGGGCTGTTGACGAGAACACCATAGCCACGGGAAGAAAGGAAGAACGGTGTGGTCTTGGCAGATCTTCCCATACGCATGCCGGCGTCTTCGTTCCAGATGTCGTAAGAACCGCCGTTTCGGACGATCGGACCCGGCAGCTCGCCGAGACCGTAGATACACTCGCCCTCGCTGAGCGTCAGCTGTTCACGGATATAGCTGTTGCCGTCGCTGTCGGTAATATGTGCCATGCCACCGAGCTCGGTCGATGTCAGGAAGCGTCCGGAATAATAGAAGGAGATTCCCCAGGTGCCATGCTTGCTGATACGCAGTTCCAGAAGACTGGAGGTATAACTGTAATACTCTTCCGTCTCGCTGCTGACCGGCTTAACGATAGCCCGGTTGAGCTCGAGGACGGACTTCTGCGCGCGGGAGCCGCGGTGGTTAGTGATTTTGACGGAAAATATATTTGCGCCGATTGCGCTGATGCTTACGGCGAGAAGGCCGCAGCCGATGCAGTCACTGGAATTTGTCTGCTCGGAATACGGCGCGAAGAGCGTGATTCCGGATTCTGAATACGAGATATCAGAGATCTCTTTCGGATATTCCAGCTGATACCCTTCTTTCACTACCCAAAGTCCATCTGTAAATTTCATGTGCAACACTCCTTAAAACGCAGGACAGAAGGAAGCCTGTCCTGTGAAAGACATATCTCCAAGAAAAGTATAGCAAAGAGAATGTCAAGGAAAGGGACAGAATTCCTACTGCTGTGTTTCATTTGTGTGAATGTAAACGTCGTATGTTATACTTAATTCTATAAAAGACCGTATGGGATAGCCCCGGGAAGAAGGAGCAGAGGATACATGACTTCATCAAAGTCACTTCTCCGTTATATGAAAAAAATGGATGACGACCGCCAGGAACTGCTGGCGGAAGAGGGGGCGTTCCTCGATCTGGCACAGCTTCTGATCGGCCGGGGTGTGAAAAGAGTATTTCTCATCTCCGGAAAACAGACGCAGAAACTGAAACTGTACGATGCTTTTGTGGAGAAACTTCAGAGTTCGGGTACCCGCTGCTTTACGTGGGCGAAAGTCGGAAAAGTGGCAGAAAATTCCGTGATCGAGGCCTGCGCTACCGAGTGTTCCACCTATAACTGCGAGGCCATCGTTGCTTTTGGCGGCGGCGCAGTGATCGAAGTGGCGAAGATGGTCGCGGTCTGGCTGAAAAATTCCTCGTATTCCCTCTATCAGATGAGAGGGATCGACCGTATCCCGAAGAAAGGACTTCCGCTTTATGTGGTCTCCACGACCTGCAGCGGCGCAGAGAGCTCCGCATGCGCATTTGTTCACAATGATAATCTGATTTCTCTATATTATAGTAAGTATCTGGTGCCGGACGTGACTGTTCTTGATCCGGACCTGGTGCTCCGTCTCCCGATGGAGCATATGGCATCTGCCGCGATCCTGGCGCTTTCACATGCTGTGGAGGCATTTATCAGTCCGATGGCGATTGAATTCCCTGCGGACAAGGCGAATATCCAGATCGCGATACCGATCTATTTTTCCTATCTGGAAAAGTCCTATAAGCACGGTGCCGGAAATGATGTATTCCTTCAGATGATGATGGCGCCCTACTATACCGGGGTTGCGACAAGGCGCATCGGGTTTGGCCCGGCGCACAGTCTGATCATGTATGTAGCCGAGAAGTACGGTGAAGCCCCCGGAAGGGTCGCCTCGATACTTCTCCCGGCGGTCCTGGAATATGAATTTGACGAGGTCAAAGAGGATCTCGCGCAGCTTGCCCTGACGTCGCATCTGTGCTCGGCGAGGGCAACGACGGAGGAAGCGGCACGGGCTTTCATCGCCGGATTTAAGAGCCTGTGCAGAAGAGTGGATATGCCAACGGCCCTGCCGTTCCTCAAACTGGAGGATATGAGTAGTATCATCGGGATGGCACTTTATGATGCGAAACAGTGGGGGTGCCCGAAGAAACCGAATCTGAAAGCCGGTACCTCTATCCTGAAGAAAGCCAGATACTGCGAGTGAGGTAGCCATGACTTCCGGAATGATCCATGTTGACTACAAACTCCCGAAAGAGATCGAGATGCTGCTTCGCCGGCTTTCCGGACATGGGTATGAGGCATATGTGGTCGGTGGAGCAGTCAGGGATATCCTGATCGGGAAGACTCCGGAGGATTATGATGTCACGACTTCTGCTTTGCCGGAAGAGGTGATCGCTGTATTCGGCGAGAAATACTGCCATCCGACCGGAATTGCGCACGGGACGGTTACGGTCGTTTCGGAAGGCGTGCCGGTGGAGGTAACGACTTTCCGTATCGACGGTGACTATATGGATTCGCGTCACCCGGATCATGTCAGCTTTACCCGGTCTTTAGAAGAAGATGTAAAGAGAAGAGATTTTACGATCAATGCGCTGGCGCTCTCTTCGGATGGTACGGTCATTGATTACTGCAGAGGCGTGGAAGACTTAAGAAAAAGACTGCTTCGCACTGTCGGAGATCCGAAACAGAGATTCTCCGAGGATGCGCTTCGGATCCTTCGCGGACTTCGTTTTGCCGCAGAACATGGATTTAAGATCGAAAAAGAAACTTCCGCCATGATGATCCGGAAGAAAGATTCACTTTCCGATCTTTCGGTGGAGCGGATCTGGAAAGAGTTCTCGAAACTCATCTGCGGGACATACTGCGCATCTGTACTTCGCCGCTATTTCGAGATCTTTACTGTTTTTCTTCCTGAGATCGCTCCGATGCGAGGCTTTGAACAGCATAATCCGCACCACATCTACGATGTGTGGGAACATACGCTTGCGGCGATGACATATGTTCCGGCGACGGTGACACTTCGGGCGGCAGTGCTCTTCCATGATATAGGAAAACCGCAGTGTTTCGAGCTCGGAGAAGACGGGGTGGGACATTTCCGAGGTCATCCGAAAGTGAGTGCGGTGATGGCGGATGCGATCCTTCGCCGTCTGAAGGCGGATAATGATACCAGAGAGACGGTCGTGCTTCTGGTAAAAGCGCATGATGTTCCGCTGGAACCGGTCATGAAAAGTGTCCGCCGGCGTCTGGCACAGTATGGAGAAGAACGGGTGCGGCTCCTCCTGGAAGTAAAACGCGCGGATATTTCCGCACATTCTGCCAGAAGCGCATACCGCATATCGGAACTGTCCAGGTTCGAGACTCTTCTGGACCAGGCGATCAAGGAACAGCTTTGTTTTTCCTATTCTTCGATGGATATCAACGGAAAGGATCTGATCGGTCTGGGGATTCCTCCCGGAGTGCGTCTGGGCTCGATAAAAAAACAGCTTCTGAATGAAATCATCGAGGGTACCCTGAAAAACGAGAAAACCTCGCTGTTGCAGCGTGCAGAGGCTATTTGGAAAGATAGTCAATAAGCTGTTTCCGGAAGAAACAAGAACTGTATTTCACATTTTGTCACAATTTTATGAGTGATTCCACAAACGAAATGCGCAAAACCAATAAAGAACTTGTGCAATATGCACAAGTTTGGTTTGCTGTATAAAATTTAGACACAAAATAGATACAAAATGTGACAGAATTGTGACAAAATCTGCTAGAATTTGAACTTCTCCGCTTGTTAAAATATGACCATAAAACACAAGACATCACGGAAACGACATCGAGGGTGAGGATAGTATTTACAAGGACAAGTGAGGAGGAGATCCGAATGAAAAATAGAAGAGGTTTCACATTAGTAGAAATGGTAATCGTTATTGCCATCATCGTTTTTCTTGCAGGCGTAACACTGAATGGCTTATCCCAGTATTCCAAAAGAGCAAATGATCTGAAAGCAAATATGAATGCACATTCAGCAGCGATCCAGTCACAGGAAGCTATTATTGACGGATACCTGATGAGCTCCAGACCGACTACCGCAAATGCTACGACAAACAACAGCGTTCAGGCAGGCGGTCAGAACATCCCGTACGAGCAGCCGACAGAAACATCCCAGACCCAGGCTACTGCTCCTCAGACTGAGGCAACACAAGCCCAGACCGAGGCAACACAATCCCAGACCGAGGCGACGACAACGCAGACAGAAGCTACGACAACGACAACACAGGCTCCGACAGAGACGGAAGCTCCGGCAAATGAAGATGGTCCTAAGGTTGAAGCGAAGAATGGCTTTGTTACACGAGGAACTCCGGGAAACGGTGTTATCAGCATCCAGAAGAATGCGGACGGATCCGTAAATGTCAAGCTTCTCTACAATCAGTGGAACGATGGTGAGGCCGTCATCAAAAAGAATGCAGACGGTTCCTTCACACTGAGGAGCCTTAGCGGCAACAATTATTACCTTGGTGACAAGCTCGGATATAACCACGATTATTCGAACGGATTCAAACTCTCGAATGGTGATATCAACAAGCTGAAGAGCACCTTCGGTCTGGAAATCAAATAAGGATCCCGGACCGGCATGAACATCGCAAACCGACTGGACATAGAAGTGACAACATAGGTTAGACATCATTGGACATCACAATTTCTAGTTTGGCGGCCGCTCCCTCGGGAGCGGCCTTTTGCGCATTTACAGTTTGGTAAAAAAGCTGTGCTTTTTTTGCCATATAGTATTATTATAATAATATCGATAATTGTATAATCGGCTTGGGGAAGCCAGTTGTATTTGGGGGAAAACAATGAAGCTACAGCAGTTCGCAAAACTGATCAGCAAGAACGTCACGATCCTGTCGATCGCGTCGGCTTTTGTTTTGGGTGCTGTAGGCATGACGGATCTCAAGTATTCCATGTTTGATACCTCCAAGTGGTTCATGAAGCCGAGCGACACCGAGCAGACGGAATTTGAAAATATAGCTGCCGGCTCAGACAAATCCGATTTTGAATTTGCAAAACCTACGACCGCTCCGGATGCTGAGATAACAGCGGCGGATGACGGAACTTCGGCATCAGATGTTCAGACAGGAGAGTCATCTTCTGTAGATTCGCCATCTGATCCGAGTTATGAAAGTGCGGAGGTGACTACGCCTACCGTAACGATCGATCTTTCCGGCATGACGCTTCCGGAGATGACGATCCCGACAGAGGCCACTTCCGAGACATCCGAAGAGACAAAGGAAACTGCTTCGGAGACGACAGAGAAGGAAGAGACCACTAAGAAGACGAAGAAGACCAAGAAGACCGAAGATACGACAAAAGCACCTGATGACGGCAGCACCACTTCTGCACCGGCGGATACATCTTCCGAGCCGAAGGAGACAACATCTGCACCAAAGGAGACAACGGCTGCTCCGCAAGAAACGACCAAGAAAGCAGTGCTTGGCGATACCAGCGGATCTTATAATGAGGACATGGCGAAGGAAGTTCTGGGTCTTGTAAATCAGGAACGTGCAGCTAACGGACTTGCACCGCTTTCCTGGAACAGTTCCCTGGCAAAGGGCGCGAAGACCAGAGCGACAGAGATCGTTGTAAAGTGGGCTCACACACGACCGGATGGATCGAACTACTATGATGCACCAAACTGTGAGGATACCTACGGAGAAAATCTTGCGAAAGGATATGGATCTGCAGAATCGGCCATGAAAGGATGGATGGATTCACCCGGACACCGTGCAAATATTCTGAAAAGTGAATATACGACAGTAGGTGTTGCATGCTATCTCTGCAACGGCACATATTACTGGGTGCAGGAGTTTGGATGCTGATTCTAAGAAAACTCCGCTGATATATAGGAATTACGTAAGATGGCCACTCATGATCCTCATGGTGGCCGTAGTCATTTTGGGGCTGATGTATGCGTTCGTCCTGGACCCGGAAAAGAATAGCGACGCCTTTTTCCCGTGCACATTTTACAGTGTGTTCTCTGTTTACTGCCCGGGCTGTGGAAACACACGAGCGCTCCATGCGCTTACACACGGCCATGTAATTCAAGCTTTTGACTACAATCTGCTTTTCCCGTTTGCGGCTTTTGTCATCGCGTGGTACTATCTGGTTGCACTCACTTCTTTACTATTCCGTAAAAGAGTTATGTGGATCCCGGAGACGATCCCGATCTGGTCAGTGATCGCGGTCGGTGCAGGAGTAGTGCTTTTTACGGTGCTTCGGAATATTCCGGTGTGGCCGTTTACGATACTGGCACCATAAAAGGAGGAAAAGAAACATGTCTATATGCAAATACTGCGGAAATGAAGCCGGTGATGGTGAATTTTGCAGGAGCTGCGGAGCAAAGAACCCGGTCGAAGCGGTGACCCCGCAGCGAATGACTGCGGATGACTACAGACAGCTGGAGAATCAAAAGACATATACAGATGATCAGAGTAAACAGGGAAGCTACGAGCAGCCAAATAAGTTTTTCCGTCCGCAGAGTGCGTCCGGACTTCTTGCTGCAAATATCGTCGTTCTTGTGCTGGCGGTCCTGACATTCTGTAATTCACTGGGTGTGACAGGTCTTGCAATTATCTTTTCGATCATCGGAATCGTAAGTGCTTCAAGAGTCAAATCGGCACAAAGTGAGATGGAGGCCGGCAGCTGCAGAAGCGGAGCGACAACTATGCTGGTCCTGGGAATCATCGCTCTCGTTATCGGATTTGCCGTTCTTGTTGTGCTGAAGATCATCGGAAGTCTGGCAAACGGCCTGTTGTCGCTGCTTTTCTGATACGGCTTGAAGAGAACTTCAGATAAGACCAGAAATGTTGCGAAAGAAATCTGAAAAATATATTATTACTATAATTATCTGATCGATCCCCGGTAAAAGGGGATGAGGAGGAAAATAAGAGATGGCAACATGTAAATACTGCGGGCACGAAACCGGAGAAAAGATGTTCTGCGAATACTGTGGAGCAAAAGTGGATAAGGCTCATGTAACACCACCGATGCCGCAGACGCCGCCGGAACCTGTGCAGCAGCCTTCCATGCAGCAAACGCCTATGCAGCAGTCTATGCAGCAGCCCTTGCAGCAGCCGGTCCAGTACCAGCAGGGTTATTACCAGCAGCCGATGCTTAACGTTATGCCGCAAGGATACTATACGCCGAGAAAGGCAGTAGGATTTCTCACCGGGAATATCATCGTTCTGGTCCTTAGCTGCATCTTTTTCTGCGGACTCTTCCCGCTTGTTTCGATCCCCTTGAGTATTATTGGTATCGTATTCTCGGTAAAAGCAGGAAACAGCAGAAGTGCTCAGGAAGAAAACGCATGCCGTTTAGTAGCGATGCTCATGTTGATCATCGGCATTTTATTCCTGATTCTGGGTATCGTGGTATTCTGCGGCGTGGTATACGATAAGTATGGAAGTTTTGATGCTTTCATAGACGATATGCTTGGAAATAATTATTAAGTAAAAATCTGATAATAGAAAAGGAGAAAAAAGAATGGCTACATGTAAGTATTGTGGAAATGAGACCGGAGGATCCCAGTTCTGTCAGAATTGTGGAGCAAAGGTAGAGGCGGAGCCGGTTGTACCGCAGCCGGCGCAGTTCCAGCAGGGTTATTATCAGCAGCCGATGCAGGTACCTGTTCCGACACAGCCGTCATTCTATACTCCGGGTGGTGCCGGTGGACTTCTGGCAGGAAATATTATCATGCTGGTCATCTCTGTACTCACCTGCTGCCTGGTATATACGATACCAGCCCTCGTAATGTCGATCATCGGTATCGTTTTTGCGGCAAAGGTTAAGAATGCACAGAATGCCGACCAGGAGAAGTCTTACAGAAAAGTTGCTCTTATTATGCTTCTGGTATCGATCGTCGTAGAGATTCTTGCGATCGTATTGTTCGTAGTAGGTGTATATGCTAAATACGGCGGATTTGAAGGATTCTTCGATGAGCTCGAGAGTGTCTTGGAATCGGCACAGGAAGCGGCAAGAAAGTAAATCTTCCTTTTGATTTTTTCGCGTTTCCAACAAGGATGAGGTGGATTTATGCAGTGTATCCGCTGCCGCAGGGAACTTCCGGATATAGCAGTTTTCTGCCCGGACTGCGGTTTGAAAATCGATAATAGCAAGGCAGTTGAAGCAGGAGCAGATACGGTACCGTCCGGTCTGCCCGGCTTGCCTGTTCTTTCGCCGGAACCTTCGATCAAGAATCAGGAGAAGTCTGAATTTGTGCCCGCGTCCTTTGATCAGGTCACACCTTCAGTCAAAAGTGCACAGGAGCCTTATTCATATCCTGAAGAGAACCGGCTCCGGACTGCGCCCGGCATGCAGCCGGCTTTTTCTGCGGCGTATCCTCAGGTCGGTTACGCGTCTGCTGTATTTCAGGCGCCTGTTTATCCGATCGATGAGAGCGACTACTATCATATCGATGCAACGGAAAGTTATAATTTTGAGGCCTTCCGTGGAATCTCGATCGTGACTTCAGTCATATCGGCATTGACTATGGTCGGAATTCTTTTTCCGCTTCCGCTCTGCGTCGTAACGCTCGTTTTTTCCTGCCTCGGTGTTGCTGAGAAGGACCCCGCTCGTGCAAAATCGCGATTCAATGTGTGCCGGATACTGACGATCATCAGTATTATCGCTGTCATTTTGCTGATCATATTGATATATGTTTTGCGCTATCTGCATAATTATGCGAAGTTTTTTGATCTGTAAGGCTTATATATCAGTGCTTTCGTGGCCGGCCTGCGGGTGATCCCGCAGACCGGTTATTTGTATAATGTGAAAAATCTTTGTCAATTTGTTGTGAAATTCCACAGTAAGCAATGAAAAATATCAGAAAAGGTTGTATAATTGTTTTACAATTCTTTCGATTTGAGGGGTAGTTACAATGAAGAAATGTCCTGTATGTGGCGTTATGATGGGCGATAACGTAGCGCGTTGCTTCATGTGCAAGTACGATTTCCAGAAAGCGGCACGTGAAGGTGAAGATGTTGCTCGTCAGGAAGCCAGTGAGAACATTAAGCGGAACGAGCAGGAAGCGAGTGCTCGTGTTGAGCAGAAACGTTCTGAAGAAGAAAAGATCATCGTCGAGATGAAAAACAGGAACCAGCGCGAGATCGAGACGCTGAACCAGCAGCTGGAGTCAGAGAAGCTTCGTATTGAGACGGAGTATGTCGAGATCAGGAAGCGCGCCCTCGATGAGAGAAAAGCACTTGAAAAGGAACTCGAAGAGATCCGTGAACAGGTCGAGATCGAGAAGAAGCGCCAGGCTGATGCCAAGGGCGAACAGGAAAAGATCCGCGAAGAAGCCAGAAAAGAAATGGCTGTTGAGCGCGAAGAAATGATCAAGCAGGCCAAGAAAGAGCAGGAAGCGATCCTGGCCAGCGCACATCAGGAGACAGAACAGCTCGCGATCCAGGTGCGGAAAGAGTATGAAGACGCGATGCAGAGAAGACAGCAGCTGATCGATGAGGCGCAGATCGCCGAGGCGGCTGCGAAGGAAGCGATCGAGCGTCGCGATGCCGCAGAGAAAGAATATAAAGAGATGGAGTCTTCACTCAATACGATGAAGACCGACTATGAAGCGGCGAAGAAGAAGCTGGAAGCTGAAGCACAGCAGACCACGCAGAAAATGCTGAAAGAAGGCGAAGATGCCAAGGCTGCTTCGATCGCGGAAGGTGAAAAGGCGAAGGCAGCTGCCATCGCTGAAGCGCAGCAGGTGCTGGCAGACCTGGAAAAGACGAAGAAACAGGCTGACAACGAGATGCAGGCGTATGTAACGGAAGCCCAGCGCATCATGGCCGAGGTCGAGAAAGCTCAGGCCGAGCAGAAGAAACTGGTCGAGGAATCCGAGCGAATGCAGGCGGCTCTTGATGAGACGCAGAAAGCATATGAAACGGTAGCCCAGGAGAAGGAAAACCTCGATGCGGCTGTTGATTCCATGAAGAAAGAAGCGGAGACGGAAAGAGCTCGCATCATCAAGGAAACCACGGATGAGCGTGACCGCATCATCATGGAGACGACAGCGGACAGAGAGCGTATCATCAAGGAGACTACGGACGAACGCGACCGGATCATTACCGAGACGAATGCGGAAAGAGACCGTGTTATCAAAGAAACCACCGATGAGAGCAAACGCATAACATCCCAGGCACAGGAAGAACTCCAGAAATCCCAGGAAGCAAAAGCGAAACTGGATGCTGAGGCCTCTCAGGTGCTGAATCTGGCACAGGCGGAAAAGCAGAAGATGGAGCAGGAAGCTGCGGCGAAGATGGATCAGGCCAATAAGGCGATCCATGATGCACAGCAGGAGAAAGACAGACTGCAGGCTGAGGCGAAGGCCGGATGTGACGTGATTGCGAAGCAGAAGGCAGCACTCGAGGCTGACATCGCTAAGATGACGAAAGAGCAGGAACAGAGCAAGAGTTCCTATGAGACGCAGATCGCGGGTCTGAAGAATGAACTCGAGACTGCCAAGTCGATCATTGCTGATTCGAAGATCGCGAAGAAACTCGCTGAGGTCGAAGCTCAGGAATTGATCCTGAAAGCGGAGAAGCGTGCTGTTGCACTTAAGGAATCCGCACTTTCCGAGAGTGAGAAAGGCAAACTTCAGGGTGAACTTAAAAAGAAGGAAAGTGAGCTAGCAGAGATGGCAAAGTCAAAGGAAGAACTCGAGAAACAGCTTGATGAGACACAGAAAGCGATCAAGAAACTCCAGGATCGCATCGACAATATGCCGGTTGGCGGCGGTGCAGTTGCAATTTCTGAGGGAATGAAAGAATACTCTGTAGTTGTAGTACCGCATCTGTCCAACGGTGAAGTCAACTCGGAGCGTATCGCTGAGATCCTCGCGACAAAAGCGGCTTCCGGCTGGAGACTCCACAGCATGATCAATGATGAGGGCGGTAAACTTCAGGCTTCCATCGGAGGTGGCGACAGCGTATCGCTGAATGCAAGCTCTGTATCTATCAAGGAAGACCGTGTGATCATGATCTTTGAACGCGATGCGGAAGAGAACTGAATAGCCGGATCCGTCCAAACTAAACGCAATCTATAAAATGTAATCTAAAGGGGAAACTTTAAATGAAGCTTCCCCTTTTCTTTTTCTAAAAGAAAAATGCCGTTAAGTATCACAAAAAACTTTTGCGAAATATGAAAGTTTTTGTGGATATTGATTATCGAATCGGTTATAATAGTCACATTAGAGTTTAAATTAGGAGGACGAATACATGACCAACTATTCGGCAGACAAGATCCGTAACATCGCGCTTCTCGGCCATGGCGGATCCGGTAAGACAGCGCTTGCAGAAGCGATGCTTTACTGTTCAAAGGCAATCGACCGTATCGGTCGTTCGGCAGATGGTAACACTGCGCTGGACTTTGATCCTGAAGAGATCAAGCGCCAGATTTCCCTGAACACATCCGTTGCGGCATGTGAGTGGAAGAACACAAAGATGAATCTCATCGACACACCCGGTGACTTCGATTTTCTTGGTGAGACGATGGCCGGTATTCGTGTAGCAGGAAGTGCGATCGTAGTAATCAGTGCAAAGGGCGGTACTTCCGTAGGATCTGAGAAGGCGATCCGTCTTCTTAATAAGAGAAAGGTCCCGTTCCTGTTCTTCCTCAACCGTATGGATGAACCGAACGCTGACTTTGAGGGCGTTGTCGGCCGTATGATGAACCGTTATGGCCGTGGTGTTATCCCGCTTTCGCTTCCGATCATGACCGGTGATAAGATGACCGGTATCGTTGACGTTATGAATAAGCGTGCTTTTACTCTCGATGAGAAGACCGGCGCGCAGACAGAGATCCCGCTCCCGGCTGAGTTCGAGGATCGTGTGGTTGAACTTCAGGACAAGATCAACGAAGTAGTTGCAGAAAGCGACGAAGAACTGATGGAGAAGTATTTCGCCGGCGAGCCGTTCACAGAGGATGAATTCCGCCGCGGTGTACATGCCGGATTTGCAGATGGCGTTCTGCACCCGATCTACTGTGGTTCCGCTTATAAGAACTGGGGCGTCGAGTTCCTCCTGAACTGTCTGTCCAAGGATACTCCGCCGGCATCCACCAAACCGCCGCAAGAAGGCGAGACCCCGGATGGTGAGAAGCTCACGATCGTATGTAATGAGAATGATCCTCTCGCAGCTTTCGTATTCAAGACGATCGCTGACCCGTTCGTAGGACGTATCTCCCTGTTCCGCGTATATGCAGGTGTTATGAAGAGTAACTCTTCCGTATATAACGCAGTAAAAGAGAAGGAAGAGCGTCTGGGTGGTCTGTTCTACATGGTAGGTAAGAAGCAGATCCCGACAGATAAGGTCGTTGCCGGAGATATCGGTGCTGTAGCGAAACTTGTTATCACACAGACAAATGATACTCTCTGCGACAAGTCCCGTATCGTAACACTGACCAAGATCAACTTCCCGACACCGTGTCTTTCCATGGGTATCGTCCCGAAGGCAAGAGGTGAAGAAGATAAGATCATGGCTGGTCTTAACAAGCTGAAGGATGAGGATCCGGTATTTACGGTAGTGAACAATGCAGAGACGAAGCAGATGGTCATCAGCGGTCTCGGTGAGCAGGAGATCTCTGTACTGAGAAGTAAGCTGAAGACGAAGTTCAATGTTGACGCAGACCTTGAAGAGCCGCGTGTTCCGTATCGTGAAGCGATCAGAAAGAAGGTTAAGGTTCAGGGTAAGCATAAGAAACAGTCCGGCGGTCACGGTCAGTATGGTGACGTATGGATCGAGTTCGAACCGACAGATTCCGAGACGCTCGTATTTGAAGAGAATGTATTCGGCGGCGCTGTTCCGAAGAACTTCTTCCCGGCGGTTGAAAAGGGTCTGCAGGATGCTGTAAAGAAGGGTATCCTGGGCGGTTTCCCGGTAGTAAACCTCAAGGCAACACTTGTCGATGGTTCTTACCACGATGTTGACTCTTCGGAAATGGCGTTCAAGATCGCTGCGAACCTTGCCTTTAAGGCTGGTATGCAGGCTGCGAACCCGGTTCTCCTTGAGCCGATCAGCACGGTTTCCGTACACATTCCGGAAGATAAGCAGGGTGATATCATGGGCGACATGAACAAGCGTCGTGGCCGCATCATGGGTATCGACAGTGATGAGACCGGTTCGGTCATCAACTGTGAAGTGCCGACAGCAGAAATGGCCAGCTATGCTACTGACCTTAAGTCCATGACGCAGGGCCGTGGCTGGTACACCATCGAGCATGCGCGTTATGAGCAGGCTCCGAGCGATGTCCAGGCGAAAGTCATCGAGGCAAGAAAGGCGTTCCTGTCTGACGACGAGTAATCGAATCTGATTAAATCAAAAAGAAGTATCTCCCTTGTGGCTCAAACAGTTTGCTTACGCAAAACTCGCCACCAGGGAGATCTTCTTTTTTATTTCAGATTCGATTATTCGTCTTAAGAGGAATCGCTCTGGAGAGATTTCTTTTTTCTTCTATCAGATAGCGAACTCCAGTCTGATGGATTGCTTCTGCGTTATTTAGCATAATCGGCGCATAATTTCTGTTCATGAATTCTTGTCCGCGAAAAACTCTGAGGAGCGATTCCGCAGACGCGAAGCGGCGAGGACCAGCAACGAGGATTTTTTCGCGGAATAAG
>OCTX012195935.1_pt1 | contig 17146 bp, 21 predicted proteins | sample 1539691 | NCBI WGS metagenome assembly OCTX01 (sample SAMN02144231, study PRJEB22623) | gut metagenome | biome: sheep rumen | host: Ovis aries | place: New Zealand | reverse complement strand
GCTGTACCAGGGGGAATCTCCCTTCCCGTAATCATACATCGCGCCGGTGCCGGTGATCGTCATGACGCCTTCGTCGTCAATGCTCCAAAGTGCATTGTCGCCGCAGGTGCCGCTGTATTTGGCTGCGTCCATTTCAACTGCCGGCTCCGCGGCTTTCTCCTGCCCGATCTCCGCAGCCGGGTCAATAATGCTGATCAGCTCAGCATCCTCCGGCGTCTCGATTTCCACGATTTCAATGTCCGCCGCATAAGCCGAGGGCAGCATGGACACGCACAGCACCATGCACAGAAGGACTGCCAAAAAGCGCTTCATTGCTTTTCCTCCTTATAAGAAATAAACTGAAAAACCTATTATAAATATACCTATTATAAATATAATAGTCCGGCAAGTCACGTGTCAAGAAGCCTTTTAAGATTCAACGAACTTGCTCATTCCAGTTCGAAGGCGCCGGTGTAAAGCTGGTAATAGGTGCCCTTGGCGGCGATCAGCGCCTCGTGGCTGCCGCGCTCGATGATGCGCCCGTGGTCGAGCACCATGATGACGTCGGCATCCATGACGGTCGAAAGCCGGTGGGCGATGACAAAGACCGTGCGGCCCTTCATCAGCTTGTCCATGCCCCGCTGCACGATGGCCTCGGTACGGGTGTCGATGGAGGAGGTCGCCTCGTCGAGGATCATGACCGGTGGATCGGCCACGGCGGCGCGGGCGATAGCCAGCAGCTGCCGCTGCCCCTGGGAGAGGTTGGCGCCGTTATTGAGCAGCATCGTCTCATAGCCCTCTGGCAGACGGCGGATGAAGCTGTCCGCACCGGCCAGGCGCGCGGCCTTGATGCAGTCCTCGTCGCTCGCGTCCAGGCGGCCGTAGCGGATGTTGTCCATCACGGTGCCGGTGAAGAGGTTGGTCTCCTGCAGCACGAGGCCCAGCGAGCGGCGCAGGTCGTCCTTTTTGATCTTATTGATGTTGATGCCGTCGTAGCGGATCTTGCCGTCGGCGATGTCGTAGAAGCGGTTGATGAGGTTGGTGATCGTGGTCTTGCCCGCGCCGGTCGCGCCGACGAAGGCCACCTTCTGGCCGGGCTCGGCGTACACCGACACGTCGTGCAGCACGTCCTTGCCCTCCTCGTAGGCAAAGTCCACATCCGTCAGGCGCACGTCGCCGCGCAGCGGCGTATAGGTCACGCTGCCGTCGGCCTGATGGGGATGGCGCCAGGCCCAGTGCCCGCTGTGCTCGCTCGTCTCGCTGATGCTGCCGTCGGGATTTTCCACGACGTTGACGAGCGTCACATAGCCGTCGTCCGCCTCGGGCGGCTGATTGACCAGACCGAGGATGCGCTGCGCGCCCGCGCCGGCCATGACGATGGAGTTGATCTGCTGGGAGAGCTGGTTGACATTGCCGGTAAACTGCCGCGCCTTGCTCAGGAAGGGAACCAGCACGGCGACGTCAAAGACATTGCCGGAGAGGCTGAGGTTGGGAATCCCGGACAGGATAAGGATGCCGCCGACCAGCGCAAGGGACACATAGAGGACGTTGCCGATGTTCGAGATAATCGGTCCGAGCATGCTGGCATAGGCGTTGGCCCGGTAGCTGACCCGGAAGAGCTCCTCGTTGGCTGCGTCGAAGTCGCGGATGCTCTGCTGCTCGTGGCAGAAGACCTTGATGACCTTCTGGCCGTTCATCGACTCCTGCGCAAAGCCCTCCATCGCCGCCACTGCCTTCTGCTGCTGCATGAAGAATTTCGCGGAGCCGCCGCCGACGGTTTTGGCCACGAAGAACATCGCCGCCACGCCCAGCAGCAGCACCAGCGTCATCCAGACGCTGGAATAGAGCATGATGGCAAAGACCGCTAGCACGATGGAGCCGGAGCGAATCAGCGAGGGCAGCGACTGACTCACAAGCTGGCGCATCGTGTCGATGTCATTGGTGAAATAGCTCATGATATCGCCGGTTTTGTTGCTGTCGAAGAAGCGGATGGGCAGATCCTGCATGCCGTTGAAGATCTCCCGACGCATCTTGTCGAGGAAGCCCTGCGTCATCACGGCCATCAGCTGCGTTTCCAGCGTCTGCGAGCAGATCGACAGCACGTAAACCCCGATCAGCAGGAAGATATAGGGCAGAATCTCGCCCCGGGCCGAGGCCCAGTCGCCGCTTTCCACCCAGAGCTCCACGGCATGAAGCACCCGCTGGATGATAAAGAAGTTCGGAACGGCGGCGATAATTGCGGAAAACAGGATGCAGAACACCGCCAGAGGCGCAAGGACCGGGTAGAACCCGAAGAACTTTTTGATCGTCCAGGCCATAGCCGCGAAATTATCGCGGAGATTGCCGCCGCGTTTGTTACGCATCGCCCTCGCCTCCCTTCGTCTGCTGCTGGTAGATCTCGCGGTAGATATCGCTGCTTCGCATCAGCTCTTCGTGCGTGCCCTGCGCGGCAATCCGACCGCCGTCCATCACGAGGATGAGGTCGGCGTCCTCCACGGAGGCCACGCGCTGGGCGATGATGATCTTGGTCGTCTCGGGAATGTAAGCCTTGAAGCCCGCTCGGATCTTCGCGTCGGTGCGCGTGTCCACCGCGGAGGTCGAGTCGTCGAGGATCAAAATCTTCGGCTTTTTCAGCAGCGCGCGGGCGATGCACAGCCTCTGCTTCTGCCCGCCGGAGACGTTGGTGCCGCCCTGCTCGATGTGCGTGTCGTAGCCGTCGGGGAAGCTGCGGATGAATTCGTCCGCCTGCGCCAGCCGGCAGGCCTCCTCGAGCTCCTCGTCGGTGGCGTTTTCGTTGCCCCAGCGCAGGTTCTCGCGGATCGTGCCGGAGAAGAGCAGGTTCTTCTGCAGCACCATCGACACCGCCTCGCGCAGCGTCTCAATGTCATATTCGCGCACGTCCCGGCCGCCGACCTTGACAGAGCCCTCCGTCGTGTCATAGAGGCGCGGGATCAGCTGCACAAGCGTGCTCTTGCCGGAGCCGGTGCCGCCGAGGATGCCCACGGTCATGCCGCTGCGGATGTGCAGATCGACGCCGCTGAGCGAGTCGTTCTGCGCAGTACGGGAATATTTGAAGCTGACGCCCTCAAAGTCCACCGAACCGTCGGGCACTTCCTGCACGGGTTCGGCCGGGTTTTTCAGCGAAGGCTCCTCGCTTAGCACCTCGCTGATGCGCTTCATCGACTCCCAGGACATCGTCATCATGACATAGATCATCGAAATCATCATCAGGCTCATCAGAATCTGCATGCCGTAGGTGATCATGGCGGAGATTTCGCCGACGTTGATGATCTCGCCCCGGCCGGTGATGATGAGCCTCGCGCCGACCCAGAGGATGAAGACGAGGTTAAAATTGACACAGAGGGTCATGAGGGGATTGTTCAGCGCGACAATGCGCTCGGCCTTCGTGAAGTCCTTTGCGATATCGCCGGAGGCTTTGGCGAACTTCTCCTTCTCATAGTCCTCGCGGGCAAAGCCCTTGACCACGCGCATGCCGCGCACGTTTTCCTCGACCGACTCGTTCAGCCGGTCGTACTTGCGGAACACCGCGCGGAAGGCTGGCATTGCCTTGCGGGCGATCAGAATCAGGCCGCCCAGCAGCACCGGCACGACCACTACAAAGGTCATGGCCAGCGAGCCGCCCATGCGCCAGGCCATAATAATGGAGAACAGGAACATCAGCGGCGAGCGCACCGCGGCGCGGATGGTCATCATGAAGGCCATGCGCACATAGCCGACGTCCGTTGTCAGACGGGTCACGAGCGAGGCGGTGGAGAATTTGTCGATATTCTCAAAGCTGAAGCCCTGGATGCGCCGGAACACGTCGCCGCGCAGGTTGCGGGCAAAGCCGGCCGAGGCCTTCGAGCCCATCAGCGCCGCCCCGCCGCCGAAGCAGAGCGAGACGACGGCCATCGCCACCAGGATCAGGCCGAGGCGCAGCAGCTCGTTCATCGGCATGCCGTCCTTGACGCCGTTGACCAGCGCCGCCGTGCGGAAGGGAATCAGCACCTCGATGAACACCTCGCCGATAATGAACAGCAGCGTGAGGATCGTCGGGGTTTTGAACTCCCGGATGGATTTGAGGAAGGTCTTAATCACAGTTGCCTTCGCCTCCTTCTTTCGGGTTTTTATGATGGCAGGGGTAGGCGTTGTCCAGCAGGCGGTCGATGCCGTCCGTCAGCGCCCCGACCTCCGCCGGGCTGAGCCCGCGGCAGAGCTCGCGGAAGATGCTCTCGTCCAGCTCGTCCATCTCCTGCTGCAGCGCTGCGGCCTTTTCCGTGGGCCGGATGCTCTTGAAGCGCCGGTCGCGCTCGCTCGGCGCGCAGACGACAAAGCCCTGCTTTTCCAGGCGCTTGACGATCTCGGTCATCGTGGGATGGGTCACATGCGTGGCCTCTTCGAGGTCGCGCTGGTTGATCTCCGTCTGCCCGGCGCGCCGCAGCCGCCGCAGCTGCCCCAGCACACCGAACTGCACACCTGTCAGCCCTTTTTCCTGCAGCCGCTCGTTCAGCTGCTTCATAAACGCCCGGTGCAGCAGCGAAAAGCGCAGCCCCATGGGCATTTTGTGCTCCATGCTTTCTCCTTTCCCCGGACGCTGCCGGTTTCTTTAATACGTAGTGTGCTACTTATTATACCGGATTTTTCCGGGAAGTCAAGCCCGGCAATTGACAAAGCGGCGCGAAATTTGATACGATAATAATATACAAGCGCGAAAAAGGAGTCTGTCTATGAAATACGATTTTACCACCGTACTGGACCGCCGCGGCCGCGATTCCATCGCCGCCGACTACATCCCTATTCCCGGCGTCACCGTGAAGGAGGGCTTCGACGCCATCCCACTCTGGGTGGCGGACATGAGCTTTCCCACCGCCCCGCCGATTCTCGAGGCCATGCGGCAGAGGCTTAACTTCCCCTCGCTGGGCTATTTCCCGCTGCCGGAGGAATACTATCGCGCGATCATCGACTGGCAGGCCCGTCGCAACGGCGTCGAGGGGCTCAAAAAAGAGCACATCGGCTCTGAAAACGGCGTGCTTGGCGGTGTGAGCGCCGCGATCCAGATGCTCACCGCGCCCGGCGAAGAGATTCTGCTGCACGCGCCGACCTATGTGGGCTTTACCCACGTGCTGAAAAACATCGGCCGCCAGGCCGTGCACAGCGAGCTCAAGCCCGACGAAAACGGTGTCTGGCGCATGGATTACGAGGACATGGACCGCAAGCTCCGGGAGCGCCATATCCACCTTGCGATTTTCTGTTCCCCGCACAACCCCACCGGCCGTGTCTGGGAGCGTTGGGAGATCGAAAAGGCGATGGAGGTCTATGCGAAGAACGACTGCCTCGTGATTTCCGACGAGATCTGGTCGGACATCATCCTGCCCGGCCATAAACACATCCCCACGCAGTCCGTCTCCGACGACGCGCGGGAGCGCACGCTCGCCTTCTATGCCCCGAGCAAGAGCTTTTCGCTGGCCGGCCTTGTCGGCTCCTACCATATTGTCTACAACGAGCGCCTGCACGACCGTCTGCGCCGCCAGAGCGACATGAGCCACTACAACAGCCCGAACGTACTGAGCATGCACGCGCTGATCGGCGCCTTCACCGAGGGTGAGGCATGGCTGGACGAGATGTGCGCCGTCGTAGACGAAAATGTCCGCCTCGCCTGCGATTATATCCGCGCGCATTTCCCGGGCGTGAAGGTCATGCGCTCCGAGGGTACCTATATGCTCTTCCTCGACTGCGGCGACTGGTGCCGCGCGCACGGCGTGACGATCGGGGAGCTGCTGCGCCGCGGCGCGGAGGTCGGCGTCATCTGGCAAAACGGCGAGGACTTCTTCTGGCCCTGCTCGATCCGCCTGAATCTGGCCCTGCCGAAGAGTCAGCTCGAAAAGGCGCTGGAACGGATGAAAACCTACGCGTTTGTTTAATTGTTGAACAAAAAACGACCGGGAGGGCGATGCCCTCCCGGTCGTGTTATAGAACTATAAGCTAAAAACTGGCTCCCGCTTCGTCAAATACGGCGCGGATGCGCGCAGCGTAGTCCCGCACGGGTCCCTCTGCGCGCGGCAGCGCGATTGTGAAGCGCTCGCCCTCATGGGGAAGCCCCGTCAGCACGTCCCAGAGCGCGTCGAGGTTTCCGCCGTACCAGTCCTCCCAGGCCATTTCCCGGCGCAGCACGGCGTACAGCTCCTCCCGGGACTCGCAGTCAGCAAAATCAATGAGCTTCGTGCCGGTCAGCGCCTCCAGCAGTCCCCGGCAGCCGGCGGCCACGTCGTCCCAGGTTGCCCGAAAATCGCGGGTATACCAGGGGTCTGCCACGGTTTCGCCCGGGCGCCCGGCGTAGTCGAGCAGCAGGTGCAGCCTGCCCTGCACCTCCGGTCCGAGCAGGCGGCGCATATAGCGCAGATTGTATTCGTCCATGCCGATCAGGAGGTCGAACTCCTCCGCGTCTGCAGCACGCAGCTGCCGCGCGGTCTTGCCGCGGCAGTCAATGCCGTGCTTCGCCAGCAGCGCGCGCACCGGGGGATAGACGCCGTTGCCCAGTTCCTCAGTGCTCGTCGCCGCAGAGGCGATGATATATTCATCCGCCAGCCCCGCACGCGCAGCCAGATCTTTCATATAAAACTCCGCCATCGGGCTCCGACAGATATTGCCGTGGCAAACGAATAGTATTTTTATCATCCTCGAAAAACCTCAAAAAAGCCCTAAAATCAGCCATTTTCCGGCTAATTCCTCACTTCGTTTCGTGGCATCTGGTGGCACCTCGTGGCATGAAAAAGTGCAAAAAAGGTGCAAAATAAGGTGTAAAACCATTGCGTTTACACCTCGGCTTTTTCAGCCTGCACTCATGCGCTTCACTTCGGCCTGTGCGTCTTCGAAGCTGACATGGGTATAGGTGTTCAGCGTAACGCTGATGTCGCTGTGGCCCATGATGTATTGCAGCGTTTTGGGATTCATCCCGTTCTTTGCCATCTTGGAGCAGAACGTGTGTCTGCAGACATGGGGCGTGATCTTCGGTAGTTGCACCTTATAGATCTTATTGTACTTCTCTACGATATGCTGGAAATACTTCTCCCAATGGAGGGCGACCATCGGCATCCCGTTCTTATCAAGAAAAAGGAATCCGGAATGTCCGTCAATGATCGGCTCGATCTTTGGCTTTGCACGCGCTTCCAGGATCTTGCGGAAGCAAGCCTCGACCTCCGGCGTCATAGGTACCATGCGCTTTCCGCTTTCGGTCTTGGTGTCCTCAATCACATATTCCATCTGCGACGTGCGCAAAAGCTGATGGTCAACGATGATCTTATGGCCGTTGAAATCAACACTGGCCTTGGTCAGTCCGCAAAACTCGGAGATTCGCAATCCGGTATGGAGTAGGATGTAGATCCCGTCATAGTAGCGGCAGAAGTGCTTGTCGCCTTTGATGAAGGCAAGAAACCTTCGCTCCTGGTCCCGTGTGATGGCTTCTCTTGTCACGCTGTCATTCACAATGACGGTGGCAAGCTCGAAGTCAAAGGGATTCTTGCGGATCAGATCATCATCGACGGCCATGCGGAAAGCCGGACGCAGCACACCGCGGATCGTGTGGATCGCGCTGTAGCTTTTGCCCTGTTCCTGCTGCAATTTGATCAGCCAGATCTTCGCGTCGGACAGCTTGACTTTATCAATGCGCCGGCTGCCCATCGGGTCTTTTTCTAAGAAGTTGGTCACAGTCTTATAGCCGGCTCTTGTAGAATCGCGCACTCCGGTCTTGGTGGATATATATCGTTCGACCAGCTCCAACACGGTATAGTTCCCGCCGTTGGAAACGATCTGGTTGAACAAGTCCGCCTGGATCTTACGCTCCTTTTCCCGCAGGGGAATGTCGTTCTTTCTCCCGTCGGGCGTGCGGTCATTCTTATCCAGTCTCCAGCTATAAACATATCGTACCTGTCCCGTGTGATCCAGATACTTGAAACGATACCTCCCATCTGCAAGCTGCATCTCACCGTTGTGCAGGATGCGGTTTCTGCTGTCTCTTCTTTTTTCACTCACGCGGCGGCTCCTTTCTGAAAAAAGCAGCCCGCCATGACAACCTAACTATAATGATTATATGATGGCGAACGCTCAAAAGCGTTTCGCCGAGCCGCTTTACGGCTCAGCAAAACAGCAGCGCTGTTTTGCCATATATTCATTGCAATGAACATCGAGAGAATGATTGTTCCAATCATTCTCTGCCAAACGATACGTTTGGCAGAGGAAACAATCGAGCCTTCGATTGTTTCCTCTGTTCGATGGTCATTATATCACATGGCGGGCCTCTTGTCACGACTCAAAGTGCGCTGGCGTTGTCCAAATACGCTTCAAACTGACGGCGCTTTAGCAGGACGTGTCTGCCGATCTCCAGAAAGAAATCCCCGCTGGGATTATCCGCGATGATCTGCCGCAGTTTCTTCGTTCCGATCCCGTAATAGCGGGCCGCCTCGTCGATCCCGATCGTGTAGTTCCGATAGGTTGGGATGCTGGCAGCTTTTGCTTCTTCAAAAAAATCCCCGCTCTCATCCATACCATCTATCTTGCAATTATTGACGATCTCCATCAGCAATTTCTTCCTTTCAAATCATTCTCTCTGCTTTCTCGTTCTCGTCGCGTGCGTTTGGAATATGAAAAATCCGTGGCCTCCGGCAGCGCTTCCGGTGGTCACGGATGAATTTTTGTTCAAGGAATACCCGCAGCGCATTTGCAATAATGTGCTGCGGCTGTGAGATTTTTATAATCGAACCATGCGGGCTTGGGGTGCGTTAACCTCAACAAGTGCCGGACACAAATTCATTTTTGGCGGCCGCGGCGAAACTTGCTCTTGGCAAGTTTTGGTCGCGGAATAAACAGGCAAAAACGAATAAGTGTACGCTTATGTTCAAGTGGCCATGACGATCATGAACAGCCGGGAAACGGAAGAGCGTGAATACAGGCCGCTGGAACAGATCGCAGACAACTATCCCAAATTTGTCATGACCCGCGGTGATATGATCCAAAAGCGAAATGGGATCCGGCACGTCAATCTGCCGGAGTTCATTCAGACACAAGGAAGTTTTACCTGAATAGCGCAGTTAAGGGGGCAACTTTTTGCAAAAACGCAAAAAGTTGCCCCCTTAACTGCCCTTAATCTTTCCCGTTTAAACAGCAAAGATCCTCGATGCTTTAGCGCATCGAGGATCTTTGCTTAGGCAGAAAGACTTTCTGCGGTCAACGATGAACCAGCGAAATGCAATTCAGCCCTGATGACAGTCTCATCGATTGCAGGACGATTTGCTATTGTATTCTGAAAGGATTTCTCGCCGGTGAGCTTACCGGCTTGATAGAACGAAAGCTCCCTTACGCCTTGTTGAACTTCTCCTTGCCCTGCTTGCAGCGCGGGCACTTCCAGTCCTCCGGAAGCTCCTCGAAGGCCACGCCGTCATGCTCGGCCGGATCATAGACATAGCCGCAGATGGAGCAGATGTACTTTCCCGTCCCCTCGTTGGTAACAAAATAGTTTTCACTGGGCCAGACCGTCTTCGGCGGGTTGTCAAGATCCATGACCCGCTTCGCCTCCAGGTTTTCATAGCCAAGAGGCGTATGCGTTCCGCAGTACACCGTCGGATGATTGCGGATGAACTCGCGGATCGTATTCTGGGTGCTGCGCGTCATATAGATATCGTCATACACGATGGAGAGCTTATCGGCGTATATCGCTTCGTCCGTGTAGGAAATATCGCCATGGAACATATAGAACAGGCCGCCGTCCTCCGCGATCACGATGCTGTTGCCATAGGTGTGTCCGGGGGCGGGGATCATGCGCACGCCCGGCGCGATGATCTGGCTTCGGGTGAAGTTGTAATACGGACCGTCCGTAAAGTCCACCGGGGTCAGACCGGGGTGATCTTTCAGCGCTTTTACCTCGTCCGTCTCAAGCTCAACTCTGTTTACATAGAACTTCGCATTCGGAAAGCTCCGGATCTCGCCGGAGTGATCGCTGTGCTTATGCGTCAGAACGATCTTCGTCACCTGAGAGGGCTCATAGCCAGCCGTTCTGAGTGCAGACACATAATCCTCGATCCATCTGCCCATGTAGGAATGCGCTTTTCCGTCCCAGACTGCGTTGGGCGTTTCCTTGGGAAGTCCCGTATCGACCAGAATCACATCATCGCCGGTATCGATCAGATAATTCTGAAGGGACGCGCGATATTTGACGTTGTTGTCAAAATGCTCCATGCCATCCTCGCCGCCGAACGCGAAGCCCTGGGCATGGAAACCTTTCTCAAAATACTTGACTGCTTTGAAAATCATACTATTCTATCTCCTTCATTTAATTCATTCCGGCCTGAACGGATCCTATTCCATCATCTTGGGAGGGAGCAGGGACGTTTTTTTGTTTTTGGCCTTGGATTTCGTCGCCCGGTAACTCTCATCCAGCAAGCAGCAGATGTCCTCATATGGGACTGTGCCGTCAAGAACCATCGTCAGCCAATTCCATTTTTTACTGGGATAACCGCGAAGATATCCAGGCTCCTGCATCAAAAAATCTGCCAAGAGAGGATCTTTCGGTTTTACGCAGAGGACTTCAACTGGCCCTTCACCAGGTAAGCCAAAGGATTCCCGTTCCTTGACAATAAAGACAGCGAACCATTTTCCTGATTCTGTATGCCGGTAGATTTCATACTCCGCATGAGAAAAAGGGAGTATCTCCGGTTCTATGCCATAGACTTCCCGGACGTATGCATCCAGGCGTTTTCGGATTGATTTGTTTTTCATATCGGCTACACTCTCTGCTGTCATGCGGGAGCCTTGGCGCTGATCCAGCATGTTTTGATACGATTGTAGGTCTCCTCGCTAAGGTGGTGCTCGATCAGGCAGGCGTCATGCTCAGCAGTTTGCAGGGAAACTCCGATCCCGGAGAGGATCTCTGTCAGGAGCATATGGCGATCCAGAATGCTTTCAGCGATAGAACGTCCAGTTGTTGTCAACCGGATATCATTGTCACTGCGATAAAGATGCCCGCTGCTTTCCAGACTTTTAACCGCGACCGACACACTCGGCTTTGAAACACCGAGCTTGTGCGAAATGTCGACCGACAGACAGTGACCTTTCTCGTTTCGGATCATGAGGATCGCCTCAAGGTAATCCTCTTTTGCTTTCGTCAAAGGTTCCATATCAGGCTCTTGCAGCCAGGTATTGGTTCAACCGATCCACCAGCTCGTCGGCATTCATACCATGGACGGCGCAGCCCATCTCCAGCGTCTCCATCTGGCTGACCGGGCAGCCCATGCAGTGCATGCCGTATTCCATCATGATCGGCGCAGTCGTCTCGTCGATCGCAAGGACTTCGCCGATGCTCATTTCTTTTGTGATCATTGTTCGTGGCCTCCTCATCAAAAATCGTATGCCTGTTTATCTGCTCTGGGCCAGCAGGGCCTCCACCAGTTCGCGCTTTTCATACAGCACGCAGCCGCCCGCGTGATCCTCCAGCAGATGGCCGTTCTCCCGCAGCGCCCGGAAAAGGCTGGAATTGAGCGCCTCTGCCAGGGAGGTATCCCGGACGTTGATATCCGAGTAGGGCGAGAAGGGACAGGGCTCCGCCCCGCCGTGGGAGTTGATGTGGAAGAAGCCGCGCCCGGCCGCCACGCAGCCGCCCGAGCTCTTTTCGTCGCCGGGGAAGGAGACGTACACCATCTCCGGGTGCTCTTCTCTGCGGCGCTTCAGCTCTTTCTGCAAATACTCGCGCTCCGCATCTCCGGGGGCCAGCTCCCGGCTCTCGTCCGTCACGGGGACAAACTCCACGTAGATCACCGCTTTGCAGCCCCGGTCGGACAGCTTTTTCAGGAATTCATCGGAGGTAACCTCGTTGATGTTCTGCGTCGTCACAGTGACGGAGGCGCCGAAGATCAGGTCTCTGGCCTTAAACTCGTCCATGTTGCGGATCAGCTGGGCGTAAACGCCCTTGCCGCGGCGATTGTCGGTGACCTCCTGTTCGCCCTCGATGCTCATGATCGGCACCAGATTGCGGCACTTGTCAAAGAGCTCAAAATACCGTTTGTCGATAAAGGTCCCGTTGGTAAAGATCGGGAAGAGGATATTCTGCCGCTTGCCCGCGGCCTCGATGATGTCCCGGCGCAGCATGGGCTCGCCTCCCGCCAGGAGGATGAAGCTGATGCCCAGTTCATCCGCCTCGCTGAAAATGCGCAGCCACTCCTCATCCGTCAGCTGCTGCACGGGCGCCTCGTCCACAGTGGCGTGATTGCAGCGGGAATAGCAGCCTGCGCAGTGGAGATTGCACTGGCTGGTGATGCTGGCGATCAGGAAGGACGGGATGTGCTGTCCGCGTGCCTCGGCCTCCTTACGCTTTTTGGAGGCGGCGGCCGTCGCGGCGGCAAACTTCAGCATGAAGGCGCTCTCCCTGGGGTTTTTCAGCGTCGCCTTTACCACGTCCGCCACAAAGTTTTCAATCCCCCTGGACAGGTATTCCTGCAGATCAAAGCTCTCGTTCATGCGATCACGCTCCTTGCAAATTTTCTTACGGCCTTGAGATCCGCCTCGTCCGGGTGTCCGGCGTGGAGCGCGAAGAATTTGCCGCGGCAGTGGAATTCTTTCTCACAGAGCTTGACGCCCGCGCCGGACGCCAGCTTCTGCATCTGCCCGTAGCTGGACTCGATCAGCGCGGCGGTGCTCACGTTCACGATCGCGCCGATCTTGTCGGCGTTGTCCTTGACAAACTGCTTGACGGACTTGTCGATCCCGGCCCAGTAGACGCTGTTGCAGAGAAAAACCAGATCCGCCTTTTCTTCCAGCGGGACACTGACCGGTTTGGCTTCAAGCCCAAGTTCGGCGGCGATAGCCTCCGCCAGCTTTTTCGTGTTACCGGTCTGGGTGTAATAGCGTATGGCGATGTTCATAGCAGGCTCCTTTGCTTTACAGCAGGCTCTTGACACAGCCCTCGACCTCCGCCATGTCGGCGGTGGGTTCGAAGCGGGCGACCACATTGCCTTCCCGGTCGATCACAAACTTGGTGAAGTTCCACTTGATGTCCGGCTTTTTGTCCCAATCGGGATCCGCCTCAGCAAACTTCTTTTCCAGCAAGGCCTTGTACGGATGCTCCTGGAAGCCCTCAAAGCCCTTCTGGGATTTCAGATAGGTGTACAGCGGCAGCTCATTTTCCCCGTTCACATCCGCCTTCTTCATCTGCGGGAAGGTGGTGTTGAAGTGCATGGTGCAGAACTCATGGATCTCCTCGTCCGAGCCGGGAGCCTGCCCGCCGAACTGGTTGCAGGGGATGTCCAGGATCTCCAGGCCCTGGTCGTGGTAATCCCGGTAAAGCTGCTCGATGGGGGCGTACTGGGGCGTGAAGCCGCAGCCGGTGGCCGTATTGACCACCAGGATGACCTTGCCCTTATAATCGGCCAGGTTCAGCACATCGCCCTTGCCGGTGGTGATGCTGTAATCGTAGATCATTTTACTTCTCCTTTTTCAGGCAGGCAAAGCACTTCTTGTGCCATTCGGGAGCTTCGGGCATCTCAATGCCGGTGAGGCAGGCGGCGATCACGCGGCGGTGGATGATCAGAAACACGCCGCAGCAGACCGCGCAGCAGCGAATGCAGGTGTTAAGGGCTTTTTTGACTTTGTACATGATTGTGAACTCCTTTTTATCATGGTTTATTTCAGATCCATACGGATCAAGGCTTTATCCAGCAGTTTCTTCAACAGCAGCATTTCCTCAGGTTCCAGGTCGAGGCAACCCTGCATGACGGCCGGTACCGCCAGGGCCTTTTCCCGCAACGCCTGCCCCTGCTCGGTGAGAGAGAGGAAGAGCTTGCGCTCGTTGCTCTCCGGGCGGATGCGATTGATATAACCCTGCTTTTCCAGGCGTTTCAGCAGCGGGGCCAGCGTACCGGAATCCAGGCGGACTTTTTTCCCACGCTCGCCCTCGGTCATGCCGCCGTACTGCCACAGCACCATCATCACCACATACTGGGTGTAGGTCAGACCCAGTTCCTCAAGGGGCTTTCGGTACTGTCGGATAACCTCTTTCGCGCAGGCGTATAAGGGGAAACAGAGCTGATTGTCCAGGCAGATACATGCATATTTGCCTGCGGTTTTTGTGCTTTCCATAAGCGTGTTCCTTATTTTACTGAACAGGCCACCCCATAACGAGGTGGCCTGCATCTCTTATCTTTCAGCAGGCTCCCATTTGCAGCGTATGGGAAAAACAATCGATCCTGCTTATTTGATTGTGGCAGCCCAGGCCTTGATCTCGGTCATCTTTTCTTCTTTCTTGTTTTCCTCGCCAACGACCTTGCAGACGCCGCAGTTTTCCATCCCCATGAAAGCGGTGAGCTGCTTAAAGTAGGCTTCTGCCGCATCGGTCTGACCGGAGGCGGTACTCAGAAGGAGAATCGCTTTGGTTGCAGCCGGCTTTCCGATGCAGTACATGCGCTGGATCGCCGCATGCATCTGAGCGGTCATCGCGGAGTAATAGATGGGAGACGCGAAAGCGACCATGTCCGCCCACTTGTAGGCGTCAATGACCTGTCCCATATCGTCTTTCTGGACACACTGCCCCTCGCCCTTGCCGTGGCAATACTCACAGGCGAGGCAGCCGCCGATCTTCATTCTGCCGACATGCAGTGCACAAACTTCGTTGCCGGCTTCTTCCGCGCCTGCTTTGAAGGCCTCCACCATGGCGGCAGTGTTTTCTTTCCGAGGGCTTCCGTTTAAGATCGCGATTTTCATCTGATAAGCTCCTCCATCAGTCGCCCAGCATCTCGATGATGTAGTTCTCCATGCCGATCTGCTCGATCAGGCAGAGGTGACCCTTGACCCAGTTGAAATGATCCTGCTCGTCAATAATGAATTCCTCGATCATATGTCTGGTCACATAGTCATCGTCAAACAGCGCCAGAGCCTTGCTCATCATGGGCAGCGCCTCGGCGGAGTCCTTGCAGTCATATTCCAGCATCTCCTTGATGTCGGTGATGACGGGATACTCCTGGAGCACAACAGCAGGGGTTTCACCCAGCTCAATCAGGCGGGCGTTGACCTTTTTGGCCTCTTCCCACTCCTCATCGGATTCTGCCATGATCTTGTCCGCCAGTTTATTCAGGCCGCGAGCTTTCAAAAGCTGCGCATGAATGGAATGTTGCTGAGAATTGCCAAACCAGCCCTTGGCCAGCTCCTGCAGGAACTCGATTTTCGTCATAGGTTTATCCTCCTGAATCATAGAATGTAGATCGTTGGTTTTGCACTTTCCTATTGCGCGCAACCACAAGATCAATTTTACTCACCGGTGTGAATACGTCAATTCAGAAGAAAAGCCCTGCTTCTCACAATGAGAAAGCAGGGCCAAATTCTCTCATTATTTTTCCTTCATGAGCTCTAAAAGCGGCTGAGGCAACGCATTCCCGTAGATTTCCGCCAGTTCGTCCGGCGTTACGTCATATTTTCCGGTGATCCATTCACAGCTCAGATAGACAGTTCCGAGGCAATAGGTTCTGGCCAAAAGCGAGGTCTTCTCATCCAGCTCTTTTTGCTTGCTGATCACAAGGAGATGTTTCGTAAAGGCGCGGTAATGAACCTCCGTCATGTATTGGATAAAGGAGTCATGGCCGGAGGTGTGGAGGAAGAGGTTGGCGAGATACTCTTTTTCCGTATGAAAATATTCGGCCCAGTCCATCAGCGCCTTCTTCCAGAGAGCGCCATTCTCGCTCAGCTGAGCCATGATATCCTCGGCTTTGCGGGCATAATCCCAGGCAATCAGGTCGTACTTGTCCTTAAAATGCCGGTAGAAGGTGGCTGTCGAATAATCGCAGTTGTTCACGATCTCCTGGACGGTGATCTTGTCAATGCTTTTACTCTCCGCCAGTTCCCGAAAGGATTCAGCCAATATTTCCTTTGTCGTTTTCCGTTTCATATCCTGAGCCCTTTGTTCGTTCCGATTTGTTATTTATTCTACCCGCTCGACTGAAAAAAGTCCAGTAATGTGTGACGGCTTTCGGTTTATAATGCAGGAAACCTCAAGCGGCTGTATTTGGGCTCCAGAACAATATTGTTTTTCTGTTTACTCGCCGTGATGGCGGTGGCAGCCCTCGTCGCCTTCCTGATGGCCGCAGTCGAGGCCTTCACCGTGGTGGTGTCCGCATTCATGCCCCTCGCCATGGTGATGCCCACACTCATGTCCTTCACCGTGATGGTGTCCGGGGTGATCACATTTTGCGTCGGGATCATATTGCAGTGTCCCTTCGGCCAGCGCCTTCGCGGCCGCGTCTGCCGAGCCTGTCACGCCGCCGTATAGTTTGATTCCCGCCTCAGCCAGCGCATTCTGCGCACCCATGCCGATGCCGCCGCAGATCAGCGCGTCCGCCTGCGCCGCTTTCAGAAACCCGGCAAGCGCGCCGTGGCCGCTGCCATTGGTGGGGACGATCTGCTCCGCAACGATCTTGCCGTCTTCCACATCGTAGAGCTTGAACTGCTCGGTGTGGCCAAAATGCTGGAAGATCTCTCCGTTTTCATAGGTTACCGCGATTCTCATATTTCCCGTTCCTTTCTGAATGATATTCTTCGTTCCCTGATCGTTGAGCCGATAGTTTCCGCCCCGGATCAGGAGCTGTTTTCCGTCTACCAGTGCATCTGCGACTTTTCGCCTTGCGCTCTCGTAGATGGCTGTCACAGTGGTGCGGGCGATCCCCATTTTTTCGGCGCACTGCTCTTGGGTCAGTCCCTCCCGGTCAAGCAGGCGGATCGTCTCGAACTCGTCCAGCGTCATCACGACCGGCTCCTTGTGCGAAAGCTCCTCCGGTGAAAATTCCCAATGGTCCGGGTATCCTTCGATCCATCTGCAGCGCTGTTTTCTCGGCATGGACGCACCTCTTTTCTGACTTATGTCGAAATAGAGGATAGCACAATTTCAGACATATGTCAATAATACATAGCTGGCCATAAAAAGGGGTCGGTTCCCCGACCCCAAATTCGTATAATCAATGTGCTAAACGGGAATTTGTTAGTCTGCTGTATCTGCTATAATTACGATATACCTGTTCATTCGCCTGCCAGATTCTTTCAAGACTTCCCTCGAAATATCTTTTTGTACAGGAAACGACTCAGCATCCCGATCACCACATTGAGCACAATTAACAGAATGATAAGGAGCGCGATATCATTATCG
>OCTX011949197.1_pt1 | contig 17147 bp, 4 predicted proteins | sample 1539691 | NCBI WGS metagenome assembly OCTX01 (sample SAMN02144231, study PRJEB22623) | gut metagenome | biome: sheep rumen | host: Ovis aries | place: New Zealand | reverse complement strand
AACAATGATAGCATTGGACAAAGTCACAATGTCACCGCTACCTAAAGCAGCAAGACCAGGACCCATAGGAATCAAAGTACCCATCAACCCTAAAGTAGGACCGATACGAGTGATAATATCAGTGTATGACAAACGCTTCTCCAGTTTTTTCTCCCTGCTATTTACAAGCTTCTTTGCCAAGGCTATTCTTGACTCAAGATCCAAATCCGTATCCACTATCTCCCTTAAGTCACTCTTCATGGAATCAGGCATGTTTGAACCTTCCACAATATCCAATATCTCGCCTTCACTTCCAGCATTTGAAATGCCATTGATTAAATTCTTCATCTCAACATTAGAAACCGTCTTCTTATATTTGAATTCCCGCAATAATCCTCCAAGAAGCACTATAACAGCAACAGCAAATACCAAAAGAAATATAATAACAGGAATCTGCAAACTTTGACTAACAATATCCAACACAGAAGTTAAGATCTCACTAACAACCATAAAAAAACTACCATCCTAAAACTAAAACATTAAATTTCAAGAACAAAAAATTCTATCGATTAAATTACAAAATTGATTAACTAAATTAATATTTTATTCAAATAACCATTGTTTAATCAATCAGAATATCAAAATTATTAAATCAACATAACAAATAAATTGTTTTAATAAACTACATATACATATGCATATTAACAATATGGATAATTATCGAATAATCTATTAATTTTAAAATTAAAAAATGCCAAAAAACTATTCTTCCTGAAAAGTTTTTCATCCTTTAATTTTAAAATTAAAAAACTATGAACCTAAAAAAATCAAACCAAAAAAATAAAGAAAATAATTAGTCAAAAAAGACCAATTATTCTAAAATAAATTTTTTCCACTTATATCCAATAAGTAACAACAATAACAGAATGATTACAAGAATTATTGGTGAAATACTCATTTTATCTCCCATATCCTCAATCCTATCAATGCTATATGCTTTCTTTGCAACACTTCCAGAATCATCAAAACTGGATTTAGACAGACTTGCTGCAAATCCTGGTCCTGAATCGGAAGGGGATATGTCAGAATTGTTTGCAATAACATATGAATGCCCATTATAGGAAGTGACATTAGTCTTCCCCCCATTAGTATTGGAGAAGAAATCATTAGGCTGCCTATCTTCTGAACTTGAAGAGCTTTTATTTGAATTTCCACTGTGAGCGCTAATGTAATTGTACAACAAATCATTCAATGACATCTGATTTCCATTGGAATCATCAGACCCATCTTGTGGAGAATATCCTCCCATATTGATTGTCCATCCATCTTCACCAGTGTGAATTCCCCAATCGCTAGAGGATCCAGGAATCAAAGGATTATAAGAGTGTTGATTTTTAGACTCTCCATCTGAAATCCGGCTTCCATCAATGACATTTGAAATCTCATTATCTATAAATGGATTGTAATAGTACTCATGGCCATTGTCAACATTGTTTTCGCGATTAGCAAAATAATCAAATGCAGAGACCACAGAATTGTTGGAAAATTCAATGCCCTCATGTGCAGACAAATCCCCATACTTGAATCCATTGCTGTTTGTAGCGTTCGGATTGTATGAAACCAACAGATTATCGGCAACAGTCGAATCATTGGAACTGATCAAGTTTACAGAATAATAACCATCACTGAATACAGTATTGTTGTGAATATTGTATTGATGGTCACCATCAGTATGCTGCCCATAGCTGACACCGTAAAGGTTGTCATTTTCTGTCACTTCTCCTACACTGTGAACTTCAATTATATTATTGTGAATGTCTGAATTTGTGTCTTGGGTTTCAATCCCTGCCACCAAAGCCCATTCATCCTCTCCAGCCAAACCTGTAACATTAATCCTATTGTATGCTATATGAAGGGCAGTGGATCCATAGTAATTCTGTGAATAGATACCGATGTTTGGACCATTGGAATATGAGAACAAATCATTGTAGACTATATCCACATTATCAATCGGACCGGTTATCTGAATAGGATAGGCAGTTCCCGCTGCCAATTTGCCCCCAGTAGTTCTAACAGAAATATTGTTTCCTGAAACTGTAAGATTTTCAAGATTATATATGTCCAAGGCATAAAGATAATTGTCTAGACCTTTATAGGTTATGAAATCTGTCAGAGAGATAGAGTTATTGGCGATTATCGCATTATTTGAATCAGAAACGAACACGGAATCCAAAGAAGGATAATAACCCTGAGGCCTTTTATTGACTTCAGATAGGATGGTGTTTCCAATAAACATTAAATTATCACATCCATCTATCCCAACAGTCAAGACCAAATCTGACGCAAGCTGCGCACCATTTGCACCAAAATTAATATCCCTAAGAGGCAGAGCAGAACTTATAGTATTGTTTGAAACCAAAGCATCAATACAAGACTCTAATCTAAGAGCATGATTATAAACCCTTGCATTATTGTTATGACCTTCAAAATTAATTGTATTGTTTACAATTCGAAGATTCTTTATTGGATCATATCGGCTTCCCTCAGCATATACGGCAAAGGCCTGTACATCATCAGGAACTACATAATTAATATTAAGATTTTTCAGCAATGCATTATCAGAGTATACCGCTATTCCAGCATATTCATTGTTAGGATACTCACTGTCCAATACAATATTCAAATTAGACAATGTAATGTATTGTGCATCCAATTCAAATACAGTGTTCTTAAGAGTGTGCCCCAAACCATTGATAATGACATCTTCAGCCTGAATGGTCAATTTGCCTAAATTCTCAAAGTCTTCAGCAAATATAATGGTGTTTCCACCAAACCATGATTTCAATACACCATCATCAAAATAGGTATTGAAATTATCCTTAGTGAGATAGATTGTATTGTTTACAATCAAATCAGGCTCATCAGGCTTTTCATCTTCACCATCAGAGAATAATTCATCATTGCTTGAAACTGATAAACTGTTCCCTTGATGAACAATCTCATTCTTATCTATCCTATCCACATCAGAAGAAATAGGACTTGCATCCCACTCTTCTCCATCAATAGAAGAAATTAGATTCTCATTTTCAAGATTTGATGGAAAAGAATCATCAGCTTCACTATCAATAAATACAGCATCATCATCTAAGGATAAAATATTATTGTCCAAAGAATTTGTGCTTATATCGGCTGCTGAAGCAAATGACAAAGTGGAAACAGCAATTAAAACAATTAATCCTAATATTAATCTTCGATTCATTCTTATACATTTCACCTCCCATTAGATATTTTTATGATTTAATAAAAATTAAAACTGAATAAAAAAACCTCACCTATTTTCTAAACCTGATAACTTTCTTAATAGTGTCCTTTCCATAAACTACTTTGTAACTATATTTTTTACCGACCATGAGACTTTTATAGAACTTCTTCTTTATAGTGAAAGATGCAATTCCCTTTTTATTGGTCTTGACCTTAAATGTCTTTTTATTGAATTTTAAAATAATCTTCTTATTCTTCAAATACTTTCCATTGACCTTTTTCAAACTGACCTTGATTTTAATCCGTTTAGCTGACTTCTTAACCTTAACATTCTTTGCCTTAAGAATATGCTTAACAGTGAGCCTATTGGAAACTGCAAACTTATTGTAAGTCGCCTTAATCGCATAAGTTCCTGGCTTTAGGTTTAGAGCCAATTTTGCATAGCCTTTCTTGTCGGTTTTAACCTTATAGACTTTAGAATTGACCTTGATTTGAACTACAACATTGCTAGCCACTTTTCCTCCATTCTTATATGCTCTGACCTTGTAAATCTGCTTATAATTGCAGAAATTGCTTAAATCCTTATTTTCCATAAGATAATTATAAACAAACAACTTGCTTGAGAGCTTTTCGCCAGTTACTGGATTCATTGCAGTGACAATATAGTTTCCAACTTTTAGATTAAGATTCAAAGATGCAATTCCATTGGACATTGTCTTAACAGTGTATGTTTTGGAGCCGACTGAAACCTTAACATCCGCATTAGCCAAGAGATTTCCAGCATCATCACAGAATATGGCATAATATTGTGTAGCGCTGCCATACAATTTGACTACATCAAATGCTTCAATTGTATTCTTCACTATTATATTTACCTTAATTGGACTGGCATGATACTTGGAGCTTTCCAAGCTAATAGTTGCAACGTATTTTCCAGGAAGAATATTCAAGTCAAATACTGCCTTTCCTTCATCATCTGTCAATACCTGATATTTCTTATTGTTTATCAAGACATTGATCTTGGCTCCGCTTAAAACCTTATTAATCAAACTGGTGGAAACCACAAGCCTTTCAGCTCCTCCATAATACTTTTCCAGATCATTTGCAGTAAGATTGACAATGAATATCTCATCACTTACAATAAAGCTGCCATTGCTTGAATCCTTACCGAATTCATCATTTCCTTCATAGATTGCAGAGAAACTATAATTTCCCTCATCCAATCTTCCAAGATTATAACTGGATTGGCCATTTAGAACATTAATATAATAGATTTCTTCACCTATAGTCAATATAACTGTACCGTTAATTTCCTCATCATGTCTTGTCTTGAGAGATACCTTTGCAATTGCATCCTGATTCAAACCGATATCCTCAATATCAACAGTCAGGAATGCCTGCCTTTGACTTATAGTCAATATATAAGTGGAGTTGGAACCGAAATAATTGCTGTCTCCATTATAACTTGCAATAACGGTATATGAGCCTGTATTTAAAGGAGAAATGTACCACATCGCTTGGGAATCAACAATTATCTTATCCCTTGGAGTATAATAGCCCAAGATACTGAAAGTCACATAGCCAGTGGCATTTGCACTTAAGTTGGCATAGATCCTGATGTTCTCATTAAGGTAAACCTCATTAGAATATAACACGATTGTTGAATTTGCCTTGGATACAGTCAACAGGCTTGAATTTGAAGAGGACAGGTAATGATTGTCCCCCAAATACTTGGCTGTCAAGTTATAGGTTCCAACATCAAGCCCTGTGAATTTCCATACAGCAATGCCATCCTGAACTTCAATAAGCTCAGACAAGTCATTTGCTGTGAAATTGACATATCCTGTAGCATTTGAATTGAGCCTTGCTGTTGCTGTTAAGATTTCACCGTAAACTCCATCACTCAATTCCAGGATTATGCTGGAGAATTCATCCTTGACATAGAATACAATGGAATCTTCAAATCCATTGTAATTAATGTCACCGGAATAACTGACCTTTACAGTATAATTTCCCACTGCAAATGTCTCCATCAAAGTCAAAACAGCTTGTGACTCTGATATAAGTTCATTATAAGTGATGCCATTAAATATGAAGGCCATTTCACCAGTGGCATTAGCCAGATTGATTAACCTGATTATCGGATTGATTTCCGGAGTGATATCATTTATCATGACATCATATGACAAATATGCCTTAGCTATTGTGAAATTCCTTAAGGATTCAGCTGAACTGAAATAATCATTTCTATAAATCGCTTTAATGGTATAGTTTCCTGCATTTAAGCCAGAGATATTGTATAAGGCTGTCCTGTTAAGAATATCCACATCAACATCCAATATGCCGTCAATGACAAAATTGATCTTTCCGCTTATTTCATCCTCAAAGATGACCTTAAGCTCTTCCACATCACCATAGCTTATATTATTTGCATTTAGGCTGAATTCAATATCCTTTATGACCAATGAATGGGTGACAGTTGAATTCTTATAAGTTGCTGAAATCTCATAGATTCCGCTATCCAAGTTTAGCTTGAAGTCTCCAAATCCGTTTTCATCGGTTGTTACATTATATGATGTCCCATTGAAACTGATTGTCACTGTTCTCATTGGAAGCGGCACACCACTTGGTTCAAGCAATCTAATGGAATAGTAGAAGTCATTGAACTGATATGCAGTCACGTTCTTTCCCATAAGGACAAAATCATCAGCAACCCCAATGGTAGTGTTCCAAGTGGATTCCTCATGATAATCGTCTCCCTCATAGTAGACAAAGATGTAATTTGTCCCCTTGTCATACCTTACATTGAAAAGGGCCTGCCCATCCTTAAGCTCCATACGGTATTCATTATAGTTGATATAGACTCCAACGACTCCAGTGCAATTTCCAGGACTTGTCTTAACTGAAATTGTACCGTTTAGAGTATCCTCATCGTAATCCACAACTACATTCAAGCAGGAACTGTATTTGAGGACATTGAATGAACATGATGCGTTGGAAGGATAATATCTTGAATCCCCTTCAAAGACAAGCTGTACATCATAGCTTCCACCAGCCAATCCTTCCAGACTGACCACAGTTCTAGGATTGTCTATATTGATTGCAGTGGAATAACCATTGATTATCAGTTTAGCCTGCCCTATCAGGGAACTAGGATCCGGAATGATTATTATCTTTGCGGTTTCGCCATAGAAAATGTCCTCTGCACTAATGTTGAAGGAGGAATCATACTTTCTAACCTTTAATATGGCGCTAGCATTTACCGCCTTATAGTATTGTGTCTCCAGGAACTCAACAGTTATGTTGTAGTCCCCTTCATCAAAGTTATTCAATTGAATAGTGGTTTCGCCATTGTATAGATAGACTATCTTTTTGCGGACTCCATCGACATATACCAATCCTTGTCCATATGCACCTTCTGTCAATATACCTACAATGGCATTTGCCTTTTGGTCTATCCTTATCTCAGGTATTTCAAGAGTCAAATCGATTGACTGCTTTTCAATGGTGACTGTTGCATTGCCAAATGACTTGAAATAGTCATCATTACCGCCATATAGGATTTTTAATATGGATTCGCCAGGCAATAGATTGGAAAGAGTCAGATTAGCTTTTCCATCCCTCAATTCAAGAACATAAACATTATCTGCAATCATGACTGAAACGTTTCCTTCAGGAATGCCGGAATCCACACCTATCACTTCAATGTTGATATCCAAATCATCAAGGTAAGTGATATTGGACGGGACCTGAATGGAAATCTCAGTATCTAACTTTCCAATGTCAACAATTGCAGACTGATTGAATGAGCAAATGCTTGCAATGATTTCAAAGCTTCCTTTTTCTTCACTGTGTGTGAATATGAATGAAGCATTTCCATTCACCATTTCCTTAGTGATGCCATCAATATTGAAGCTGACATTGAATACAGGAAGCAAATCTATATTGTGCAATACTCCTGTGCTGCTTGAGAAGAATGCAGAAATTTCCACTGCATCCCCAATTTCCAATTTAGAATAGCCAGGAAGAATATTGAATGTCAGCCAAGCTTTCACTTCATCTATATTGACCCTGTAGCTCTCAAAAGGATTGTCATTTGTATTCCACCAATTGTAATCCGCAGTGATGAGCTCTCCGCCATTGAAGTAAAGGTCGCTTGCAACCCCATCATAGCCGATATTGTCAATGAATGCATTGTAGCTCAAGTTCAGATTTCCCACATTGTAAATTGTAGGAGATCCCTTAAAGCTAGAAATTGGATCATCATAATCTGCACTATTGTTTGCAAACACATTGCCGTATGCTGTCAAGTCCCCATTGTTATAGATGGCACCGAAGATGAAATTAAAATTAGCCCTTCTTATCGTATTGTTTTCAATCCGGGAATTGCTTAACCTTAAATTTCCATTATTGTAGATTGCAGAGCCTCTGCATTCCTGGCTGGCAGTGGAGGAGACTATTAGAGAGAAATCAATAATTGCATCACCATCATTTGCAATGCCGGCGCCAAAACCGAAATCGATTGCAGAGGATTTGTTCAGGACAGTGCGGTTCATCAGAAGCCTGCCCTTATTGTAAACACATCCTCCATAGGAAAAAAGACCGGTGTCAGACAATGCACTGTTGTTTTCAAAATATGAATCGGTTATTGTCAAGTCACCGAAATTGCTGATTGCAGCACCATATACATATTTGTCGGAAGTGTCATAGTATATCCTGCTGTTTAAGAATGCACATGAATCTATAAGCACTGTAGCGTTTTTAATCTCCAATGCAGCACCATACACATTATCATCATAGTTTACTGAATAGGATCTCGGAGACTTATAGGCATTTATGAACTTAATGTTGGAGAAGGAAACTGAAAGACCGTCTTGAATGATAAAGAGATAATTGGCATTTTCACCATCAATGACAGCATCATCATATCCAATGAAATGAAGGGATTTTGTAATGTTCAATCTGGTATTGTCCAAACCGCTATACACACCACTAGATAAATGGATGCTATTGTTATCCCCAGCTAAGGATATCGCCTTATTTAGGGTCTTGACTGATGAGCTCATTGAATATCCATCATTCTCATCATCTCCGTTAATCGGATCCACATAAACAGAGCCCTGATTAGCGGTTAAGATATTGGATGAATCCTGTTGAATCAAATCATTATCTGACTCGTCAATAAGAGCATCATCATCCAAACCATCTAGAACTGAAATAGAATCATCCCCAGATTCATCAAGAACCAAAGCATCATTATCTAACTGAACAGCACTTGCATTAACTGCTGAAACAGTTAAAAACAATAATAACATCAAAGTTATTAATGATACTTTATTAAATCCCAAATTAAGTCCTCCTTATAAAATTTCTCCTCGTATAATCAAACCCTATTCAATTTAAAAACATTAAAATAGAGGAAAGATTCCCCTATTTAATGGTAATTTTCACTTTCTTAGAGCTTGCTTTATATTTCTTGTTTCCTGCAAACTTAATGACTGCAGTGTACTTGCCTTTCTTGGTCAGCTTCTTGATCTTAAAGGTTGCTTTTCCTTTGGCATTGGTAGTGGCCTTATAAGTCTTCTTATTTACTTTAATAGTAAGCTTGACCTTCTTGAGCAAAGTCTTTCCAGACTTTAAGGTTACAGTATACTTCTTGATCTTTACCTTTCTTTTAAAGGTTTTATTTTTAGCAACTATCTTAGATGCTTTCTTAGTTGCAACTACCTGTTTTTTAACGCTGACTTTTTTTGTTATAGTGAAACCAGCATATTTGCTATCACCGGAATATGTTATAACTGCATTATAACTTCCATCCGGCAAAGTAATGCTCGCTTTACCTCCAACTAAAGTTTTAGCATAGGTTTTTCCATTGACTTTGATGCTTAATGAACCGGTAGCTCCACTTGGTAGGGAGAATGTGACATCATTGTCTTTAACTGAAACTGAAACATCCCTGATGGTTTCAAGATATGTGAAATTAAATGACTTGGTCGCTTTTGCAAATCTCAAATCGCCATTATATGTCACATTAATAGTGTATGTTCCTCCAGCAAGAGCAGAAAGTGAAATGCTGCTTGTTTCATATGTCTTTCCATTTAATACAGATGTGAATGTTCCGACACAGCAGTCATCACAAACAATCCTTAAAATATCACCATCAACTGAAATGCTTAAGTTAGGGTCTCTTAAATCACCTTGAACCAATGCATAAACAAGATTATCAACGGTGCGGACATAGATTGTTCCGTTTGCATCCATAACAGGTTTTCCAGTGATTGCATTGCCTAACTTGCTTTTCCACAATACTGTACCGTCTGATGCAATCTTATAGAACATATCATTAGATCCAAAGTATAGGTTGCTGTCCTTATCAATCAATAGGTCAGTGCTGATGCCTAGGTTGGACACATATGATTCTGCACCATTCATTAAATCGTATCTGTATAGGCTGCCATTTGCATTGCTTGCATATAATCCCAAATCATCAAGAGCCATATGATTTCCTGCGCCTCCTGTTACTTTGGTTTTCCATAATTGTGCTCCAGAACTTGCATAAGCAACAATTGAATCACCTAGAATAGCATAAACCACATTACCCTCGCCAATTACCGGGCGAACATCTGAGTAGTTTCCGGATTTTATAAAAATGGATTTCAGAGTCTTCAAATCATAGACAAGCAACCTGTTTTCACATAAGACAACGATGATATCATCTCCAACCACAGGAGATGCAACAGGCTTATTATTGCCTAAACTAAGTAATTTAATTGCACCACCACGAGCCCATGCATTATATGGAACTATAACAAGATTATAGGAATTGGATGAAACCTGATACTCGCTGGCAATATATAGATTAGCATTGGCGTCAATGACTGGAGCAAATAAACTGGATCCTTGGTAAATGTTTGAAGAGCCGTATTTTGTGCCATCATCCTGATTGATGAAATACAATGTGTCTCCTGATTTTGGTGAAACTATAACGTCCCTGCCTATTGCAAGGCCTGAGAAATTGCCTTCCACACTTTCTGATGCATAAAGCCATCTTTGATTGCCTGATTTGTCAAAGGAGTATATTGCCTCAGCAGTCACAACATAAATATTGCCTTCGCTGTCAATCACAATGTCGTTAATGATTTCAGCATTGATGTTAATTATTGAAGCTATTTCTCCGTTAATTTGACTTTCATATGGGGATTTTCCACTGTTTTCGCTATCTCCACCAACATTTGCCCATTGAGGGGTAGGATATTCCAAAACGCTGAACTGTGTGGAATCTGCAACTGTATTGTAATTGTTTCCATTGTAGATTGCAGTAATCTCATAATCGCCAATATCCAAATCAGACAGGACGTAATAAATATCTCCAGACAATGGAACACTGATTACATCTTCCCCAATAGTGAAATTGCCTCCAGTCTTTGGAGGGACTACAATATGCACAATTGCATCCTGACCGATTTTAATGTCACTGGAACTGATTTCAAATGTCAAATCCGCCTTATTGATTGTGAAATGAATTGTCTCTGTCTTATTGTAGTAATTGTCATCTCCAGTGTAGAAAACTGTTATTTCCTTATCGGTTCCTGCATCCAAATTGCTTAATGAAATGCCAACTTGGCCATTTGCAACGCTTGAAGTGTTTGACACCCCATCAATTGTCACGGTTACATTGCCTGTGGCATCACCATTTAAGCTAACTTGTATAAGGGCAGTTTGACCGTATGTGATGTTTTCTGCACTTATTTCCATGCTTGCCTCTATATTGTCCACTTCGATCTTGGTTTCGGCTTCACTGGAGGAATACTTGTCATCACCATTATAAACGGCCCTGATAATGTAATCTCCCCTGCGAATGCTGCTAATGGTATAATTGGCAGTGGCATCAGTTAAAGCCAATGTTACCATTTGGTTATTTATGTATAATGAAACATCACCAGTTGCATCCTCATTGACATTGACTGTAATAATCAAATCCTCGTCAACGATTATAGGACTAAGATTAATTGCAGTGCTTGAATCATATTTTGCAACTTTTACAGGGGCAGTTTCCCTTTGAGCCAGATACTTATCATCTCCTGAATAATCAACGGTTACTGTGTAGTTATCTGCTTTCAAGCCACTGAAGGAGAATGCTAAAATTGAAGATGAAATGTCTAATGTCTTTGTTTGGTCAGAAACTGTAACGGTTAAATCACCGCTTGCATCAATTGGAACTGAAACCTCAACAATCAAGTCATCTCCATACATAATGTTTTCAACATCAATTGAGATGTTTGGATTGGACTTCAGGAAGATGAAATTAACTGCAGTCTCTATTCCATTATATCTTGCAGTCAATGACCCATCCCCTAAAGAGGATAAAGTAAAGATGACCTTAGACTCGCTAGAGGAAATATTATCACTGACAGTTCCATTAACAGCTGAAATTTCCAAATCTATTTCACGAAGGCCATCATATTTGGAACCATTGTTCAAGTAGAATCCAAATTCAACTTCAACCATTTGATTTATTTCCAAAGCATTAAGATTACTGCTTGCATTTAAGACCAACCAATTGTTAATATTCAAATCAATAGGTTTATTTGTGCTTTCTAAAGTATTTCCCCACCAATTGAAGTCCAAATCATAATTTCCACTGGTTTCAATGATTTCAGTATTGTTTAATAAAATGGAGTCTCTAATGCTTGTGAAATTATTGCTTTTGACCAATAATGCATCATTATTATTGAATATTGAATTGGAAATGACTATATTATATGCTTCAATGATTTTATTTGCGTTGTTTTCTGTAAAAACGCAATTGCTGATGAAAAGATTTCCATTGCTTTGCTTAATGAAGGAGTCAACATTTAAACCGGCAACATTGAGGTTTTTGATTATGAAGCTATTTGCATTTACTGTAAATGAAGCGCCACCGGTAAATGTTGAATTTCCTTCACCTTTGATGATGACATCATTGTTTACATTGACTGATTCAGTGAACTCCCCGTCCCTAATCAATATATTTCCCATACCAGATGCAAGCTCTAAAGCCTTTGCAATGGTTTTTACTGGAGTTTCCCTTGAAATTCCATTGTTGGCATCACTGCCTGAACTTTGGGAAACGAAAATATATTCACGGGTGCTTGTTAAAGTAAGCTCGTTTGACTTGACATTGGAAATTGTAGGAATGACATAAACATTGCAAATGTCAAGATCCCCAAATTCCAAATCAAAAACAGTTGAATTCACTGTTTTGACATACTTTCCTTCTACATAAACATCATATAAAGTCTTGTTTAAAATATCCTTATCATAATATGAAGGATTTGATAAACTGGCAGTGATCTTTAATGTTGCATTATCATTTCCAACACTGACAGCTGTTAGATTCAAATTGGAAAATTCGATGGAATTGCCCAAATAATTATTGTCTGAAACATTCAATACTGTTCCATCTACACGAAGATGCAATACATCTCCCATACGAGTATGGTTGATGAAGGTATTGTTTATGATATAAATATCCGGTGATCCATAACTTCCTTGGTCAATAGCACAGATTGCAGTACCTATAGATGCACTGTTGGCGATGAAAGTTGTATTTCTGACTTCAATTGAACCTTCATCCATCAAGGAAATTGCACCTCCACGGCCTGTGCCTGTGGTGGACAAATCATCTAAGCTCCAGCAGTTGTTAGCATTGTTTTCAAAATATGAACCTTCAACATAAATGTGAGGAGCGGATACGTGCTTACATGCTCCAATTGCTCCACCACCATTATTGGTGGTACAGTTATTGCCGACAAATAGGGTATTGTAGATTGTAAGATAACTATAGGTGTATATTGCACCACCATTCCAGCCGGCGACATTATCCGTGAAATTGGAATCATAAATGGTAGTATTTGCACTGTAGTGAGTGTGAATTGCACCTGCCCAAACGGAAGCCCTATTCTTATAGAAAGTAGTATTATAGACTGTCAATACACCGCAATTGTTGATGCACCCTGGTTCGGTTCTGGCATAATTATTCTCAAAATAGCAATCTTTTACAACCATGCGGGCAGTTCTAAAAGCGTTTGGATCATATACGCTGACACAACCGAAATCGGTAGTACAGTTGATGAATGAACAGTTTTCCAAAAGGGCGTCACCTTTCTTTAGATAGACAATGCTGGAATGTCCTAAAGCAAGGTTGATGTTTTCAAAAACACAATTCCTGATTTCATTATATCCATTTCCACCCATCTGAAGGAAAACGGCATCAGGATTGTAGATGGTATAAATCCATTTGAAGGTGATATTTTCCAAAGTGACGCCTTTTCCGTTTTCATCCGGAACGACAATAGGCATATAACTGATATATTCTCCATCATCAATGTAGTTTTCACCTGCAGGATGAGTGTCTCCGAAATATGAGCCTTCGCTACCTATGATCCTCACATTATTGTTAACCTTGATCTGTTTATTAATATCTCGAAAATCTGAAGGATAGAAATTGGTATTCTCCTTTAATCTAAGGGTATAATCCTTATCGCTTAAAGAACAGTAATACTGTAGTTCATCCCAGTTATTGACTGTGATTACATCATCATCACTCTCCAATAAGTCAGATCCGGAAACTTCATCATCCACACTTTCCAATAAATCAGACCCTGAAAACTCCTCATCACTCTCCAATATATTAAATTCGGAAACCTCATCCCCACATGAGATGTCTGAGGTTAATTTGCCTTTATATTCTTCCAATGATATTTCATCCTGTGAGTAAGCATCACAGGGAACTGCCACCTCATCAAGTGAAATATCCTCTGTAAATATGATTTTGTCATCAATATCCTCATTTGCTGATGCAAACCCTATGCTTAAAACCATGCACAATAGCAAAATCAAAATTAATGACTTATTTTTAAAACTCAAAGAAAACACCTTACCTAATTATTTCTTTACTGTAATTTTCTTGCTTACAACATCTTTTCCATAAGTAACTTTGTAGGTGTATTTTTTGCCGACTTTAAGTTTCTTAATGTCATTCTTTTTGACTGTGAATGTTGCAACACCTTTTTTGTTGGTTTTGGCATTATAAGTCTTGCCATTTAATTTTAAGCTAACCTTTTTACCTTTAAGGTATTTGTTATTTACTTTTTTCAAAGTTACTTTGATCTTAACTGTTTTTGCTGATTTTTTAACATTCATATTTTTAGCAGCTACAATGCTTTTGACAGTTACCTTATTTGTTTTCTTTACTCCAAAACAAGTAGCAGATACTGTATATGCCTTTGCTTTTGGAGGCAAGTTAATTTTAACTGATGCATAACCATTATTATCGGTTGTTGCAGTTGATTTTTTTCCATTAACAATGAAAGTAACTGTTTTTCCAGAAACAGGTTTTCCATCAAGGGTTACACGCACAGTGTATTTGGAACCGCTGGTGTATAGCATTGAAAAGTCTTTAGCAGTTACCGCTGTTTTTGGAACTGAAACTGATGCATTGGATGTGGCCTTATTGTATTTACCATCCCCTGAATATGTGATAACCGCATCGTATCTGCCTGGAGCCAAACCATTAATGGTAATGGTTGCAGTTCCTTTTACCAGTTTTTGAGTGTAATCCTTACCATTGATGTTTACAGTTAGATTGCCTGTGGCATCACTTGGTAAAACAATGCCAAATACAGGAATGTTTGTTCCCTGAGGAACTCCAGCACTTAAAGTGGCATTGTCCATTGTGATTTCCACCTTTTCTGCGGTAATTACTTCAACTTTACTTTGGGGAACATATTTATTATCCCCTGAATAAAGAACCCTGATTTCGTTATCCCCTTCAGCAAATCCATTCACTATAATTTCTGTGGATTTTGAAGCATCCTTTGTAAAATTGCTATCTCCAAGGACAACAGTTACTGTACCTGTTGCATCTTCAGGCAATTCAACAATAATTGGAATATCGCATCCTACGTTAACCAGACTTGGAACAATTGAATTGAAAATAAAATCAGTGACTTTTGAAACAGTCAGTTCAGTAGTCCCGTAAGCATGAATATGATTAGTCAAATCGTCGAAAAATACATTGACTTCATAAGTTCCTTCCATCAGGTCATCCTCGATCCTATAGGTAAATGAATTCACACCATTGAGAGTTGCATTATAAGTCTTATTTCCAACAACAACCCTAAGAATACCATTTACAGGCTGACTGAAATCAGCAGTGATATTTTCATCATCCCCATAATATACACTAGGGGAATTGAGATTCATGTTTATATTATTAAAATTTAATGTAATCTTTTCATAACCCAATTGAGCTGTTACTGAATGAGCTGATGAACTGCCAGTGTAAATTGCCTTGAAAGTACCATTTGTCAAAACGGCATTATTCTGTATTTCACCTGTGCTGGATGATAAATCAACAGTCATTGGATTGAAACTATCTCCCACAATATCATCTGTGTCATTCCAAGTCAATTTGCCTATGATTTCATATCTGTTGTTTCCAAGATAATTCTCATAAACTGAAAAAATCGCATACCTTGTTATTTTAGCAACATGAACTCCGCTTGAAGATCCTCCACTTGGAGATAATTGATAACCTGAAAAAACATACTCAGGAATGTCATTCTGGCCAAACCATGCTCCATCAAAAGTGATATTCTTATTAGTATATGTTGTCTCTGCAAGACTGTTTACATCCTTGTCTAAAAATATACAGTTCTTGAAATAAACAAATTTCTTTCTCTCTTTTAACTCTCCTGCAAAGAGATATCCATTAAATCCTTCAAAGAGACAATTGATGTATGTTGCATTATATTCCTGCGCACCTGTAATCCTATTATTTTTAAAGCCTAAAAAACTGCAATTGATATATGTTCCAGAGATTGCATTTCCTGAAAACGGATAGAAAAAAGGCCCAATATATGCATTGACATCCGGATGGGAAGATGCATCAAAAACAATATTCCTCATTGTGAAATCCGCTGATGGTGACACTAACTGTATTGCCTTTGAGGCTGAAGCATCAGTGGCTTTAATGATGGCTTCGCCCTCAAATCCTTGAATAATCAAATTTGAAGTATTGAATTTCAATACAGACCCTAAATCATAGATCCCATTGAAAAGATTTACAATTACCTTATCTTCACCGCTGGTATTTGCTGATGCCTGGCTTAATGTGGAAAAAGGGTTTTCATAAGTCCCCTCTCCATTTTCAGTTATGTTTCTTCCAACATAAATTACATGGGAATCCTCTTCATCAATCCCTCCATCATCACTTAAGGATTCATCCAAAACACTGCTCTCTTGATTCAAATTAACATCATCATATATGGATTCATCCAAAACATTATTCTCTTGATTCAAATTAACATCATCTATGGAATCATCCATTATATCTGAATCACTGAGACTTAATGAATCATCTCCATTAAGATTTCCATAATTATCTTCTCCCATCAATTGTGCTTCACTTAAATCCGATGCATATGCAACACCCATTAAACAAAATAAAAGAAGCCCGATTAATAGAATGTTCATTACTTTATCCTTCATCATTCCTCACCTAACAAGATTTCAAATGAATTTATGTCAATCTCAAATTTAACAAAAAAATAATATTATTCTAATAAATTCACATTTTGAAAATTACACCAGTCATTAAACGTATAAATAATTTATTTATTATTCCAACCAAGACTGCCTGATTAAAATAAGAAATAAATCATTTTCTATTCAACTTTATCTATAAACAAGACAATCAAAAAAAAAAGAAAAAGTAGTAGATGTTATTAAACACCTACTTTTTAACGGTTACTTTTACCTTTTTAGTCAATTTGTTGTAGTATTTGCTTCCTGCAAATTTAATAGTTGCAGTGTATTTACCTTTTTTGGTTAATTTGGTAATTTTAAAGGTTGCTTTACCTTTG
>OCTX012283194.1_pt1 | contig 17153 bp, 17 predicted proteins | sample 1539691 | NCBI WGS metagenome assembly OCTX01 (sample SAMN02144231, study PRJEB22623) | gut metagenome | biome: sheep rumen | host: Ovis aries | place: New Zealand | reverse complement strand
CCGGCCGAGTTCACGCCGAGCGCGACCGCCGCGTCGTTGGCGCTCTTCACCATAAGAGCGAGAAGGAGGTCGTCGACCGTCATCTTTTCCCCGGGGCGGAAGTCCACCCAGCTCGGCTCGCTGAGGCGCGTCGCGTCGTCGGTGGCGCAGATGCTGTCGGTAAGAGCGTATCTGCCGGCCTCGACGTCCTCGAGGACAAGGAGCAGCGTCATCAGCTTTGTGACGCTCGCGGGATAGGCCTCGGCGTCGGCGTTGGCCTCGAACAGCACCCGTCCCGTCTTCGCGTCCGCCGAGAGCGCCCCCACATACGGAGAGGCGCGGTTCGCGAACGAGGCGAGCGCGCACAGCGCAGCGGCCGCGAAGAAAAGGACGGCTGGTTTCATGCCCATGTTACTTGAGGGTGGTCCTCGTAGCCTTGACAAGAACCTTCCACAGCGCGGCGCGGTCCTTCGCGGACAGCGCGGCCTCGCGGTTCGCCGCCTTGTTGAACGACTGCGCGATGGCGGACATCAGGCGCAGATAGAACGCCGACACCGCGACCGGTATGGCCGAAAGGAACACAAGGTTCACCTTCGTCCCGGCCCAGTCGACCCCTTCGCGGGAGACGCCCATCGCGAGAGTGAGAGCGCCGCCTTCCACCCCGCGCACATGGGGGAACGCAAGACCTTCGCCCATGGCTGTCGAAAGGACGGCTTCGCGGTCCATCGCCGCCGAGACGAGACTGTCGGCGTTGGAAATGAAGTGGCCTTCCTCCATCGCGCCTGCGAGCTTGGCTATGGCTTCGTCGCGCGAGCACGCGCCGAGGTCGGCGACCATCAGGCTCTCGGCGCTGAAGCGCGCAATCCCGACTTTGGGATCGTCGCGGTCGCCCTTGTCGGCGACGTTGCGCGCCGCGTCGTCGTCCTCCGAGAAAAGTATGCGTCCGCAGCTCGAACAGGTCACCAGATGCTGCCCCAGCTTCACCTGCTGGCCCTGCGCGATCGGGACCTGCATCCCGCACGCCGCGCAGCACCCGTTGGACATGGCCGCCATGACTACATGGCCCTTCTTGTACAGCCTGTCGTATACGCCTTTTACCTGCGGCTCAAGCCGGGCCTGGAGATCGGCGATCCTGTCGCTCAGACTGTCGAGCTGGCTCCCGTCGCCGGTCTGGTTGTGCTCGTCTCTTGTAAGGACTAGTTCCTGCAGCTGTCGCAGTGTGTTTATCTGGCTTTTCATTTTTTCCATTGGTTTGGTTTCAGTGCTTCCCCGTGAATAACCTTATCTTGTCCAGCGTTTCCGCCGAGAGTATGTGCTCCATGAGACACGCGTCCCTCTCCGCCATGCGTTGGCTCACGCCGAGTTTCGTAAGGAAGTTCGAAAGCAGCTTGTGCCTCGCGAGGATCGATTTCGCCACCCGTCTCCCTTTCACCGTGAGATCCACGCCGCCGTAAGGCTCGTGGGTGGCAAGGTCGAGCTTCATCAGTTCGCGTATGGCCTTCACGACGCTCGGCATCGTGACACCGAGCGACTTCGCGATGTCGCGCACCTGCGCAATGCGGTGCTCGACTATCAGGTTGTAGATCGTTTCGAGGTAGTCTTCCAGGCTCTGTGTCATGGCAGCGCTTCGCCTTTCATTTTCCGAATGGGCTCGTCTTCTTCATGAGGTGGGAGAATTTCACCGCCTCGATTGCGTCCTCCAGCGCGAGCGGGAACGGCGTCGCCGTGCGCACGGTGTCGTAGACATGCTTCCAGAACGCCGAAAGGCCGTGAATCGTGCCCTTCGGAAGTTCGAAAGGAATGGTCTTCACCTCGAAGTTCTCGTGGAGATCCTTTATCTCGGGCGTGCGCACCGACGAGCGCCGGCGCGGGAACGAGAAACCGGGGTCGACGACCGTCAAGGTCCCCTGTGTCGCGCCCGGCAGGACTTTGAACACGCCGCGGTCGCCGCGTATCTCAAACGACGGGCCGCGCTCCTGCGGCAGGACACCGCCGTTGAACTCTATGTCGGCCGTGACCGGTCCGCGCGTCTTCAGACACACGTGGGCGTAGTCCTCGGCGTCGCCGAGAGCCGCGACGCGCTTCAGCTCGCTCCACATCTGGATAGGCTGCATCGGCAGGAGCTTGAGCGCCTGCAGTATGAGATCCGGCATGCCGTAATAGGCCGCGCCGCCGCCCATGCGCTTCACCGCCTGCCAGTCATCGCGGCGCACGTAGTCCTCCTTGCGGACCTTGATCTGGTATATCTCGCCGAGCCGCGGATCGTCCATCGCAAGCTGAGCCAGCTGGAAATCGGCGTCGAAGAGGCCGCGGTGCATGACAAGAAGGCGGTTCTTCGCCTTCATAGCGGCGCCGCGCAGTATCTGCGCGTCCTCGAACGTAAGGGCTATCGGCGTCTCGAGAAGCGTCCAGTGGCCCTTCGAGAGCGACGCGAGCGCGTGCTTGACATGGTCGTTGGAGCATGTAGCTATGTCTACGAGATCTATGTCGCGCTCGTCGAGAAGGTCCTTGTACTGCCGGAACATTCGGCAGCCGGGGAAGTCGGCGGCGATGGTGTCGCGGCGCTCCCTCAGAAGGTCGCAGGCCGCCACCACCTTGAACATGGCCGGGTGGGCCTTGAAGATCGAGTAGTGATCCGCGAGCATCGCACGCCCGAGACCTATCAGTGCGACCCGCACGGGCGGACGCTGGTAGTCTACCTTGCTTGTCATTTCTTTACTATCTCCGTTATGGCCGAAAGGAACTGCGCGACATCCGTAAACTGCCTGTAGACGCTCGCGAAGCGTATATACGCCACCTCGTCCACCTTGTGAAGCTCGCTCATCACCAGCTCGGCGATCTTGTCGGCCGGGATCTCCTCGCCGTCGAGGTTCGCCACCACATTGTCGATCATCGTGCGTATCTGCATGTCGCTCACCGGGCGCTTCCCGCACGCGCGCCTTATGGACTTGTCGACCTTTGAACGGTCGAACGGCTGGCGCGAACCGTCCCGCTTGATCACAAGAACCTCGTCGCGGTCTATCTCCTCGTAGGTCGTGAAGCGGTGGCCGCACTTCATGCACTCGCGGCGGCGGCGTATGGCCGCGCCGTCGCGGGCGCTGCGCGAGTCGAGCACCTTGTCGTCGTCGACACCGCACTTCGGACACTTCATTCGGCCGCCTTCCCTTTGCCGCACATCGTGCAGTGGCGGCAGTCCAGATTGACCGGGAGAGGCGCCGGCGCGCCGTGGCGCCTCGCGTTCCACTCGCCTATCCTGTTGATCAGCGCGAGCAGAAGACCGAGCGTTATGAAGCCGCCCGCGGGCAGAATCGCAAGCGTTACAGGGCCGGGGTTGATCCCTTTGAACGCAAGGCCTCCCCATACCGTGAGCGACCCGGCGCCGACGATCTCGCGCACCGACGCTATCAAGGCGAGCGAGAGCGTGAAGCCCACGCCGCTTCCAAGACCGTCGGCCAGAGAGTCGAGAACGCCGTTCTTGCTCGCGAAGGCCTCGGCGCGGCCGAGGATGATGCAGTTGACGACGATGAGCGGGATGAATATCCCGAGCGACGCCGAAAGGTCGGGCAGATACGCCTGCATCAAAAGGTCTATCGCCGTGACAAACGTCGCGATGATCACGATGTAGCACGGTATGTGGACCGCGGCGGGGATAACCTTGCGCAGCGCCGAGACGAGGCCGTTGGAGCATATGAGCACGAACGTCGCCGCAAGACCCATGCCGAGAGCGTTCTCAAGGCTGGTCGTGACGGCGAGAGTGGGGCACATCCCGAGCACCAGACGGAATATCGGGTTGTTCTTAAAAACGCCATACCAGAAAGCAAGCCATGTTTTCATACGGCGTAATTATACAATATAATGACGCGGAATGCAAGTGGCCTCAGAAGAACAGGTCGCGCTCGCCGCGGCACGTCGCCTCGTACTGCTTCATCACCGTGGGGTAGAACTTCGGCAGCCACTCCTTTATTCCCTCCAGCTCCTTCTCTATGAGCCGGTCGCCGATGGCGCGGGTCTCGTCGCTCGCGAAGTCGTCCAGCCACTCGCGGAAGGTCAGCACCGCGTTGATCTTGCAGAACTTGCCCTCGCGCCCTGTTTTCAGAGCGTCCATGATGCAGCCGCCCGTCCGCCCGCACCTGTAGCCGGCCGTGCAGAACGACGTGATCGTGCCGCGCGAGGCGAGGTAGCGGACCATTTCGTCGATCGACCTGTTGTCGCCGAGCATGAACTGCTGGCGCTCCTTCTCCTGGTGGGCCTCGTCCGCAAAATCGCTGTATCCCTTGATCGCGATGTTCGACGAGCAGTCGAGCTGGGTCATGCCGTGGTCGAGCACGCGGTTGCGGCTCGCCGGCGATTCGCGCGCCGTCACGATCATCCCCGTGTAGGGCACGGAGAGCCGCGCGATGACCAGTATGCGCGCAAAAGTGTCGTCGTCGATGAGCCACGGCGACTCTTCGGGCACGCGGGTGCCGCTCGCCGGCTCAAGACGTGGAAATGAAAGCGTGTGGGGCCCGATGTTGAACCAGCGCTCGAGGTCGCGCGCGTGCATGACCGTCGCAAGGAGCTCGAAGCGCCAGTCGCAGAGTCCGTAGAGGACGCCGAGTCCGACGTCGTCCACGCCCGCCTCAAGGCAGCGGTGGAAGCACGTCGTGCGCCAGTCGTAGTTCCCCTTCACGCTCCACGCCGGGTGCATCTGCTCGTAGAGCTTGCGGTTGTAGGTCTCCTGGAAGACCTGGAAAGTGCCGATGCCGACCTTCTTGAGAACCTTGAGATCCGCCACGGGGAGCGGCGCGGCGTTGACGTTCACGCGGCGTATCCCCACAGGCGCCCCAGTGCGGGGCGCCTTGACCTGCCGCGCGTAGCACGTCTCTATGGTCTCGGCGATGTATTCGGTGGAGGTGGACGGATGCTCGCCGTAGACGGCTATGAGACGCTTGTGGCCTATGCGGCCGGCGAGGACGTCTATCTCCTCTTTGAGCTCGTCCATGGTGAGCACACGGCGCTTCTGGAGCGAATTGCCTTCGCGGAAGCCGCAGTATCTGCAGCCGTTGACACAGAGGTTCGACATGTACAGCGGCGCGAACATGACTATGCGGTTGTCGTATACCTTGTGCTTGATGCGGTCGGCCGCCGCGCGCATTTCCTCGAATAGCGCAGGATCCGTCACCTGCATGAGAACCGCCGTATCCTCGGGTTCGAGCGTCTCGCAGGCAGACTCGCTCTTGGCGATTATTTCACGCACGCGCACCGGATCCGCCGGCTTCCCGTCGGTCGCGGCGATCAAGGCGTTTATACGGTTCTCGTCGATGAAATGCCGTCCGCCGGGGAGATACTTGTCTATCTCCTCCTGAATGACGAAACGCTTCCTGTAGTCCGCCGCGTCGGCGAACTTCCTTATGCCTGATGTGTCTGCCATGAAAAAACCTTCTCCATTTCTGTAAGAGGGGTATTATACCACTTTCCCTCCGTTCGTGCCGATATGAGGAATCGGCTTCCAGCGGCGTGTCGGCAGGACGAGCGTGTACAGAACCGCCGCCGAGAGAACGAGCGAGAAGACGGGGAAAGTGAGAACCGCCGTCCAGCGCGGACGCCTCTTCTTCTGCGAAAGCCCGATCGACGCAAGCGCCGTGAACCATCCCATCACGCAGACGAACGCGAGAACGCCGAAGAAGAACATGGATGCACGCGGCCCGGCGCCGCCGTGGCACAGCTTCATCGCGAACGCCACTATGTCGAAAAGCAGGACGAACGCGACCGACATCCCTGTAAGTATCGCGAAATATATGTCGAACAGCCTCAGCGACGGACGCCTAAGAAGCGCGCCGAGCCACGGCGCGAAATAGAGCCGCGCCACCTGCCAGCCGCCCGTCGCCCACCGCCTAAGCTGGCGCCACATGTAACGGGCCTCCACCGGCTGCTCGTCGGCGTAGTCGGCCTCGGGCACGTACGCGACGCGGCGCCCGGCTATGTTGCACTGCACCGTGAACTCGACGTCCTCGACCATCGTACGCGTTTTCCAGCCGCCCGGCCCGAGCGCCGAAAGAAGAAAAGCGAAACCGGTCCCCGTGAGCTTCGCCGAAAGCCCGAGGTTGGTACGCACCCTGTTCGAAAGCTCGTTCATTATATCCCAGTATATGGCGTACCAGCCGGCGATGCGGTTCTCTTTCGCGTTCGACGCGTGGCGGCGGCCCGTCACGACGCTCTCGCCGTCCTGCAGGGCGTCGTTCACGACGTCGAGCCAGTTGTCGGCCACTATGTTGTCGGAATCGAAGACCGCAATCGCGTCGAAGCCGCCGTGCGCGGCCACGCGCTCCACGCCCCACGCCAGAACGTCGCCCTTGCCGCCGCTGGGGGTCTTCTTCTCCCAGACCGTCGCGCCCGCCGCCCAGGCGCGCTCGGCGGTGCGGTCGGTGCAGTTGTCGGCGAGGACGATCACCTCCCGCCGGTCGGCCGGGTATCTGCCCAGCGCGATGCTTTTCACAGGCATGCGTATAACCGCCTCCTCGTTTCGCGCGCATACAAGGACGGCGAAGCGCAGCTTCCTCTTTGCGGCGGGGTGACGGCGCGGGCGCTTCAAAAGCCCCAGCAGGACGATCAGCGTCGACCAGAGAAAGACGCAGCTCAACAGGCAGCACGCCAGGTCGAGCGCCAGCACGAGAGCCGGATTGTTCATCGCCACCTCCTGTGGACCCAGAGATACTGCTCCGGATATCTGCGTATCGCCTCGCCCAGCCGGTCGTTCAGAATCTGCGTGCACTTCGCAAGGTCGTCGCCGCGCGAGAACCTCAGCGGCGCGCCGCCCACCAGCCTGTAACGGTAGGGCGCGATACGCACGAACGAGCCGACCACCACCGGATACCCCGTCCGCATGGCGAGACGCGTGACCGAGGTGAACGTCTTCGCGGGGCGCCCGAGGAACTCAAGCTTCAACCCGCCGCTCGTGTGCTGGTCCATGAGAATCGTCATCGCCGCGCACTCGTTCTTCCACTGGTGCATGATCTCGGGTGTGAAGCCGTTTTTCTTGTCGATCACCGTCACAGGCCCGCGGAAGTGGTGTTTCTTCATCCATCTGGCCGCAAGCCTGTTGTTCATCACGCGCGCTATGGCTATCATCGGGCGCGCGAAGGAAAGGATGTTCGTCGCCGCCTCCCACACGCCGTGGTGGGCGCTCGCAAGGATTATCGGCGTGTCCGGCGATTCAAGGAGAAGCTTGACAGCCTCGGGCGAGGCCTCGGTTTCCACGTCAAGATGCTCGCGCCAGTTACCCGCGTCCACGACACCCGGCACGCAAAGCGCCTCGCATATGTGCCCCGCCAGATGGCAGAACGACTTTCTGGCGATGCGCCGCGCCTCGCCGGGGTCGGCCGCCACGCCGCACTTGAGAACGTTGTCAACCGCGATCCTGCGGCGCTTCGGCATCACGGCCCACACCAGCGCGGCGAAACCGGCCCCTATGTCGTAAGCATGTCGGCGCAGGATGTTCATCGCCGCTCTCCGTAGCTACTCGAAGCGGATTGTCGCCGCGCGGCCGTGTCCGTCGAGGCCTTCCACGGCCGCGAACGCCTCTATCGCGCCGCGCGTCTCGCGCAGGTCGCCCTCCGTGAACGCCACAAAGCTGTGGCGCCGGCGGAAATCGTCCGGCGTGAGCCCGCTGAACATGTTCGCCGCGCCGCCCGTAGGCAGGACGTGGCTCGGTCCCGCGACGAAATCGCCGGCCGACTCCGGCGTCCACGGCCCTGCGAAAACCGCGCCCGCCGCGCGAACGCCCTTCATGAGGCGCGTCGCGTCGCGCGTCATTATCTCGAAGTGCTCCGGCGCGAAGCGGTTCACAACCTCAAGGCCGTCGCCGAGGTCTTTGGCGACGACTATGAGCATGCCGTCGCGGTCGATCACGCGCTGCACAAGCGCCTTGCGGGAAAGAGTTTCGGCCTGGCGGAGCACCTCGGCCTTGATCTTCACGGCGAGGTCGCGGGAAGTGCAGACGCACAGCGACTTCTCCCATCCGCTGCCGTGCTCTGCCTGGGAAAGAAGATCCGCCGCGATCCACCGCACGTCCACCGATCCGTCGGTCAAGACGGCTATTTCGCTCGGCCCCGCGACCTGGTCGATCGCCACGTATCCGTAGACCTGCCTCTTCGCAGCCGTCACGAACGCGTTGCCCGGGCCTGCGATCTTCTGCACCTTGCGGCAGGTTCTGGTGCCGAACGCCATCATGCCTATCGCCTGTATGCCGCCGACGCGGTACACCTCGGTCGCGCCCGCGAGCTGCAGCGCGTAGAGCAGAACGGGGTTGATCTCGCCGGTCTTCCCGGCCGGCGTGCAGGCGACGATCTCCTTCACCCCGGCCGCCTTCGCGAGCGTGACGGTCATCACGGCGGTGGAGGCGAGCGGCGCCGTCCCGCCGGGGATGTACACGCCTACGCGATCCATCGGCGAGAAGAATTCGCCGGCCGTGCCGCCGCGAGGCGTCTTCATCGACCACGGCTTTCTGAGCGACGCCGTCGAGAATCTCTTCACGCGCCTGTGGGCGTCTTCAACTGCGCGGCGCACCGGCGGCGGGACTTTGGCGGCCGCGGCCGCAATCTCGCTTTCGCCCACCCTGAAGCGTTTCGCCGAAAGCTTCGCGCCCTCGAACTTCGCGACATACTTCGCGACCGCCGCGTCGCCGCCCTTTCTTATCGCGGCGAGAACCTCGGCGGCGGCCGTCTCGGCCTCTTCGGGAAAGGCCGGGCGCGCGCAAAAGCGCGCGACGGCGGGGCTTGCCGAATCTGCAATGCGTATCATGGCCTACTTTTCGCCGAGCATGCACTTGACCGTGCAGTCGCATGCAAGACGCCCGTTGACATAGCCCTTGAGCCCGAATACGCCGAGCTTGGAGCGTATCTTCACATTCTCGACCACGGTCGTCATCTTGTCGCCCGGCCTCACCGGACTGCGAAAGCGCGCGTTCTCGACCGCCGCGAGAACGAACACGGCCTCTTTGCCGGGATCGGCCGCGAGCGCCCCGTTCGCGACTATTCCCGCGCCGGCGACCTGCGCCATGGACTCCACCAGCACCACGCCAGGGACTATCGGATTCCCAGGGAAGTGGCCCTTGAAGAAGTCGTTCTTCTCCTCGGTGTAGGTGTATTCACCCACGGCGCCCGTCTCGTCGGCCGACAGCAGCGTGTCGACGAAAAGGAACGGCGGGCGGTGTGGCAGAAGCTCTATGCCGCGCTTGTTGTAGACGTTTTTGAAGACAGGGAATTCCATTGCGTCAGACCTTCTTGAAAACCAGGATGCCGTTGTGTCCGCCGAAGCCGAGCGAGCTCGACAGCGCCACGCGTATGTCGCGGGCGACGCCGACGTTCGGCGTGTAGTTGAGGTCGAGCGGCGTCTCGCCCTTCTCGACATCGACCTCGAGGTCGGGCTTTTCGTAGTTGATCGTCGGCGGCACGAAGCCCTCCTTCACGGCGAGCGCGGTGATGGCCGCCTCCAGCGCGCCGGTCCCGCCGAGCAGATGGCCGTGCATGGACTTGGTGGACGACACATTGATCTTCTTCGCCCCCTCCTCGCCGAAGACGCGCTTGAACGCTTTCGTCTCCATCTGGTCGTTGAGATGGGTCGATGTCCCGTGGGCGTTGATGTAGTCGACGGTCGAGAGATCTTCGACGCCCGCGTCCTTGAGCGCGACCTCGATCGCCTTCACTGCGCCGTCGCCGGAAGGATCGGGCGCCGTGATGTGGAACGCGTCGGCGGTCGCGCCGTAGCCCGCGAGCTCGCAGTAGACCCGCGCTCCACGCGCTTTGGCGTGCTCCTCGGACTCAAGAATCAGGATCGCCGCGCCCTCGCCCATGACGAATCCGTCGCGGTCCGCGTTGAACGGACGCGACGATTTTTCGGGAGTGTCGTTGAAGTGGGTGGAGAGGGCCTTCATCTTCATGAAGCCGCCGATGGTGAACTCGAGGATCGACGCCTCGGTGCCGCCGGCCACGACTACGTCCGCACGGCCCGCGCGGATCATGTCCATCGCAAGCCCGAGCGCATCGGTGGAGCTGGCGCAGGCCGTCACGACCACCTGCGCCGGCCCTTTCGTCCCGAGGGCGATGGATACGTTGCCCGCCGCCTCGTTCGGGATGAGTTCGGGCACCGCGAGCGGCGAAAGTCTGTCCGGCCCGCGCTCGAAGAGAATCTTATAGTTGTCGCCGGTTATGTCGAGGCCGCCTATGCCGTTGCCGATCATCGTGCCGACGCGATCCATGTCGGGCTTGTTGTCGTCGGTGAAGCCGGCGTCGCGCCACGCCTCGACCGCCGCCGCTACCGCATACTGGGAGAACAGCGCCATGTGGCGGGCCTCGCGCTTGTCCACAAGCCCGCCGTCGATGGCATACTCCTTGAAATTCTTCACCTCGCCGGCGACCTGGCAGGTGCACCGCGACGGATCGAACCTGGAAATGCGGCCTATCCCGGATTTGCCGGACTTCACCGCACTCCAGACGGCATCCTTGCCGTTGCCGCATCCGCAAAGCATTCCGAGCCCGGTAATCATTACTTTCTTCATTGTAGACAATCTCCCGTTTTCACTTCTCTTGTGCGAAACTTTTTTGCGTATTATACCAAATTTCCCGCGCGCGTGCGGCGAAGCCCCCGGCGACGTTGTAAAGTTCAACAGCCGAAGTTGTAAGAACATGGCACGGCGTGCATGCACGAAACCGGCAGGACCCTCCCTTGGCAGCACAGTGCACACGATTTATGATACAATATTCAATCATGAAGGCTATCTGTAAAACCAGCTTCCTCGCGTCAAGGCGCGAATTTCTATGGAGCATTGCGGCGCTCGGCGCCGTCGGCGGATGCCGCACGCTGGGGCTCGCGGGCGACGGCGCCCTTCTGAGGCTCGGCGTCATAAGCGACATTCATGTAACGACGCCCGAATCGACGGCGAAGTTCAGACACGCGCTCGCGTGGTTCAGGCGGCGCGGCGTGGATGCCGTGGCGGTCGCAGGAGACTTGGCAGACTGGGGGCTTTTGAGCGGCTTGAAATATGTTAAGGACGCATGGGACGCGGAGATGTCGGGAACCGGAATCATTCCTCTTTTCGTCACCGGCAACCACGACTTCGAGGGATGGTGGTACGGTGACATGGCTCTCGACATGCACGTGCAGGGATATTCCGAGAAGGAGGCGCTTTCGCGTCTCGGCATGAAACGGTGCTGGGAGGAGGCGTTTGGCGAAAACTATGAAGGCATCCGTCACCGCAAGGTCAAAGGATTCGATTTCGTGAGTGCCGAGTGGAACTGCAAAGAGGAGGCGGTTCTCGACTGGTTTGAGGCGAATGCCGGAGAGCTTTCGACCGACAGGCCGCTGTTCTTCATGAGGCATCCGCCATTCCCGGGCACGACTGCGGGCTCCGGCGACGGCGAGGCCTGGAGTCGGCTAAGGGACTGTTTGAAGACTCTGCCCTGCTGCGTCGCCATAACCGGCCACACACACTGGACGCTCACCGACGAGCGCTCCATCTGGCAGGACGGGGGGCTTACCGCTCTTTCCGTGCCGTCGATGAGTTACACGGGACTGCCGCAAGGGTACGAAAACGGCTATGCCGTGCGCGATACGACGAGCGCGATGTCGATGGAGCGGATACAGGTGCGCGAGAACCTCAAGGAGGCGCAGGGCTTTCTGCTCACAGTCGGCGAGCGGACCATGACGGTCGAGCGCCGTGACTTTGAATACAACGTCGAGGCCGCAGCACCGTGGGTCGTGACCATGCCCGGTGGACGCGCGGCGGCGCAGTATTCGGTCGACAGGCGAGCGGGCGGCGCGGACGCGCCGCGGTTCGCGGCGGGCGCGACGGTCGCTACATACATGACAAACTCCGTGCGGCGAAACGGCACCTGGACGATGTTCCTCACGCTCGACTTCCCGGCGGCGGACCGCGGCGGGCGGGTTTTCGACTACGTCGCCCGCATCGTCATGGACGATGGCTCGGTGTTCGCATCGAAGAAGTATCTGTCGACATCATTCTACAAGCCGCGTCGCTACGAGGCGCGGACGCAGTCGTTCTGGTTCGACGCGATGGATCTGCCCGAGACCGGCCGCTACCGCGTGGCCGTTGTCGCGCGCAACTGCTTCGGCGGCGAAAGCGCGCCGATCTTCTCCCGCGCCTACGAGAGCGTCCCGGGCAAGTCCTCGATTCCCAAGACGTAAGCGCCTTCGGCGGAGATGCTCGCAGAGCAGGGTATAAATCAAGGGCGACAGGCGCTAATCAAAGCGACAGGCTCGCGACGGCTTTGCGGGCGGTGGCGAAGGCAAGGGTAAGATTGTAGCCTCCTGTAGGACCGTCGATGTCCAGCACTTCGCCGGCGAAATAAAGCCCCTTCACCTTCTTAGACATCATCGTTCTCGGATCTACATCGTCCAGCGACACGCCGCCTATCGTGACGATCGACTCTTTCAGCGGGCGCGGACGCAGGTTGCGAAACGACAGCCGTTCATGGCCGAACCAGACTTCTATCGTCCAGTCTTCCAGCCCCGCATGCTCGATAAAACGCTGGCAGTTGTAAACGGCCGCGCCGCTGAGTCCGAAACTCTCGCAATCGACCTCTCCGCGCCAGTCTAGAAGAACGCGCCCCGAGCTGTCGATCACCTTGGCGCGTCCGTCCTCGAAGCGCCGCCCGGCGAGCGAGGTCACGCGGCGGTCGCTCGTTTCAAGCCCGATGAGGCCCGGCCTGTATGGAACGATTCTGTGACCGAGAGCTTTCGCAAAGTTCTGTCCGTCGCCGACAGACCCCGTTTTCGGATAACTCACGCCGCCCGTCGCGACGAGCACGTTCTCGGCGAGCAGATCGAAGTTGGCCGTCTTCACAATGAAGCCGCCGCCATGACGCGGGACTATGCCGGCGACCGCGCAGTTGGTCGCGACCGGCACACCCTCGTCGCGCAGCAGATCGCCGAACGCGTGAACGACCGTCGCCGCCCTGCCGTCCGCCGGGAACATGCGTCCGTCGGCCATGCGGCGCACCGCCATGCCGAGCGACTTGAACCCGCGGATTATCTGGCGCGGCGGGCATTCGCGCACGGCCTTCGCGACCCACGAGCCGCACGGCCCTACGTCGCGGATGAACTCGTCGGGCGAGATGTCCCTCGTGAAATTGCACCGTCCGTTCGCAGTCATGAGAACCTTGGAACCGAGACGCGCCTTGCGCTCAAGAAGCACGCATGGAACGCGGCGCTCTGCGGCGACTGCAGCGGCGAACATGCCGGCAGCGCCGCCGCCTATTATCGCAAGCCTGGCAGCAGTCGCTTCCACGAGTTACATCAGAAGGTCGTCGAGATCGGGAATCTTGCCGAGCATCCAGGCGCGGCAGGCGTCGAATATCTCCTGCGCCGCGAGGCCTGCGTCCATGCCGTTTACAAGCGCCGCGTATTCATCGAGATCGGCGCGGGAGAGACGCCTGAAGAGCTTCGCCATAACCGGAATATATGTACCGGACATCGAAAGCATGTCAATCCCCATCGCCGCCCATAGGACGCCGACAATCGGGTCGGCCGCGCTCTCGCCGCATACGCCTACCGGAATTCCGTGGCGATGGGCCGCGTCTATCGCGCGGCGCATGAGGTAGAGAACCGCCGGGTTGGTCGGCTGGTAGAGATGGGCCACCGCCTCGTTGCTGCGGTCGGCGGCCATCGTGTACTGTATGAGGTCGTTCGTGCCGATAGAGAAGAAGTCCACGCGCTTCGCTATCGCGTCCGCGTTTATCGCAGCGGCGGGAATCTCGATCATCGCGCCTACCGGCATGTGCCTGTCGTAGGCGACGCCCTCCTCGTCAAGCGCGCGCTTGACCTCGGCCAAGACTACCGCAGCCTCGTTGATTTCTTCGATGCAGCTCACCATCGGATACATCATGAAAACCCGGCCATAGGCCGATGCACGCAGAATCGCCCGCAGCTGCTTCTTGAAAACATTCTGGTTGGCGAGCAGGTAGCGTATCGACCTGTTGCCGAGGAACGGATTCGCCTCATGGGCGGAAATGCCCTTAACCGTCTTGTCGCCGCCTATGTCAAGCGCACGTATCGTCATCGAGGCGGCCGGAGAAAGCTTCATCGCCTGCTCTACGGCTTCGCGGTAGGCCTGGAACTGCTCCTCTTCTGTCGGCTCGCACTCGCGGTTGAGCCACAGGTATTCGCTGCGGTAGAGGCCGACGCCTCTCGCGCCGAGATCGCGCAGTCCAGAGACAGGGACGCCCGGATGTATGTTGGCGAATATCTTCACCTCGCCGCCTTCGCGCAGAGTCCCGGCGGGGGCGCCGTCCGACGCGGCAGCCGCGATCTCGCTGCGGTGGCGCTGCATCGCCTCGTAAAGCGACATCGTCTGCCTGTCGGGATTTATCGTTATTGCCCCGTTGCCGCCGTCAAGGATGACCGTCATGCCAGGCTTCACCCGGGAAGTGACGTCAACAAGACCCGTGACCGCCGGAATCGCCATCGCCCGCGCCAGAAGCGCGACGTGGCTCGTCGCTGACCCTCCGTTCGTGGCGAAGCCGAGCACGTTCTCTCGCGGCAGGCGAACCGTTTCTGACGGCGTGAGATCGTCGGCGATGACGATAGACGGAACCTTGAGCTCGACATGCGTATCCTGGGCGAAGCCGGTGAGCGCCATGAGAAGGCGGCGCTCCACATCGTCGAAATCACGCACGCGCTCGCGGAAGTACGGGTCGTTCATGCGCGAAAACTGCGCACGCATCTTATCCGTGAACGCCTTGACCGCGGCCTCGGCGTTGACGTGGTCCGCCATGACCCGGCGGCGGACGTCTGCGGAGAAGGTTGGATCCTCCAGGAACATCAGGTGGCACTCGAACACACGAACGTCCGAGCGTCCGGTGCGCTCCCTGAGGACTGATATAAGGTTTTCGAGATCGCGCTTTGTATCTGCCACGGCGCGCTCGAACCTGCGAAGCTCCTCCTCTTCGCGACCCGGTTCGACGACATATTCGGGCACAGGAATCTCGCCGTCGCTCCTGTAGAGGAAGACGGGCCCCGCCACGAGACCGCGGGCGGTTGCGATGCCCGCGAGCGTCGTCATCTCGGGTTTACTGTTCATCAGGTATGTCGAACTTGCGCCCGACAAGAGCTTCAAGCTCGTCAAGAACCTCTTTAGCCTGGTTGCCCGAAGCCGTCACCTTGAGCACGGCGCCATGCGTCGCCTCCAAGGTCATAAGCGCCATGATCGACTTGCCCGAGACGATGTTGCCATCCTTCTCGACCTCGACATCGGCGTCGTAGCGGCTGGCGACCTTGGCGAAAAGGCCCGCCGGACGCACGTGCATTCCGTACTTGTTGAGCAGCGTGAATTCGCGTGTGATTTTTTCAGCCATTGCGTTTCTCCCTGTTTGACGTAATATTGTGCCTCGTCTGCGCCGCACGGCGGCGCAGCCTTATTGAAAGATCCGTCACCGGGTGGTGCCCGGCGAAGATGAGCTTCTGCTGCTGGACAGCGGTCTCGACTAGATTCACGAGATCGCGCCCCTCCGAGACGGGGATGACGACGTTCGGCACGTCGACCCCGAGAATCGTCCGGAACCGGCGCTTCTGGCCGATGCGGTCGACCTCGCCGCGCACGTCTTCCAGGAGCTTGAACGTCACGACAAGCTGCACGCGCTTTTCTTCGCGCACCGCGTTGACGCCGAACATGCTCGGTATGTGGACGATCCCGATTCCACGTATCTCCATGAAGCCTGCGGTCGACTCGCTCGCCGACCCGTAAAGAGTGTCGTTACCTACATCCTTGCGGACGCACGTAAGATCGTCGGCGACGAGAGCAGCGCCCCGCTTGACGAGGCCGAGCGCCGTCTCGCTCTTACCGAGGCCTGGATCGCCCTCGAAGAGAACTCCTACGCCCGCGACCTCAACCATCGTCCCATAGACGGTGGCCGAAGGCGCGGCGAGCCTCTCGAGGACGAACGCCGCCTGGTTGGCGAAGACGCGCGTCTTGAGCGGCGTCGACAGCATTATCGCGCCCGACGCCTCGGCGAGATCAATTTCGTCCCTCGAAGGCACGTGGCCGTTGGTGAAGATGAAGCAGTAAGCCTTGCGGTCGATCATCGCCTGGAATCGGCCCAGACGGGTCGCGGCGTCGAGCGAGCGCAGATAGGCGAGCTCGCCGCGTCCCATGAGGTGGAGCCGGCGCCAGGCGAAGTAGTCGTAGAAGCCGGCGAGCGCCAGACCCGGCCTGTTGATGATAGGCTCCTCGACCATGCGGCCGAGGCTCCTCCCGCCGGCGACGACGCTGAGGCGCAACCTGTCGCCGCCGGCTTCTATGAAGTCGGCGACGGTGAAGGAAGCGCCCTTCGCATCTGCCTTCGTCGGGAGGCTCTTCATGTCAGTTCTTCTCTGACGCCGCACGCTGCTTGCGTACGGTTCCCTTGCGCCTCTTCACGCGCATCCTGAGAAGCTGCCTCTCGGCGCGTGCGGCCGCAGTGTCGATCACGCTCTTGGCGCTCTCGGAGAACTCCTTCGCGCCGACGGCGACCTCGCCGAGGCGATTCGCCACGACTTCGGCCATATACATGTGTTTCTTGACGTCGACGTCGATCACGATGGAGACCTTCGTCACCTTCGGAAACTTCTCCTTAAGCCTGGCCATGCGAGCCTCGGCGTATTCCTTGAGCGACTCGATCCTGACGTCGCTGTGCCTCATTGTCACTTCTATGCTCATGTCTGTTCCTCCTTTTCCTTAGTTCTGTGTTGTTTGGCGTTCTGCAAAAAGCTACATCCTGAAGCCGTCGCCCAGATAGCGCGCACGTACATCGGGGTCGGCGACAAGTTCGTCGGTCGTGCCGGCTTTGAGAAGCCGCCCGTCGTACACCATGTACGCACGGTCCACAACCGACAGAGTCTCGCGCACGTTGTGGTCTGTTATGATGATGCCGAGGCCGTCCTTCGCAAGGCGGCGGACGATCTCCTGGATCTCGTTGACGCTAAGCGGGTCCACGCCGGCGAACGGCTCGTCGAGCATGAGTATCGCCGGGTTTCTTACAAGAGAGCGGGCGATCTCGAGTTTGCGACGCTCGCCGCCAGAGAGCGTGTAGGCCGGCTGCTTCGCGACCTTCATGAGATCGAACGGCTCAAGAAGTTCCTCCGCCCGGGCGTTGCGCTCCTTGCGGGAAAGAGGCAGCGCCTCGAGAATCGCCATCACGTTCTCC
>OCTX011937842.1_pt1 | contig 17153 bp, 21 predicted proteins | sample 1539691 | NCBI WGS metagenome assembly OCTX01 (sample SAMN02144231, study PRJEB22623) | gut metagenome | biome: sheep rumen | host: Ovis aries | place: New Zealand | reverse complement strand
GCTTATTTATCTTTTCTTGACATCAAACAGACCGTCTCCACATGCCCCGAGACAGTGAGGAACATAATCACGTAGATTCTTGCTGTTCGGAAATTGATTGAAAATATGATTGGTACTATGTCAAGTTTTAGAACAACTTAAATGTCCGTTTTTTTGTCACCGTCTATGCAACAACCTCAACAATTTCATTGCTTGCTATTATGTTATTCACTTCCTTCTCATAGTATTCTTCCTCGTATTCATCTGGCGACTGATATTCACAATGGGAATGGATTCTCACCGTATTGTAGAAGCCTTCTATATAGCTGAATATGATTGACTTCGCTTCATGATAATTCATGATCTTATGGAATCTTATGCACTCCCTCTTGAGAAGTGAATGCCATGATTCTATGCACGCATTGTCCCATGGCGTTCCCTTCTTTGAATAGCTCCTGACCATTCCTTCTGTGGCCTTTCTGTATGCCTCTGACGTATACTGGACGCCACGGTCGCTATGGATCACGACAGGATGGTCTATGCCTCTTCGTCTCTTTGCCATCTCTATGCACTCAAGGACAACATTCGCATCCATGGTTCTGGTAACGCACCATCCTACGATCTTGCGGCTGTAGAGGTCCATGACGCTTGCAAGGTAGACAAAGCCATCGTCATAGGTCCAGATGTAGGTGATGTCGGTGCACCAGAAGGCATCAGGCTTTTCGGGATTGAAATGCCTGTGGAGGATGTTTTTCAGCTCGCTGGAGAAGTTTCTTGATACCGTGGTGATTGTTCTGTGCCTGATATATTTAGGCTTTATGCCTAGCTTTTTCATGATGCCAAGAACATATTTCTGTGACACCTTGTCTTCGCCGCTCCTGTTGATCAGTGCGGCTATTTTAGGTGATCCATAGAGCTGCCCGCTTTCATTGAATATCTTCACGACACTATCGGTGACCTTCATTCTTCTCTCTTCGGTTTTCGTCATCTCATGATTCATGTAGTAATAGTAGTCAGACCTGCTAATACCAAGTATTGCTAGCACACTGGCAGCCGAGAAGCTGCCTGGCTTTCTGCTTTTTGCGTCAGTGACAGCTTCATAGATGTTCTGATTGGCTATTTTCCCAGTATGCCAATAGCTTTTTTTAGGACTTCGACTGCATCCTTGTAATCCCTTAGCTCCTTCCTGAGATGGGCAATCTCCTTGGCCTCGTCGCTTTCATAGTTTCCAGACCCGCGTACCACGACCTCTCCCCGTGTCTCTGCATCCCTGTACCATTTTCCCACGGTAGTTGAATGCACGCCAAATTTCTTTCCGATGCTTACAAACGTTTCATCCGGATGCTCCCTCTTGTAGTTCACTACGCCTTCTCTGAATTCCTTGTCATATGCTGCTTTCTTGTCTTCCATAGAACAACAACTCCTCTCCTGAATAACCTAGACAAGCACTATACCTAACACGATATTATACCACTCTGGTTATTGCAAAACAGCTATTTCACTTGTTCTACTTTTATACTAGCATCACGTGCTTCAACCGGGCACTCATCATTTCCGTATTCGGTCTGCTTCATAAAGGTATAACACACACGACTTTGCAAGCAAAGTCGTGTGCCAAAAGGGACGCTGTCCCCTTTGGAATCCTCTGCCACGAAACCTAAGATTTCTTTGGATTTTTCCTTTTCTTCTCCGGTAGTTCTTCCCACATATTCCGAACCAGCTCACACAAGAACTCCCGATTATCCACATCATCAACCAGAATCATCTCCTTCGCCCCGTCATAAGGCAATTCCAACTCTGCATACGGAATCAGCTGCACCGCCACCGAAACCGGCTTTACCAAAAGCCGGTCATCGTATATTCCGCCAAACACCTTTCCGCGATAATAGAGAATATATTCCCCCATCATCGCCCGGCTGCTGACTTCATCCAATTCTGATAATTGTTCCAGAACAAAGTCCAGATACTCTTTTGTTGATGCCATCTGAGCCTCCTATGAATTCACAAGCTTCAGGAACTTCTTATCGTTTATCTGCTCATTCGTAATATATTCTCCGTCATAAAACAGCGCGTAGTTTGTGATCGGAGTCGGCGCGTTCTGTGCTTCCTCTCTGCTTTCAATATGAATTGCATGGAAGGGTATGTTATTCTCTTTAGCGGTCTGCTCCAGAACCGGAACATACTTTGCATTGAACGGGCACTGACTGGTGTAATACAGAACATATCCTTTTTCTTCTATGTGAGAATACTTTGCACATTCCCTGAACTCAGGCTTGTCTGCTTCCTTCCCAAAGGGCAAGTACCACAACTGAATCCCATTATCTGCCTCATCACATACGGTAAACCCTTTATATTTCAGGAACTTAGGATCGGCAAGGAACGGCTTCTTCTTAGCCGCTGCCAGTATACACAGTCCTTTCTTCCCCTTTTCTTTACTGTCTTCGATACAGGCGTTCAGTAAGTCTGTAGAGTATCCATGCCCCTTGAATGAACCGGATACCCACAGACAGTCGATATACATATATCCGTCAGCATTGATCGGAACCCATGCATTCTCTGCCGGAATATACTCAATAAAGCACTTTCCGCGCTCCACGCTCTTCAGGAAAACAAGTCCTTCATCAAACCTGTCAGCCAGCCAAGCCTTCTTAGAAGAAACCTGTACATCCTTATTATTGGAAATGGCACAGCAGATATGCTCTTTTTCCAGATTATCCATTGTAACTCTGATATACTCCATATGTTCAGCCTCCCTCTTTACAGGTCAAATATACTCATCTGCGGGTATTTCTCCGGCAGGTCATTCATAAACCAGAAACAATCCTCCGGACTTGACAGAATCCCGTTTGCCTTACAGATCCTTTGAAATATCTTAGTCAGTTCCCCGGCTTGGGGACTTGGCAGTTCATACGCGTTTCCATATCGTTTGATGTAGCGTTCCTTCATCCCCGGAAAATGCTTGTCCAGCGCAGCATAATAATATTCCCGGTCACCTTCCCTGAGTGTCAGTCCCATTCCAAAATCTATAATCCCTTTGACGCCGACCTGAACACACGCATGCAGGATAGATGTAATATTTTCTTCTGTATCATTGATGAACGGCAGGATCGGAGTCAGCCAAACTACAGTAGGAATTCCCCTTTTCTGCATTTCTTCCAGAACTTCTACCCGCCGCTTTGTATTACAGACATTCGGTTCCAGTACCTGGCACAAGTCATCATCCCATGTCGTGAGCGTCATCTGCACCACACATTTCGCGGAACGGTTTATCTCCTCCAGCAAATCGATATCCTGAAGGATACGATCCGATTTCGTCTGTATCGCGGCACCGAAACCATATTGCAGTATGATTTCAAGACACTTCCTTGTCAGCCGCAACTTTTCTTCACAATGCATATACGGATCTGACATTGCACCGGTTCCGATTATACCCTTTTTTCTTTTTGAGCGAAGAGCCGACTCTAAAAGTTCCGGCGCATTCTGCTTGACTTCTATATCTTCAAAAGGATGCGTAAATTGATAACACCGGCTGCGACTGTCACAATAAATACAGCCGTGGGAACATCCTTTGTATATATTCATTCCATAGTGACCACCGCTCCCGGTAAGCAGTCCTTTCGCATCCACAAAATGCATATTACATTTGATCTCCTTTTATTTTTATCGGATATATAATTCTTTGTATTCCTTCTTATAATCAAACGCCATGCTTTTTTAACTCTCCGTCAAATCCTTCTCTTCATAAGGTTTATTCCAGGAATCGATCTCAATCAGATTTCCTTCCGGGTCAGCGATATAACAGGTTCTCTGTCCCCATGGCTCAAGCTCCGGCTCCAACACAGATGTCGCACCATTTTCAACGGCTTTCTTGTAAGCCTCATCCACCTCTTCGAATGTATCCACATACAACGCCATTTCAAAATGACCGTTCAGCCCCTTGATATACTCATATCGCCGGCTTGTCATCTTCTCAAAATCCTTTCTGCCGTAAAGCAGAAAAAGTGTTCCGTCCTTTACAAGATAAACATTAGAAGTATTCTCTTCTTCCTTGATTTCAAATCCGAGAACATCTCTGTAAAAGCGAATCATCTTTGACATGTCCTCAACAAACAATCCAAAGCCATCTAATCTCATTAAGCTAATCCTCCATAGATTTTTAATGTTTCTTCGGCATTCCTGCGGATAATATTCCGCGCTTCTACAGGCTCTAACACCTCTGCCTTTGCTCCAAATGTCATAAGCCATGTCACAAGGTTTTCCATATCTGTATAACCTGCCGAAAAGAGCAGCCTTCCGTCATCGGCTTCCGTAAAGCAGTGCGGTCCGAATTCTTCAACTAGCCGCCACTTCATATCCGGTGTAAAAAGAGCCTTTACTTTTATACCATCCGGAAAGATCTTTTCATTCGACAGATCCGGCATAGGTACATTTCGGCAAGCAAATTCCTTATCCGTTTCTCCAACACGATCCATGCGATTCAACTTGAACAGCCTGTAATCTTTGCGGTCTAAGCACCATCCCCATACATACCAATTTGACCATTGGAAAACCAGATAATACGGCTCTATCCTTCTGTTACTCTCTCCGGATGGTGCGTAATACTTAAATTCTATAAGGTGCCTGTTTTCTATTGCGCCCTGGATTACTTCAATCTTCGGAGCGAGAGAGCCCTTATACCATGAGGAAAGATCTATTAGCATGGAATCCCTGCCACTGATGAACTTAGATGATCCGGTTTGAATCTTTTCCATCAGCTGACTATAGTACTGGCTTCCGCTCACACTGTCCAGGCTCCGCAGTCCTGCAAGGATCACTTGCATATCCTTGGAAGTCAGAATCGTCCTGTCCATACGGTATCCATCCATAATGCTGATACCGCCGCCGGTTCCCTGAGCAGTCCTTATAGGAATTCCCGCTTTACAAAGATCTTCAATATCCCGGTTTATTGTCCTGCGTGATACCTCAAACCTTTCCGCCAGTTCAGGAGCCGTTGTCTTTTCTTCCTGCAGTAAGATTGACAATATCCCGATCAGCCTGTCTATCTTCATAATCTCTCACACCCCATACATATTGTAGCAAGTTAAACACGATATCTATATGTCATGTTTATTATATCAGTTTTGATATACATGTAAATAAAAAGCAACCGATGAAATGATTTTCTTCCACCGATTGCTATTTCTATGATATTTCGATATTGCTTTATATTATCATCTGGAAATGTTTCAAGGCTTCCTCTATGGCTTGCTCCTTCTCTTCCGGACATCCGGGCTGTCTGCTATCTTCAGACTTAGGTTTGTTATAATTCTCCCGTTCAATAATCCCATGCTTTCGTTTCACCTGCGCGATATTCAGATGTGTCACATGGAACCTGTACTTCTCCTGCACCCATTCCTGGATTTCCTGGTATGTCGCCTTACTCTCCGCCGCCGTCAGATCCATTTCATCCATATCGACCTCCACACTGATGTGATTCTTGACTTCAGAAAGTTTGGACAATAGACATACCGTCTCGACTGTTGTCCCATATTCCAAGGGAAGTTCTTTCACTTCCTCGCCGTCAATCGGCACAGGGAAATTGAACACAATGTTTTTAATCCAACAGCCGTCCTTCCTCTTTTCCGGAAACATATCGATTCGCTCAATAAAGGCTTTCATAAACTCTTTCTGCTCCGCTTCCGTTGCAGAATTGTAGACTTCATCAAACGCCAATAAAAGCTGATAGATATTATCACCGGAAATTTTCTCTTGTCTGATGCTGCGGATCTGATTTTGCAGCTCGTCAATCTGCGCTTCGATTTCACCTATCATATCATACTGTTCATCATAACGGCGCTGCAAATCCAAAATTTTTCTGTCATAATGGGCATCGTTAATGTCTAAGGTGTCCATCTGACGCTCCAATCGACCTTTTGTACCTAAAACCTGCTTTAACTGCCCTTGCAGAACAGCAACTTGTTTTTCCATATCTGCTGTATCAACAGCCGTTCCGATCTTCGCTTTAATTGCTTCCACAAACCGAGGCTTGTTGACCATAGCAGAAATGATTTTTGCCACCATTTTATTGATTTCCGTTTGCTCAATGTTGAGCCGGAAGCTGCATTCATGTCCCGTGGCTGTGACCGTGTTTTTGCAGTAGTAATAATACCTTGTTTTCTTGTCCTTGCTATGAGCTTTGGCAATATTGCCGTACATACTTTTGCCGCAGCATGGACATTTCAGGATGCCGGACAGGATGTGTGCATGGTCTGGATTATTCACCTTTTCCCGCTTAAAGGAATTGAGCTTACGTTTATCCTGTGCCAGTGCCCAATCTTCTTCGGATATGATAGCTTCATGCTGACCCTCGTAGATAGGGAACTCCGATTGCTCAACCACGTGCATTTCATTTCTCGTACCCTGTTTCTTTTCGGTTCTCCGTCTGCCATAAGCGATTTTACCCATATAAACAGGATTGTCAAGCACATCCAGCACAAAATCCCTCGAAAATCCGGGAATGGTATTGTTCTGCCGCAGCTTCTTTACATAGCCATTCCGGTTCAGATATTTGGCAACTCCGGCAACACCATCGCTGGTGTGGATATAGCGGTCATAGATGACACGGATAACTTCAACCTCATCTTCAGCAATGACGAGATTACCGTTTTCCAGCTTGTAGCCATAGGGAGCAAAGCCGCCGTTCCACTTACCCTCACGAGCCTTTTGCTCTCGTCCTGCCATTGTCTGTGTTCGGATATTCTCTCGCTCAATCTCCGCAACCGCAGACAGTACCGAAATCATCAGCTTACCGGCATCCTTGGAGCTGTCAATGCCATCTTCTACGCAAATCAGATTGACTCCAAAATCCTGCATGAGCTGCAAGGAGTTCAAAACATCTGCTGCATTTCTGCCAAACCGGGAGAGCTTAAAGACGAGTACATAAGAAACGCCATCTTTTCCATCTTGAATGTCGTTCAGCATCCGCTGGAACTCCTGCCGTCCTTGGATATTCTTTCCGGAAAATCCCTCGTCAGAATACTCTCCGGCAATAACCATATCCTCGTATGCCGCATATTTCCGCAGCTTATCTCGCTGGGCATCCAAGCTGTACCCATCAACCTGTATGGCGGTGGACACTCTTGTATATAGATAACATTTAATTTGCTTCTTTTTCAGAATCGCCACCTCCCTCATCCATTTCCTTTACCATCAATCCTTCGTTGCGGACATAATACTCCAAAAGCCAAAGGACATAGTCCGGTGCATGGCGATTATCCAGTTCCCACTCCGTCATGGTGCGATATGGGATATGGACACATTTGCAGAAGTCCTTCCGGTTCATGCCTGTGCTTTCCCGCAACTTTATAATTCTGTTTTTACTATCCATTTGATTTTCTCCATAAAACAAAAATACACGTTGCGTACTTATTATAGCATAGCTACTCTAAGTACGCAACGTGTAAATTGCAAATTTTTACGCAGCTTGTTTATTCAAAGGCTGCGCTTGTTTATCATCGTCGGAACACTCCGTTTCTTTCAGAGCATCCGCTTCTTTATTTTCCAAGACCTGATGACCATACTTTTGAATCAACCGGGTCATTACATCCACACAGCGGTCAAATGCCGCATTATATTTTGTTTCCTCATAATATTTAGTCAATAGGCAAATCCTCCATAAATTAAAGTTCCATATCCCGTCCGTGCTTGTGGGCAGGGATTGTGTGTTCACGAGTTTCCTTTCCTCTGGCGAGGATGGCAGAAAGAAAAGCCCTGACCCGTTCTGCTGCGATTTCCAACGCATCCAGATAGGGCTGGGCTTTTTCTTTCAGTGCTTGATATTTTTCGTCCAGTTCATCATGCCGCTGTTTCCAGATGGAAGCGGATTTTACAGCGGAAGCCAATTTTTCTTTCAGGCGATCATTCTCAGCATTGAAGATAATTCCGTTTGTTGCGTACCGTTTCAGGGTATCGCACTGGTCTGCTGTGAGGGTGACATTTCCGGTAAAGGAATTTTTCTTACCCATCGCTTCAATATCCTGCACGGTCATTGCTACCGTCTTTGCTGTCTTGGTTTCCTTTTGCAGAGCTTTCAGTTTCTTTTCTTGTTTCTCCACAGCGAATTGGGTATCCGCCAATGTCTGCTCCGATTGTGCCACCTGTGCTGTCACAGCTTCCAAACGCTGGGTTTCCGCTTGCACCTTAAACTGGGTAACGGTCAGATGTTCCTCGGTGCTGCCACGCTCTCCACGCTCCACATCGGTGTATCCGGCAGCTTGCATGAAATTGAAAAAGTCATCCTGCAACACACTGTAGGATGACTTCAAAATCTTTTTACCTTTTGTGTTCAGCATGGGATTGCCGTCCCCGTCAAGAACGGGTTTGGATTTCCATTTCTTACTGCGGCTGACCTGCATGATCGTTTCCTTGACTGTTCCCCGGAGGGCTTCATCCTTGCACCGCTTCGACCAGAGAATCTGTTTTTCCACCACCGGGATATAGACCACATGGAGGTGGTAGTGGTACACATCCTCGCCAAGAGCTTCGGACATTGCCTGATTGCGCTCATCGGCGTGCATGACGGCGGAGAGAATATACTGCTCTCCGCCCACAACCTCCACGGCAGCTTTATAAGCATCGGCATAAAACTGTTTGGCAAATTCATAGCCGCCGTGATTGTAAAAGTAAGCGGAGTTCACATCGAAAACCAGCTCACCGTATTTCACGGCATCCGCTTTCAGACCTCTGGTAGAGATCACCTTGTCCTGTTCCATCTGGGTAAACATTTCTTCGTAACCGGCAGTCGGCTCTTTGAAATGAATGTTCAGAGAAGAACGCTCCGGCACGATGTCCTGATTGCTGTAACTGTCTTTTTCCCGTTCATTGTGTTCCTGCACCTTTGCCAGATCATCGGCAGTTTCAATGTCCTGATGGCGGGCAACGGTGCGGTCAATTCCATCATTTCTTGCCATGGGTCATGCTCCTTTCCGAGAGGATTTGCGAGGGACGAGGGGCTTTCGAGAGGCACTTTTTCAAAGTGTAATAACCCACTATTACACTTTCATCCATACTGGCTGCAAAGTGCCGTGGGCTCTCCGAGGGCTCCTCCGGAGAGGGGGTGCGGTCACTGCGGTGACCTCTGCTGTCCAGTCCGAAAAATGTCCCCGGCCTTTTTCTCTTGTCCAGCCTGTCTGCCAGCGGAATTGCACCACAATCCCTTGCAGACAGCGGCAGCGAACAATCCGCAGTTTTGCCGATTGTATTCACTGCCAGTCCATAGGAAGCACTGCGGCACTTCCTATGGGGACGGGAGCTGCGAGGGGATAAGATACGCCGCATCATCGCTCCCTCCGTTTCTGCCACACGATGTCATAGCCCAGCACATCGGCAAGCTCGATGACCTCTTTGTAGCGGATGCTCTCTCTTTGGAGCTTTGCAGAAAGGTTGGATACGCTGTCCGACCAGTCGTGTTCCTCCGCCAGTCTGTCCACAACCTCCTGCATGGTGAATCCGGCACGGACGATCTGTGCCTTGATTTCGTTTCGTACATTACTCATATTGAAAAACCTCCATAATTTTGTTCATGAAAAAGCGAAGCAACTGCGCCCATTGGCGTGTCCGCTTCGCTGTACCGTGTAATATCTGATTTTCATAAAATGCGATAGAAATACCGCCTGTGATGTCCTGCCCATAAGCGACCCTATCCCATTTCACTGTTTTGTTTGCTTTGGTCTGAAACAGTGAAAACAGCCATATTTTCACAAAGACTGTTCACTGTCCAGAGAAGCACTGTTTCGCAAAATAATTTCGTCCTGCGGTAAAAAATTTTGCTGTTTCCATTACCTTTGATTTTCCATCCCTCAAAACAAGGGTGCTGCGAATGCTTCCACGGCAGTAAAACGACAGTAAGCAAAAAATACGTGTACCAAGTGTACGGTTGACACTCGGCTCCATCCGGTACGGATGGTACACGTATTTCTGAGTTACTGCTGTTTTCACAGAAACGGTCTTTGCAGAAGCTCGATACCCACAAACCCTCTGGCAAAGCGCCCGCCGCCGATGTTGACCTTGTTGGTGTATTCAAGGTTATATCGGCTCTCATTCTGTTTCAGGAAGGAACAGAAGCTCTTTTGAGAAAGGCTGTTCAAAGCGTTATCATCACACCACTGCTTATAAACAGCGTACAGATTTTTGGAGCTTGCTTCATAATCCGCACGGAAGCGGATATATCCCTCGGAAGCCAGAAAGTCAATGATGTTGTTTCCGTCCGAAACGGCATCGTTCAGATTGTCCAAAGCCGACTGGCTCAGAGTAAAATGAAAATCATTTGCAATCAATCGGTGCAGTCCCTCCAATGCCCAGAGGAAAATGCCCTCCGCTTCGGCAGCCATCTTTTCTGCAATATAGGGATCGTCTTTTCTGTTTGGGTCTTTCTCCTTGGTTGTCAGAATGATCTGCCTACGGAAGAAACCAACACTCCGGTCATGGAGGGCTTGCAGAACACCGTTTCCAAGTCCGATGAACCGCACATACAAATCTCCCTGATAGCTTTGCTGTCGCTTTCTCTCCAAATCCATAGGCAGCTCTGCGGTGATAATTGCCTTGATGTTGTTGGTCTGGGGAAGTGCTTCCAGCTTCATATCATCATCCAGCATCAAAAGCTCATGTTCCAGATCAGCACGGGCGAAGTTGCTGGTCTCCACCTTTGCCACGCTTCCGGTTTTCATGTTGGTTCCCAACAGCGCACGAAGAACAACGCCGATCCGGCTCTTGCCTTCGCCGCCCTTTCCAGTGAGCATGAGCATCTTCTGCCCTTTGGTTGAGGGAATGAAGCAATAGCCGATAAATTCCTGCAAGGTCAAAATGTCCTCCGGCTCCAAAAGCTGGGACAAAAAATGCAGCCATATCACAGGCTGCGGAGCGTCTGGCGCATAGGCAACTGGTAAGCGATTGCGACAGTAATCTTTTTCCGTACTGAATGTGCCATCCAAATGATAGGTGCCGTTTGCCACATGGATGCGGTCTTGATACAGGAGAAGATCATCGGCACAGCATTCCATTCGCATTACATCCAGCAGATTTGTGACCCTTTTTGCAATGTTGCTGGTCACATAGGGCTTGATACGATCATAGATTTCTTTTTTCAGCCTGTTTTCATCGTTCACAATGCCATTGACTGTAAAAAAAGTTCCGTTTACCGTAATCATGGGATAGTCCCTGAGAAATTCTTCACAGAAAATGACTTCGTTGATTGATTTCCCGTCAAACCATACCGCAATATCAGCGGACGGGTTCTGTGCTGCTTCTTTGCTCATGGTGCAGTTCCTCCTTTTTCTTTCGTGCTACATAGTCCTGAAGGAAAGCAACCTTGCCCTCCTTCATCAGCCCGTCCACCAGTGCAACCCGTTCTTCCAAAGTGCCTACGGTCAGAATGTCCGCCAGATATTCGATGTGGTCGAGCATCTGACAGGCTTCCACAAACCGGTCATCCAGCTTGTCCTCCGGTGTTTTGGGTGCATACCGCACTTTCCAATCTTCCAGCAGATGCAGATAATCCGTCAGCACCCGGAAGCAGAGCATTTCATCCTCCCGGAACTGACGGATATGGGGGCGTTTTGTCTTGTGTGGAGCTGCCACGGCTTGTCCCGGCTCGGTGCTGATGCCGAAGTCCTCCGCCAGTCTTTGCGCCGCTTCGAAGTTGCTGAGATCAAACAGCTTTGCCACAAAGTCGATCACATCTCCTTTGGCTCCGCAGCCGAAGCAATAGAAATAGTCCTCGTTCAGCTTCAAGCTGGGATGCCTGTCATTGTGGAACGGACAGCAAGCCATACCGTTTCGGTTGACCCGCAGCCCGTAGTGTTCGGCAGCTTGTCTGACTGGGACAGCCGCCTTGATGGTTTCATAGATTGTCATTGAAAATCCTCCATTTCATAGTTTTGAAAAAGAAAAACACCCGCCGGGTGGCAGGTGCTTCGCTCCTTCTACTATGGTTATGCCAGATTTCGCAAAAAACAGGCTAATCGGAGGACAACCCTGTTTCAAAAAACAGGACAGCAGTAGATTTCTTCACATTTGGATGATATAATGATGGGAAAAGGAAAACAGGACAGGAGGACGAATATGAATCAGAAATTGATGACGCTGGATTTCTGGCAGGATACGGTCATCTACGAAGCGAAAACGCTGCCCACCGGCACACTTGCCTGTGATGCGCTGAATGTATCCGCCGATACACTTGCCCGGATGAACGAGCAGTGCGACAAAATCAATCTGCTTCTGGGGAAGCTGAACGACGCACAGGACGCTTCGGCATTGTTTCCTATGGTAAGAGAAGCTGCGCTGACGATGCTTGATATTCTCAGCGTTACCCCTCCGTTTTCCTATATGGACATTCCAAAGCACCGGGAACGGATTCAGACGGTCTTTACTGCGGAGAACGCACAAAAATATGTAGAGTTCGCAATAAAGGCAACAACCAATTCATTGCCTTTTGAGGAAGTCCCCATGTATGCGGATGCCATGATGCTTCAACGCTACACGGCAGTTTTCGGGCATCTGGCGTACTCCCTTGGTGAGTATCAAAAGGCTATGCTTGATTTTGCTGAAAAAACGGATGGAAATGAAGCAGATCGTACAGCAGAAGGATTTGCAAAGCTGTTTGGTACCTGTTTTCCACCGGAGTTCTCCGTTACGGAGGGCAATGCCTGGATGGCTGCATCCAATAACTCTGTCCAGTATGTTTCTGCGCTCCGTCCCGGCTATGATGTGCCGATGCTGGTCAAGCGGATGCACTTCCTTACTTTTGTGGGGATGTTCCGTACGGACTTGTTTGAGGGTCTGTGCGTGGGTCACGCACCAAAGAAATGTCGTATCTGCGGCAAATGGTTCCTGACCACCAATGCAAGGCATACCAAATACTGCGGCGGATATGCGCCGGGGGACAAGCTGCACCGCACCTGTCGGCAGATCGGCAATCTGAAAGGCAGAACCCAGAGAGAACTTGCGGATGATCATCCGCTGAAACAGATATATGAGAAGCGGCTGAACACCATAAACCGATATATCAAGCGTGGCACACTGGATGCGGAACTTGCCAAGGCGATGAAAAAGCTGGCAAAGGATAAGATGCTCCGGGCAATCAGTGATGTTGCCTATGCCCGTGGGGATTATGAAACGGAAATGGAACAGGACGCTTTGCAAAGTGAAGCTGAAAAGAAAATTTGAAGTTGTGGAGGTGAAATGAAGTGGAAATAACGCCAAATGGTTTACAAAAAGAATTGACGACTTTGCTATCAGAGCTGGTTTTTGATACAGGATTTAAAAAGAAAAAAATCGGATGGTTAACTCGAAAGGTTGGAGAATGTGAACAATTTTTTACTATCACTTTCACAAGGGATCGTGGTTTGCCGGGGAATCTCTATTCTGTAAATTTTACGCTTTCATTTACATATAAAGAGGTAGATAGACTTACAAGTTTATTTTTAGGAATGGAATATGACCCTAAGTGGTCTACGGGTGCATGGATGTTCTATACACAAATTCCAAACTACACAATGAGCACGTTTAAGTATTGTTCCGATGAACCTATGCAGACTTATGCTGAACGCATTGCAAATTACTTTAGAAAATATGCACTTCCGTATTATGAGAAAATTGATACGTTAGAAAAAGTTGCAAAAATCTTTGAACAAACTGCATCCGCAAAAGACAGCGATAAAGCGAGAAACTTTTTTGTTGTCCGCCGTTTGCGGGGGAGTGAAGATGATTGCTGTTATGCGGCGATACTTTGCGTGCAAGGAAAATGGAACAAATTGAGAGACTTTCTTCCTATAGCAAGAGAACTTAGCATAGAAGAAAAAGAGCGCATAGAAAAATATATTTCAGATAAATAATCAAGCGCACAACTTCCAGTTTGTCTAAGAGAAAATATGTCCTCACGGAAGCCGAAGGGGAGGTGCGCTTATGCTGAGAGAATATTCATGGGACATGACCGGGTACAAGCCAAAGTCCTTTCCCGATACGCCCGACAGTGGCATTACAAGATATATGGCAGAGCGCATCTTCCAACTGGAACCGGAGCTGCCAAAGGCAGAGAACATCAATGATTACATTCTGTCTGCTCTCCGGGAAAAGGATTTGAAATACTTTTCGTTTTTCCTGCACCATTACGAGCCACAGCTTAACAATCGCATCAAAAGCTTTCTTGGCGTAGACAGCGGCGATCAGTATGACCCAGAGCGTTTTTTGGATATAAAACTTTCCTGCCGGGAGGCTATGCTCCAGAAGCTGCCGGACTATGCCCCTGAAAAGGGTGCTGAATATGCTACCTACATTTATCCCTTCATACGGGATGCCATGCTCCGTTTTCGCATGGGCGAAGAACAATGGTCGGTATCCTCGCTGACCAGCTATAAGATGCTCCGCACCATGGCATGGCTTTACCACAACACAAAAGATGCCATTGCTGAATTTTCAAAAAAATATAACTGCGATCTTGCGCTGGCAGAGGAATATTTGAAAGTTGTCCGTGGTATCCGCAATCAGCAGCCATTCTTTGTGACCGAGCAGGACGAGGACGGCGAGGAAACAGGCGAGGATGTGACCCGTGACTATAGCTGGAACTATGCCGATATTCTATGGGATGGTATACAGGCTGAAAAGGTGCGGAAAGCATTTGAAAAGCTGAACTACCGGGAACAAACCTTGTTGGAAAAACGGCTTGCCATCTGCATGACCTGTGGGCGTGTCGGTTCATGGAAAAACCGCCCTACCTTTGAAGAATTGGCTGTCATGTTTGAGGGCAGCTCCGCCAGCGGTGCGGAACGAGCCTACCGGAAAGCAGCGGAACATCTGACACTGCTGTTGGTAGAAAACGGCGGTATCCATGCAGTCCGGCTGAAACAGAAGTCCAAAACCAAACGAAAAAAGAAAATTGCCACCGCAGTCTACGAATATCAGGCAGACTGCGATGGCGAATGGGGAGAAATTTTATTCGATTTTGAAAACGGCACAGGGTCGATTGTCCGGCTTGCCGACTGGGATACCATGATTTCCAATGTTTTTGCAAAACGGGTGATCCGGTATCTGCTGAATTGCGAAAATGATAGATTGCCAAAAGAAACCATGTTTGCGTTTGAGATGTATGAATAAAGGCGAGTAAAGTTTACCAGCCATAAGAAGAAAAAACTCGAAAATAAAAAAAGCCGCTGCCGCATGGTTGGTTCCATGTAGCAGCGGTTTTTCACCGGCAGCATTCAATCAATATTCAATAGGCAAATTATGCTGCTTCAAAAAAGACAGTTTATCCCAATATCCTCTCTGGAACAGAATTTTACCATTTACAACATGGAAGAAGCCGCATCCCCGCAGTCCCAGCGGGTCTTTCCACTCCAAAATTGCCCATTGTCCATCTTCAAAAATATTCTCTACAATGGCTGTCATATCGGCAGTGGCAAATTCTGCTGTAAACATTTCTCTGATTGCGTCTATCCCGATCACAGGCTCATTGGTCACCTGATGGTTGGTTGCATTATCATGGTACAGGCTCACGATTGCATCTACATCGTGGCCATTAAAGGCATCTACCCATTTGCATACTACTTCTTTTGGTCGTAACATCATGATTTCCTCCATATATCTTTGTCTACTGTTTTCATTATACAATCTTCATGTAAAAAAGCAATTCCCCCATGAAAACAGGAATTGCTTTTTTATGTAGACTTGAGACAGTTATACTGAAGATTTGAACATAGGCTTACAATTCACGCCGCTTCCACTGATTCAATGCAGCAACGATACAAGCACCCACAACAGCGAATGTCAAAACGATAAAGGAAAGTCGGAATCCGTGCAGTGCCACCTCATACACATCGTAGTAGCGCAGAGGGGTCAGGTAATCCAAAATTTGATTTTCTGTGTATTCGGCTGTAAAGGCCAGAGCATAGGCAGCCAGCATGGAAATCGTACCTGTCCTCACCGCAGCCTTATAGGACATAAACAGGCTGGCAAACAGCAGCCCCAGAGCGAAAAAGAGGAACTGGGTAAAGAACATTCCCATGGTTGTGGTGAGCACTGCTCCCGGCTGTTCCAGACCGCCCAAAGGAAGAACGATTGTAAAATAATTACATAAACCGCTGAACAGGGCAAACACCAGCAGATTTACCGCCGAAACGATCACCTTCGCCAGTACAATGGTTTTCCGTTCCACAGGCTTTGTGAACAGGTATTCCGAGGTTCCGAACTTCTTTTCCTTCGCCACACAGGACAACCCCAGAGACATGGCATAAGGGAACGCCAGCAATCCTTCCCAGAAATAGATGCACACATACCAGCCAAGGGATGTGGTTAAATCGCCTTTGACCCCAAACATAATCATGATCAATCTCGGAAATTGGCTGACCATCGTTGCCATTTCATTCAGACTGTCCTGTAGAGACAGAAGCTCAAAATAGCAGAAACCGCACAGAAGCAGCATGATCCCTAACCAGATCAACAAGAGCCTTCTGGTTTGGCGGAACTCATTTTTAATCAATGTTTTCATGTTTGCACCCCCTTATGAACGAAACTGAATGTCTTTTTTCAGAAAGACACCGTAAGACAGCACCAAAAACAGGGTAACCAGCAGCACGCCCCAGCCAAGATAGGTCATATCATAGAAGCCAGTTTCGGAAATTTTTGCAGCTCCAAAGAAGGAGTATGGGGACAGGAAACTGATAGCCCGGTTACTGATGATGTTGGAGAAGCTGGTTATGCAATACTCCACAAACACGACTAATCCGGCGGTCAGCAGTGGGCTACGGTTGCGGGGAAACAAAATTCCCACCATCAGACCCATTGCAGCAAAGAACAGCGTAACAAGGGTGAGGGACAGAGCAATCAGAAAAAACTCTCCCCATGGAGTTCCGGAACGAAACATTGCCATGGCCAAAAAAGAAGCCAGCAGATACGCAGCACCTACGACCACCACTCCGATCAATACAGTCAATGCCTTTGCCCAATAGATTGTTTTCCGAGGAAAGGGCTTTGTAAACAGGTATTCCGAAGTTCCTTCCGTACATTCTCTGGTGTGAACGGAAATGCCGAAGTGCATTCCGAAAACGCCGGAGGCAATCATGAAAAAGCTGGTCAGAAACCCATAAATGCCCAACGGGGAAGTCAAGTATTCCATCGATACGCCGACACTCCTGTAAAAGTCCGTG
>OCTX012214269.1_pt1 | contig 17154 bp, 16 predicted proteins | sample 1539691 | NCBI WGS metagenome assembly OCTX01 (sample SAMN02144231, study PRJEB22623) | gut metagenome | biome: sheep rumen | host: Ovis aries | place: New Zealand | reverse complement strand
CGGATGTGGAATTCGCCCTTCCCGGAATATCAGCTAAATACTGCGTGAGATACGCGGTGAGGCAGATGCTGAGAAGACAGACCATCATCGTGCCGACACTGAGGATGAAGGTCGCTGTGACAGCCGGCAGGATCATCAGCCCTGCGGCAGCGGTCGCGATTACGGGCAGGCAGCAGAAAAAGAAGCTATAACGGTTCTCGGAGTACACATAAGAAGAGTGTGATGATCTCCACACGGATGATGGCCGGGTGCTTTGCCGGGGGCAATACCTCTGCCGGGAGCCAATGGCAGAGGTATATGAGACCAGACTTAACGACCATGTCCCGGCGATGCGGTCAAAGTATACGCATCGTCCTAGGCTTTGTAAGATGGGGGCTGTTAGGGTGCAAGTGAATTTTTCTGACTGAGACTGATTTAGAGGTACGCACCCATGAATGGCAATAGTTTGCGAGATGTAAATATTAAAAACATATTGACAACTAAGACGACAACTTGTAAAATAAGGCTTGTAACAAGATGATTTGCTAAAAAGCAGCGTAGAGTTTGGCGCTCTGCGAAAAGGGAACTGTGTTTGATATGCACGATGAAAAAACAGCAAAGAAAAAAGAATTGATTATGACACTATCCGCTGAGCTCCCAGTATTAAGAGCACGTTTAGGAGTATCACAGGAAGTGATGGCAGAAAGTGTTGGAATTTCAAGACAGACATATAGTGGCATTGAAACCGGTGCGAAGCAGATGTCATGGACGATTTTTATGGCACTAATAGGTGTGCTTGATATGAACGAAGCTACATCTGTTATGTTGGATCAAATTCCAGATTTTATTCAGGAGATTAGATCCATAACCCAAAGGGATTATTACTGATGGTCTTTTCAATTCTGGAGCCAACCAGATTGTTAGGAATATAAAGTACTTTAAGGAGGAATGTAAAATGGCAAATGCAATGTTTACTGGCATTAGTGAGAGCTACATCTTTGATGATGCAGGCGGAAAGAGAGATGCTCTGGAACAGACTATTCTTAAGGAGCTGCAGACTAAGAGGTACCCTCTGAAGGCAACTATCTCTACTATCAAAGCAAGTGGTGGCGGTCTTCTTGGTGCCATTGGTGCAAGCAAGGAACAGTGTGTAGTTATTCAGGTTGATAACGAAGCTCAGATTGCTATCTCTAACACTACTGTTGGTACTTATCTGTACGTTGAAGTATACCTGATGATTCAGGAAAAGGTTGGCTTATTTGCTGGTCTGTCTGCAATGATGGACAATGCTTTCAAGCAGCAGAAGCGTAATGCATACTTTGTAGCTGCAAAGGCAGCGACTGAGTCTGCATTTGCTAAGATGAACCTGAAGCAGACCAATAGTGGTTATAAGTCTAATAGCAGAACTGTTACTAATGATAACTAATACGGTATTGTAAGAACTCGGAAGCCGAGTGGGATGAGACTCTTGTGCTCGTTTCGCTCGGTCTTTTACTAAAGGAGAAATAACGTGGCAAAAATTAGTCTTATTTGTGAACAGTGTGGGGGAAATATTGTTCTTGATAATTCTCATGAAATTGGAACTTGTGAAAGTTGTTTTGCACAGTTCGTTGTAAAACAGGATCAGATAGTACAGAAGATTACTCAGCACATTACAAAATATGTATACGGATATCAGGGGAAAGATGTTGAAGAATTATTGGCTGAAGGATATAGCCTTTTGAATAGGGGAAATCTTTCACAAGCTAATACAAAGTTTGATAGAGCCGTTGATATCGAACCAAAGTGTTGGAGTGCATGGCTAGGATATGCAGATTCATTACCGGAAAACTATGATTATTTGATTTCTAAGGTGAACGCATATCGAAGTGCTTTTGACTTAGCAAGTAATGAAGAAGAACAAACTGAGACGTTTGTTCATATGATTGGATATATACCGGATAATAAATTACGATCTGCGTTTATGCGTGCTTTTAACGTTGCAACAAGTCGCAATAGATACCAGATCTTTGACTTGGTTTCAAGAGTCATCGGCTGTGATGAGTCGGAAATTGCTTCGCTGGCAATTGATATATGTCCAGATGATTGGCGAGCATTCTTTGCGATGGCAAAGTTCAGACAGATTAGAGCACGCTGGTGTGAATTAGAGGGCGGTTGGTTTTCTGGAAAACATCTGCCTGCTCATGCGGTCGAAGTATTAAATGTATTTATGCAAACATATCGCTTGGCAAAAAAAGAAGGCGACGACGCTAAAGCTGAAGTTATTAAGTATGTTAATGAGTTAAGACGAGATAATTCATATACAGTATTTGCAACTGAATTGCAGAAAGCGATTCAGAAAGAAGGATAATAAACTATGGCTATAATCGATAGAATTAAATACGATGGGCCTGCTGATGGAAGCCAGTGGTTAATTTATAAATGCCCATCAGAAGAATTTGTCTTAGGATCACAATTAATTGTAAATCAGGGACAAGAAGCACTTTTCTTTAAAGGCGGAGAAGCTTTGGATCTGTTCGGTCCGGGAACACATACTTTATCGACTGGTAATCTTCCAATTTTGAATAAATTGGTCAAGCTTCCTTTTGGAGGGAAAACTCCTTTTACGGCAGAGGTTTATTTTATTAATAAGACAGTCAATATGGATATGAATTGGGGAACATCAAATCCAATTCCATTAGAAGATCCTAAATATGGTTTGATCTTGAATGTTGGTGCACGTGGACAGTACGGAATATCAATCATTGATTCAAGATTATTTGTCGTAAAAATGATTGGTGCTATTCCCAATGGTTCTATGGCAAATCACTTGTTTGTAATGCGATATTTTAACGGTATCATCAATTCACAAATCAAATCGGTTACGGCTGCATTCATGATAAAAGAAAAAATCTCTTTTCTGGAGGTTTCACAGTATCTTTCTGAATTATCTGAAGCTTTTAAAGAGAAGCTGGATTGTGAATTTGAAAGATTTGGCATGGAATTAACCCATTTTACATGCATTACCATTGCACCGAAGCAAGACGAGTATAAGAAACTCCAGGGATATAAAGAAGAACTGGCTCTAGGAGCTGATTTCTATCAGACCAGACGCTCTTTGGATATCATGGAAAAACTTGCGGGGAATCAGAGCGCCGGCAGTGTAGCTAATGCGGGTATTGGATTAGGTATGGGTTTAGGCGTTGCGGGTCAGGTTGGAAATATATTTACTGGTGTAGGCCAAGTTGTTAAACCTAGTGCACAGGCTCACGGATCTCAAGTTAGTGCACCTGCAGAAAATATGGTGAAGTGTCCCGAGTGCGGTGCACTGAATAGCTCAAAAATGAAATTCTGTGGTGAATGTGGAGCAAAACTGATTACTACAATGATATGTCCACATTGTGGAGCTTCTATACCGGCTAATATGAAATTTTGTGGTGAGTGTGGGAAGTCTCTTGTATCAGGCAAATGCCCGGCATGTGGCTTCGAAAACAAACCGGGAATGAAATTCTGTGGTGAGTGTGGAAGTAAGCTTTAATTAATGGTGATTACTATGGCAGAAACAAATACTAAAACAATGGCAGATTTTCAAGTGACGTTTTTTGTCGGAAATACTGCTGTTACGCGAATGTTAAGCGATGTGGTGAAAAACAGGGATGATCCTTTGTTTGCTGAAACAATTGGCCTTCCTGAGGACTTTGTTCTGCCTTTTTTTCTTGAAGAAAGAGCAGAGTCAGTTGTTTATACGATAAGGACTGATGCATCAAGTAAGTATAGTGTAACTATTAGCGGAACAGGAAAATCGTGTAATGATCATGTGATTTCTACCGGAGATTATATTTCATTCAAGTCAGATGATAATGTTGCTGTAAAGATTCTGTTTATTGCAACATCAGACATTGGGCTTGGATACAAAAAATATTGTATAGAACGTAATACAAATATCTTTATTGGAAGAACTCCAATGAATGATATTTCGTGTAATGCCACTGATTATATTTCCAGAGACAAACATGCAGTGATTCATGTTGATGATGGAGGCAATGCATCTATTGAAGATTTAAAGAGAACGGTTGGGATTTATGTAAATGGTAACGGTACACATTCTCAACGTTTGAATAAATTTGATGAGATTTTCCTGATGGGATTATCCATTGTTTATATGGGCGATTACATTGCAGTGAACAAGCTGAAGACGAGTAGTTCGTTGCGTGAAGTGGATGGATTTGAGACAAAAGCGCTTGTCGATACGAAGAAGCAGGAAAAGTATTTTGTTAGCACACCACGAATTTTGAAATCTCTCGAATATGAAGAAATAGAAGTTGATGCTCCACCAGCACCACCGGTATTGGATAAGACACCGGCAATTCTGCTGTTAGGTCCAAGCTTAACTATGTCGATGGTGATGCTTGCAAGTATCAGTGTCTCGATTTTTTCTGCAATCAACGGTGGGAATATGGCAACTGTGCTGGCAAGTGCAACGATGGCAGTCGGTATGCTGCTTGGTTCTCTTTTGTGGCCGTCTTTGCTAAGAAGTTATCAGAAAAAGACGATTATCGCAGAACAAAAACATCGAACAAGCAAGTATTCAGCATATATTTCCGAGATTGAGGACAAGCTGATTGCTAAAACCGAGAGATCGAGTCGAATTTTGAATGAAACACTCAGTCCCTCTCCAAGTGTAATGTGTTCTTTCCTGGATAATGATCGAAAGAAATTGCATTTATGGGAGCGCTCATCGGAAGATGAAGACTTCCTGGACGTAAGAATGGGTGTTGGAAATAAAAAGTTTGATGCAATGGCATTAAAAATTCCACGTAAAGGCTTCCAACTTCATGATGATGAATTATGTGAGCTGCCATATGCATTAGAAGAAAAGTATGGAACTTTGAAAAATGTTCCTTTGACTCTGGATATTGCCAATAATCATACTATAGGCATTATTGGTACTAACGAGTGTATGTGGAATGTGGTTAATGAAATAATCCTGAATATTATTTCGCTACACTCTTATGAAGAAGTAAAGCTTGTTCTGGTAGTAGCACCTAAATACCAGGAAAGATTTGCTAAATTCAAAAATGTTCCGCATATTTGGAGTGATGATAAGAAGATTCGTTACTATGCAACGAATCCTGATGAGGTACATTATATATTCAATGTAATTGATGAAACTCTGAAGGCACGTGAAAGTGGCGAGGTTAAAGATAAGGTCTCTATTCCTCACTATTGCATTATCGTAACAGATCCTGCATTAGTAGAAAAAGAGGCTCTTGGAAGATATATGGAAGATGCGGAAAATATAGTTGGATTGACAACAGTATTCGCTTACGGTGACATCACAAAACTTCCTAAGTCTTGCAGAACTATAATTCAAAGCGATGACGAACGTACTGGATTTTACATCAAAAATAAGAATGCAAATCGTTTTATCCCATTCAGGCCAGATACCTTGGATGAAATTAAGCTTTCTCGTTTTGCAGATGGGTTATCCCATTTACCTATTATGCGTAATCAGCGCTCAATGGGCATAGTTGACAGAATTTCTTTTCTTCAGATGTATAAAGCCGGAAATGTCGGAGAATTGGAAATCGAGAAGCATTGGGATAGCAACAATTCAGCAAAATCGTTGGCAGCTCCTATCGGCGTCATGGCAGGTGGATCGATCTTCAGTCTGGATATCCATGAGGCATATCATGGATGCCATGGTTTGGTGGCTGGTACAACCGGTTCCGGCAAGAGTGAATTTCTGCAGGCATTTGTTCTTTCGTTGGCAATAAATTACAGCCCTAAAGAAATTGCATTTGTACTGGTTGATTTTAAAGGCGGTGATATGGCACGTCCGTTCATGGCGAAACCATTCTCCCCAGCCCTTCCTCATTTGGCAGCGACCATTTCAAACTTGTCAGGAAATATCCTGTATAGAGCGTTGGTTTCCCTGGAAGCAGAAATTAAATATCGTCAGAAGGTATTTAATGAATCAGCCGCCGAATTACAAGTGGATAAGCTAGACATTAACTCGTATCATAAGTATTACAAGGGTGGTCGTCTTTCAAAGCCGCTTCCTCATCTCGTGATTATTATCGACGAGTTTGCACAATTAAAAACGCAGCAGCCGGAATTTCTTGCTCAGCTTATCAATGTGGCACAGGTAGGAAGAAGTCTTGGTATCCATTTGATTTTGGCAACACAGAAGCCAAGTGGTATCGTAGATCCTCAGATTATGAGCAACTCCAGATTCAAAGTGTGTTTAAAGGTTGCAGAAAAGCAGGATAGTGTGGATATGATCAATCGCCCTGATTCCGCAATGATAAAGAACCCTGGTCGATTGAATTTGTTGGTTGGATACAATGAAATTTATGAAACTGTTCAGTCTGGATACAGCGGTGCTGACTACATTCCAACTAAAACATTTGTGTCTGATGATGAAATAACGGTTCAGATGACCGATAACACTGCAAATCCTATTCACAGCGCAAGAATTGATATGTCCGGTAATAAATCGGACAAGACACAGTTGGAGGCTATTGTAGCTGAAATGGTCAGTCTGGGTCAGAAAAAGCATCTTCAGGTTAAACCTTTATGGTTGGAAATGTTATCTGATCGAATCTCGCTTAGTTCTTTGGAGAAGCGGAATAAAGGTCTGTGTGTAGCAACTGTAGGTTTAGTAGATTATGTTAGAACACAGGAACAGAAGCCGCTTCATATTGATTTTGTGAAAAATGGTCATATAGGACTTTACGGAGCTAGTGGAACAGGAAAGACAACTTTCCTGCAAACCTTAGTTTATTCCATGGTTTGTGATTATCAGTACACGCCTGCAGAACTGAACATTTACGCATTAGATTTTGGCGGCAGGAATTTGAGCTATCTTGAAAAGCTTCCTCATGTAGGCGGTGTAGCGTTTGCCGGAGAAGATCACAAGCTTTATGATTTTGTTTCTGTTCTGCATAATCTTATTGAAGAGCGTAAGAGTCTGTTTGCTGCAAGTAATTGTGGTTCGTTCTCTGAATATAGGGTTGCGGCAAAATCAGCATTACCGGCAATACTTGTATTGGTTGATAATTACGCATCGTTCCGGGATAAATACATGGATCTTGCAGATGAGCTGACAGAAATAATTGCAGCCGGAAAAACGTTCGGAATGTTCTTTGTGATTACAGGAAGCACCAGAAACTCAATTTATTACAAAGTTACTGAGAATATTTCTTCCTTCTACACTTTAAGAATGAATGATCCTAATAATTATCTTGACATTCTGAATACTCATCCGCCGATTATTCCAGAAGAAATTAGTGGACGAGGTATCACAGTAATTAATAGAGAAGTTGTTGAGTTTCAGACCGCTCTTGCATTACTTACTGAAACGGAGGCGGAGAGAGTCTCTGCCATCAGTGAAGCATATGAGTCACTGGCAAGAAGTTGGGATGGAGATCTGCCAATCTGTGTAGGAGAAAGTGAGGTCGCTGATACCGAACAAATGGTGGGTGATTCTGCTGGTTATGCTTCTTGGACACTGAAAAACGAATCGCCAGAATCCATGCTTGCCGACCAGAGAAATCTGATTTTGGCAAGATCTAAATCAGGCGCACTTACATATGGAATCGAATTGTCGCAAGATAACATCGTATGTGTATGTGCGAGTGACGAGAGTAGTTTCTCAGATGGCTACAAAGCTCTTTTGGGCAGGATAACGGAGTGTCAAGATCGAGAAGTAGTCTTTATAGATGATGATAGTCGGAAATATGAAGGCATTACAGAAGCATTTCCAATGTGCAGATATGTTAGTGGAAGTACAGCATTTGAAAAGTTCACTGATTATCTGAAGCCGGAATTGAATGCAAGACTTGAAAATGAAGAGTCTCGAACTCGACAGATGATTATTATCATTTCCGAATTTAACAGTTTCTTCGATATGATAACGAATGATCAAGCCGCCTTCATGCGCAAGGTGTTCCAGTATATTAACTCACCGGAGTATGGAATAACATTCCTGTGCGGATTTAATGTACAGGGAGATAAGAGCAATGATCGTTTGTTCATGTCACTGGTTGTGAATGCCCGGAATTATATTCTTTGTTCTAATTGTTATGAGAATGCATCAGCAAAGATTGAGACATTACCAACCATTCATGGTATTAAGAATTCCAGTATGTATCTCTGCTTAGGAGATAAAGTAACGGAGATAAGGTGGTGATTTGATGAGGAAGATACCTGTCACAGTGCGAATACCTGCTATTCATGGTAATTACGAGTTCCTTATCCCAGACAATATGTCTGTGGCTGATGCTCAAAAACTGATGGTACGTATCTTAAATTCTGAATATGGAATTGCAGATAACTCATCAGATCTGATGCTTGTTGATGAAAAAGATGGTAAGAGTTTGAGGGCAGAATGTAGTTTCAGTCAGCTTGGGATTACGGATGGTGCCAAACTTGTACTGTTGTAACCAAAGAGAGGTGCGTGAATGAAATACCGAATAAACCACTCGAAGGTTATTTCGCAAGCGGAATCAATCAGAGATAATGCAGATCAGTTAAATGCTCAGATTAAACTATTAAACCAGTTAGAGCAAGAATGTCGCGCCTGCTGGAAAGGCGAGGCTGCAGATGCATTTATTTTAAAGTTGAGTCAGCTGAGAAATGAAATGACCAGAACCAAAACACAGATGGCAAATTTAGCTTCAACAATTAAGTATTGTGCAGATAGAATTCAGCAAGAAGATCAAGAAGCAGAAAGCAGAGCCGCTGCCTTGAAATCTGGACATTAATACTTATTGCGAAGAATATTAAACACATTTAGAAAGGAGAACCATTATGGCATCTACTGTATTTGACGTAACACCTGAAGAACTTGAATCTTCTGCTGGCAAGGTCGAAGGAAAGACCGGAGAATTCACCAAAGCATACAACAATATCTATACTGCGGTATCTGATTTGCGTGTGGTCTATAAGGGTGAAGCAAGCGACACATTCAACCAGCGAATCGAAGGCTACAAGAATGACTTCAGTGCTGCAGAGAAGGCACTGACTAATTATGTAGCATTCCTGCGTGAGTATGCAGGCAAAATGAAGAGTACCGAAAATGACCTTAAGAGCAGAGCGGGCTCTCTCAGTGTAGGACACTAATTGGATTATAGAAAGGAGACTTGTTATGGCAAATGTTGTAGTAGATTCTCTTGTTATGAGAGATAAGGCAAAAACACTGGAAGCAGAAGCGAATACTATTCAGAGACTGTATAACGAGATGCTGCAAGAAGTTAATGCAACCGCGAGTAAGATGAAAGGTACAACCATTGAAACTCAGAAAAAGCAGTTCGCTGGCATGCAATCCACTTTTGAAACGTTTGTTAAAGATATGAAATCTTACAGCACTTTCCTTACTCAGGCAGCCGAATCATATGAAACAGCTGAAAAGGACGGTACTCAGAAGGCACAGGAGCAGGGTAAAGTTTTCTAATAAAGCTGGTTACTATTAAGGCTTACCTCCAACGAACAGCATGCTCGTTGGAGGTAAGTGAATATCGGAGGACTGTTTATGTCCAGAATCTATGTGGATTTTAATAGAATTCAGAAAATAGGCGAGAGCTGTGCATCTGTCTCATCTAAAACAGACGAGATCATGAAAGATTTTCAGCAGACAATTAAAAAATTAGATTGGGATGTAAGATTCCAATCTGACATAAACAGTACTGCTACGCAGTTGAGCCGAAAAATGCAGAGTTATCAGCGAGTGCTGAAAGAATACAAATCTTTTTTGGAATTAGCTCACAAGAAATATCTTGAATTGGATGCTGTAGATTTTGAATTAAAGATTGAAGCAGGTCAAACCAACATATTTGATGGAAAAAATGGTTACGGTGGTGATCAAGGAGACCTGGCCCATAATAAAAATGGATTTAAGTTTCTATGGTGGGTCTGGGGCGAAGATAAAGATATTTATGACTTCGTTAGAAGGCAAGAAGGATACGAGAATTATTCGGAAACACAGATTCATGAACTGATAGATAAAATCAATGTCGAAGGATGTGGTTATGTTGCATTGGTAAATACATTATTTCTTGAATTTCCGGGAAGTGAGGCGGAGTTTGAGAAAATTTACGGATTCCCGATGCGCGATAAAGACGGAAATTACAACTTTAATCGGATGTTGATTGATATATATTGTAAGACGGATGATAAGTATTTTCTTACGGAAGATTCAGGAAAGAATGCTTTGATTTGTGACATTCTTAGAGATTATCAAGACAATCCTGCTAAATTTGAACAGGATTATGGTGTGAAATACGACCCGGAGTCAGCAACGATACCAGATGAGGTATCTAATGCTATTCTTGCTCGTTATGATGGAGAGGTTGCTTCATACAAAGTGGAAGGAACAACTGTTTATTCTCAGGAAAATAGACTTTTGGCATACCTTCACGAGAAGGGTGTTAATGCAGATGTGAACTGCTCTTCTTCTTCAACTATGAGTATCGACAGCGTAAAGAACACAATAGAATCTGGAACAGTTGTAAAATTGAGTCTCAGCAAGGGAACGCAGTTCTATGATGAAAATGGAAATGTTCAGAAAACACTCGGAGGTGGGCATGCTGTTCTTATAACGAATGTTACTGATGATGGAAGGTATGTAATCTCTTCCTGGGGAAATCAGTACTATGTGGATCCTTCGCAGGTGTATGTGGATTCGAAAACGGGCAAAAGCAGTTCCATAATCAACAGTTATCTGACATTTGATGTGATTTATAAGTAAGGGGGCGGGGTATGAAATATATTTTATTGATTCTCATGGTCCTCAGCCTAAATATTTCACTAGCTGCCTGTACGGGTCAACTATCGTCAGGAAGAACTTCAGACGTTCCGACATTGAATTCGTCTGTTGAAGAGAAAGCAAATGAGGGGGATGAAATGAAACATGAAATTCTTACAGTTAAGACGATTGAAGATAGTACATTGATTGCTGTAAATGAAAGGAATGAGAGATACATCATTTCTGATTATACCCAATTTGGTATAGATTTTGAAACAGGACAAAAGATTGGGATATCATATCAAAAGAAGACCCAAAACGCTGATGGAGACTATGAGCTTTCGGAAGTAAAGGTGACAAAAGAGGGGACTGTCACTATTGTACCGTTAGAAAAATAGACTTATCAGTAAAATATAAGGAGAATACGGATGCCAAGAATATATGTTGAATTTAATAAATTCAATCAACTGAGTTCAAAATGTCAGCAGGCATCTTCTAAGGTTAATGGCATACAGGGTGACTTTCAAAGCATGGTACGACAACTTGATTGGGATGTGCGCTATCAGTCAAATATTAATAATACGGCTAGCCTGCTTGCTAAGAAGATGCAAGGATATTCGAGAGCATTAGATAGTTATCAAAAATACCTGGAAGAGGCATACAAAGAATATAGGAAACTGGATCAGTATGATACTGGGCAGAACAAGAGTAATAATTCTGGAGCTGATAATAGTTCTTCTAATCCTTCCTTTTGGGATGCGTTTTTGAAAAGATATGGGATAAAGAATGTCATTAAAAGTTTTGGAAATGCCGGTAAAATAGTTGGACTTGTTGATAGCGCCTTGAGTGCTACTACATGGAATCAGTGGACGAACATTGGTTTGAGCGCTTCTCTAACTATTTCGAAAATTGCGAAAGATTTTAAAAATTACAAGAAGATTGGTCGAGCAATAGGAACAAAAAATGCAGTTTCAAACTTCCTGAAGAAACAAGTTGGCCTTAGAAATGTTGGACATGCTTCTACTGCAAGTAAACCTACGTCTAGGTTCTACAACAACCTGCACAACAAAACTTCACCGTTTAACTTGAACGATGCTTTTGCACCGTTGACCGGAGCGAAAGGTGTTAAGACAACAGTTGCTGCTTGGGCTGGCGTTGCGTTGACAGGTGTTACAAATTATTACAGTAACCTCCAGGAACAAAAGGATTCCAACGGTACGATGTCAACAGGTCGTGTTGTTGCAGAAACCATTTCTGAAACTGCGTTAGATACCGTTATTACATATGGTGGATCGGCTGTTGTAGGAGCTGCTATCACTGCTGCAACTGGTGTTGTAGCTGCACCGGTAGTCGTTGCCGTTGCGACCGGAGCCGGATTGGCGGCTATTAATGCAGGCGTTGAAGCATGGACCGGAAAGTCCGCGACAGAATGGGCGTCTGATTTTGTACTTGATACAGCAGTTAATGTTGGAAAAGGAATTAGTAACGGAGCAAAAGCTGTTGGAAATTGGTTTAATAAATTGTCATTTGCGTGGTAAAGGAGAAAGAATATGATTAGAGTTAATGATTTACTTCCTATTGGATCTATAGTGCTTCTTAAGGATGGTGAAAAGCGCCTGATGATTAACGGAATTATGCAGAGTGATGCAAATGGTAGTGGGGCAAATTTTGACTATCTTGGAATCCTGTATCCGGAAGGACATATCGGAGATGAATTCCAGTATCTGTTTAATCATGAAGATATTGAGCAGATTATCTTCCGAGGGTACGAAGATGAGGAACGAGTGGAGTTTTTAAGAAAGCTGGCTTCCGTGCTTGAAAAATAAAATATTCTGTCGGAAAGGATAACAAGATATGCTTAGAGCAATATGCGCTTCAGGCATTGGCATGAGACCGACACATGAAGATAATTTTTTACTGAATGGTAAAACCATAGATAAAGAGACTCAGCAAAGAATGCCGGCAGTCAAAATGATTCAATATCAATCGGTTTGCTTTAAGAAAGTGAATTTTATTGCCGTTAGTGACGGAATGGGTGGACACAATGCTGGAGAAATTGCAAGCGGTTTTTGTGTGAAAAAACTGGCTGCGTTAGAAGAGAAAGCTCAAGCTTGTGCATCTCTCAGCGAGGTTGTTTCGCTTATTCAGGATGAGATATCGAGCATCAATATTTCTATATGTGAAGATGGCGAGAAATATCCGGAACTTCATGGTATGGGTGCAACTTTGGTAATGCTTGTGAATTATGAATCTGAAAACGTTATATTAAACATCGGAGATAGTCGTGCATACGTTCTTGGAAGTATGGGAATTCGCCAAGTTTCAAAAGACCATACAGAAGGTCAAAGAATGCTGGATCTTGGAATTCTGACACGAAAAGAACTTGAATCTTTTCCTGCAAAGAAAAATCTTAATCGGTACTTTGGATATTCGGGAAGAGGTTATCAATTGCAGGCGGACGTGTTTCCCTTATCAGATTTGGCAACACGGGTATTGTTATGTAGCGATGGTATTTCCGATGTGTTAAATGAAGCAAATCTTTCAGAGTATATCAGCTCAAGTGAGGATTCTTGGGTCGTGACGGAACGCATGGTACGCGATGCTTGTGGTTTTGCAAATGCTGATAATGCAACTGCGATTATTATTGAAATCAACAGGGGGTGAAAGCATGACTCAAACAAACTTAGTTGGGCAGACAATACTTGGTTACACTGTCACTGAAAAAATTAATTCCGGAGCATTCGGAACAGTATACAAGGTTGAAAAAGTAAATCCGTCGGGTCAGTATGTTAGAGCACTAAAGCACATTACCATTCCTACAGATAAGCAATATATGTCTGTATTGAATTCTATGGGTGGGGATGTTTCAAAAGCAGACAACTATTTTGCTGAAATGCTTAAGGATATTGTTTCGGAAATTCAGATTCTTAACACGCTCTCAGAAAAAGGAGTAGATCATATCGTTCGATATTATGAAAATGATATTACGGAGACAGAGTCGCCTAAGAGATATGATGTGTATATTTTGATGGAATATCTCACTCCTCTAGATGATTATATCATGGAAAATGAGTTTACGGTCCGCGATGTGTTGGCATTGGCTTTTGATGTTCTTGAAGGGTTAAAGGCGTGTCATGCAAATGGAGTATGGCACAGAGATATTAAGGATGAAAATATCTTTGTATCTGATAACGGTGGCTATAAGATTGGCGATTTTGGAGTTTCAAAAGTCTTGAAAGATAGTTCAAAGGCAGAATCGCTTAAGGGAACTCCTAATTTTCTGGCACCTGAAGTATATCTTGGTAAATCTGGATATACTAAAAGCGTAGATCTATATTCCTTAGGAATTGTGCTGTATCGTCTCTTGAACTATGGACGCAATCCGTTCCTTCCTAAATTCCCTGAACAGTATTTTTCGCAGGACGAAGATACTGCATTTGAGAAGAGAATGACAGGTGCTGTACCGGATATGCCACTGTTGGGAGGAGAAAAGGTCGGAGCGGTTGTTGTAAAAGCGATTGCTAATAGCGAGGAAAGATATCAAACGGCAGATGATTTTCTTAATGCACTTGAAAATGCAGTCCAGGATATAGATAGAGAAATTCTGATGCAAAGTGTAAAGATGGAAATTGTGTCGCAGACGGTTAGCGAAAGTGAGTCGGGGCAAAAAGTATATAGAAAAACCCTTGGCGAAACCTCCAGAAGTATTTTGAATGGATCAATGGGAACGGAAAGCGGTAAAAGCCCTTCAATTAACAAGCATTTATTTGATAGTATTGGCGATAAATCGGTTAATACGCCCGCTTCATCAACCACTTCCAATACTTCTCAAAATGGAGATGCAGGAAGTGGTTACGAGGAAGAAGAAAAACAACCGACGAAAAGAAAAGAGTCACAGCGCCCCACTCAAAGGGTAGTAAAGCGAGCTCCTGTTATTGATGAATCAGAACCGATAGAACCAATTGATCGCAATGTCATGAGTAAAGCTGTATTTGCGGCACCTATTATTCTTCTTTTAATAGCATTAGTTGCTTATTTCATTGTAATCCCGAATATTTATGGTCAAGTGGTATCATTCGTTGATTGGTTAGCCTCTGATCCACAGAATATCATAGATACCCTTCGGGATCCGAACGCAGCTTTTTCTAAAACAAATTACATTATTCTAATTCGTGCTTTCTGGTATGTATGGTTAGCTGGATTTATTGCTTCATTATTCTTTGTTGGAAAACAATTCCAGAAGAAACCGGAGCCTAATGCAACTAATGCAATTCTGGTTAAGAAAGAAGCATATCTACTTGTACAGGATATTTCAGAAGCATTAAAACTGGAATATCAGAAAAACAAGAGCAAAGATATCAACACCTTACTTACGTCGGTTAAGCGACTTGAAGAAAAATTGTCTGTAGAAAGTGATTTCGGGTATGGGAAAAACAATGTCATAAATTGTGAAAACATGATTGCCAGACAGCTGCAATATCTGTCAGAGTCCGTTCCATATATTTCAACAGGTAATGTGAGTGAAAATATTGCTGAGATGAATAAAGCAGTTTTGAATATCAATTCATTGCTTAGAAAGCGCATTGAATTAAAGAAGAAGTAAAAACAAACACCTGCCAATGAGCCATTCGGGAATTGGCAGGTGTTCTTTTGGTTTGAGGCTGCCATTCTCGGATTAGTAAATGTAAAATGTAAATGTCAAATAGTGCGCTGGCATATATAGAAACGCCGCTTTTCAGCGGCGTCCCTTATAACACTCCTTCGGAAGCTTCGTTGACCATGGAAGAAGATCATCCAGGGCCGTTGCCTCCAGCGCATCGGTGTCTATATATCCTTTATCGTTTGAAAGCTTCGCCAGTTCAGAGAAGAGGTGGCAGTAATAATAATACGGATTCAGGTTATTGAGCTTCGCTGTCTCGGTGATACTGTATGCAACAGCACTCGCTTCCGCGCCTTTGACGGAATTGATCAGGACCCATGCCTTGCGGCCCACTGTAAATGGCCGGATACTTCTCTCCGAAGCCGAATTATCTATGGGGACCTCGCCGTCCTCCAGGAACACTTTCAGGTATTTTTCCTGATTGACGCTGTACCGGAGCCCCTGTGCCGTCTTGCTTTTCGGCAGCACCGAGTGGTCAGCCAGTCTGGCTTTTACCCATGTGAAATAGTCCTCAACGACCGGCTTTATTGTTCTCTGCCGTTCCCTGAGGCGTTCTTCCGGGGACATGCTGCGGAGCTCTCCCTCCAGTTTATAGATGACCGCGATCCGTGCCAGTGCCTGATATGCGACCGACTCGTGGACCGCCTTTTCGTCCTTCGTGCCCATTGCCTTGACGGCGTCCGCGAAGTCCCGCCTTGCATGCGCAAAGCAGTTCGCCGATGTGACACCGGGAAGGAGGTCTTCCAGCATATGGTACTGCTGAAGGCCGTCCGTCATAAGGACCCCATTGAATCCTTTATAGAATTCCCTGGGATGGTCGTGGTGACGGGTCTTCTGGTACTCATACAGCACGACCGGATGGTCCTTATAGAACTCCCCGGACCGGTGGACCCACATATAGCTGGTCGATCCTGCCGGGCGCCCGTCATGGATCACTTTGACAGGGGTCTCGTCTGCCTGGTTGACATGACAGGAAAGGAGCTCGGTCTTCAGGCGTTCATATATCACTGACAGATAGCGTTCACTGAGCTGGATGACCCAGTTCGCCATGGTCTGCCTGGATATCCTGAGACCGTTCCTCTGGAATTCCTGTTCGATCCGGTTTAGCGGGATGGCGTTCGTGAATTTACCGTTAAAAACGGCGGCCGCAAGGGTGTTCGTCAGGATGCTGTTCCTGAGAAGGTCTTTTGGACGGCTTCCCCGGGCGAATTCGTCCTGCGCAAGGCCGTCTGTCCCGACAGCCACGTCGACCGTATGGACCTCGACTGTCCAGGACGCGGGCTCGTAGCGGAGCCTTTTATAGGTCTCGGATGGCAGCCTGCGCCAGCATCCTTCACCGAAACGCAGGTCCAGTTCCTCATCCGTCAGCCGGTGGTCATAGAATTCCTCAGGGAAGCCCTTGAGATCCTCGTCACGCTGCCCCTTCTTCCTTTTTGGCTTTTTTGCCGGAAGGATCTCATCGGCAGCCGGCTCTTCCCACGACTCCTCGGAAAGGTATTCCGCCTCATTGAAAAGGCTCAGCTGTCCGTCGATCTGGTCCATCCTTTCGGTCTTCCGTCCAAAACGGTTCAGGTTCGCGATACGGATCTGCTCGATCAGGTTCTCAAGGTTCTCGTTCATCCGGTCAAGCTGGTCCTGCATGGACATGACCATTATGATAAGCTCCTGCCTGCTGCAGTTATTCAGTTCATCGATGGAATAACGCTTTCTTTCCATGGCCCGTGTCCTTTCCTGTTCTGCTCTTATTATACATCAGACAGGGATTTTTAGCGAATCGGCCATCCGGACA
>OCTX012063574.1_pt1 | contig 17154 bp, 28 predicted proteins | sample 1539691 | NCBI WGS metagenome assembly OCTX01 (sample SAMN02144231, study PRJEB22623) | gut metagenome | biome: sheep rumen | host: Ovis aries | place: New Zealand | reverse complement strand
CTCAGTTTTCCCCGTCCCCTCCCCATTTCCCCATCGGGTGTATGCACTCTGTTAGGTGTTTCTAACAACATGATTTGGTGGGTTGTCAAGGACACAAAATTTAGCATAAATGTCTTGACAAATTAACTGATGTGTGATATAATGGAAGTATAATATCAATCATACGAAGAAAGGAAGATATTATGATATACGATTATGATAATAATATTAAAGTATCTGTGAAGGCAGATAAGCAAGTTACAATAACAATGAATGATGCTATCTTCACAAAGATAATTAACACTTTGTATGAAGGAGCAGACTTTCAAAATATGAAGGGACATCAAGCAACAGCCGATGACACTAGAAAATTATGGAGAGCATTAAACGATAAGTTTGATGAATCCGAAGCTAAACTTAATAAATAACGAAAGGAAGATATTATGAACGATAAGAAATATGAATTATTAAAGGAATATGTTACTCGAAGGAAGGAATCCTTTGACAAGTTAGCACAAGATACCAAAGATGATGCCAATTTTACAATGTTAAAAGCAGAATCAAATCTTTGTGCAGATATACTTGAAATTTGTAAACATATCGACATAATGAAATAACACTTAAGGGCAGACCATCTGCCCTTTTGTGCATGAAAGAATTAAAAATGAAACTAGCAAAGCAACTAACCAAGTACGACAAAATTCATATCTCAAACGAGATTTGCAATCTCATCAACTCAATGGGATACGAATCATTTTGGATGGAAGATACAAACGGCGACATTATCATCCGTATGAAACTACTAAACAATAACAATCAACCAATCTACATTACAATCGCTAACTTCCGAAAGGACATCTAATGGAAGATATAGACTTACGAGCATTTGGACTTAACTATGAAACCGAATCAGCAGAGGAACGAACTATAACCAAATCTGGCATCTGCAAAATTAAGAAACCAACTCTAAAATGCTATAATAAAAGAAAGGAGAATCAAAATGACACCAGAAGAACTAAAGAAACTTGAAGCTGAACACAAGAAAGCGATGGAAGGCATTAAGGCACTAAATCAAGCACTTAAATTAACAATCGATGAAGCATATTATCATGTTGGCATCGACAAGAAGGATTCAAAGTAATGAAAACACCAGAACAAGAACTAAACGAAGCACATGACTTCATACAAAACATGAAATACTGGCATCTGGGCAGACTATCAGCAATCGCCGAGAAGGAACTTCAAGCAGGCAACAGCAAAGATGCAAAAGCAATCAAAGAAGCTATAGACTTCGTAGAAAACTACTTAAAATAAGAAAGGTAATATAATGAAAGAAAAGTCAAACTTACTAACTAAAAAGGATTTCCGTACTTACGAGAAACAAGGAATCCTAACACTCTACCCTCTATGTCTAAATTGTGCATTTAGGTCAATCATCGAATTTCAAGACAAGTATCCAGAAACATCTATTACTCTACAAGGAAGCGACCTAACTGGCTACTATGTAACTTTTCTATCAGTTAACGACCTTCTTGCAGAGGAGAACAATGAAGAATCACTACATGAAGAAACCAGATGTTAAGAAACTAGCAAAGCTCATTGAAGCAGATGGATGGTACTTATATCGTGAGAATCAAGGACACCAGCAATACAAACATCCGACCAAGAAAGGCAAAATCACAATTCCTCACGATATAACAAAGAACATTGAACTATCTGTCTTGCGACAAGCAGGACTTCGGAGTAAACATGAAACAACTGATGCGAAATAAGAAAACTGGACAAGTGGTCGAGTTCAAGGGATGCTTATACAATGATAATACTTGTGTAATCATCTTCGATGATAACAAAATAATCTATTACTCTAATCTTCAAGAATTTAGAGATAACTGGGAGAAAGCATGAACAAACTAGAAGAAGACTTAATCGAACAAGAAATCAGAGACCACTATCTCGAACAAGGCGAAGCCGTAATGCGAGAAATGTTGGAGGATAACGATGAAAGTTCTAACTAGATACAGACTAGCAGACCTCATCGGCACACTATACGAAACATCACTAAAAGGTCGCATCTGCTACAAATATCGCATCCGATATCACAAACAATTAGTCGGAGGGAGTTATGTCTATTTTGCAAACAAGGATGATTGTCTTGAACACATGAAATCAGACATGGAACAAATCTTTGATTCAGCTAAATTGGAGTTTATCAAATGAGAAAAGCTGGCGAAAAGTTCAGAAATAGTGTATAATAAAGTTGTTAAGGATACGATTTGCCAGATTTATGTCTGCAAAGTACAAGAAACTAGCACACCAGCTAGTTTTTTGTTATAATAAAACTATAAACAAGGAGTAAACCAATGGACACTTACTTAAGTTCTACCAGATGGGATTTCATTGGATTATCAACCGAAGAAAAACCAACAGCAACCTCAAACAAGGTCGTTGATGGCTCAACTTTTTACGAGGCAGATACATCCAAACTCTTCATCTGGACAAAGGACAGATGGTACGAAAAGACATCTAATGTATTAACTAATTTGGAGAAACAATTAAAATGGTAGCTCAACATTATCGCTGGGATTTCATCGGTCTTTCAACAGACACTAAACCAGACTCATCAAACCCTAAAGTCGCAAACGGCTCAACTTATTACGAATCAGATACATCGAAACTTTATGTCTGGTACAACGACAGATGGTACGAAAAGACAGCAACTGGTGGAGGTGGACAAACCACACCAATGGTTATCTTAACAGCAACTGAATATGAAGAACTTGTTCCAAAAGATGAGGGGACATTGTATTTCATCAAAGCTGATTCGGAGGAATAAACTATGGGAATTAACATTGGAGAAACTCCAATTGAAGATTTGAAATTAGGAGAAAACCAGATTACCAAAGTCTATCTAGGAGAAGAAGAAATCTGGAGTAAATCTCAACCACCAATTGTTGTAAATGCCTTAAGATTTACTTCACCAAATGCTCAAACTATTGTGATTGATTCTTCAAAATTAGGAAGTATTGCTCTTAATATGGAATATTCTAACGATGGCGATAATTGGAATACATGGAATGTGACAACACCATTATCTTTTGGAGGGGACACTCCATTATATATTAGAGGAACAAATACTTTTCTTGCTAAAGGTGGCACAAATTATACACATTTTATTTTCTCTACCAATTCCCCTGTTTATTGTAATGGAAATATAATGCATCTGTTTGATTACACACAAGATTTGACAGAATTTCCATCATCAGCAGATTCTCGTGGTGTTAAATATTTGTTCCAAAATTGTACACAACTCGTGGAAGCTCCTGATTCATCAATTACAAAAGGTTGTGGTTATATGTATTATTATATGTATGATGGGTGTACTAACCTCGTAAAAGCTTCTGACATTCTTGCAACATCATGTGGCGATTCAGCTTTCTCTTATATGTTTAATAATTGTACAAGTTTAGTTCATGCACCAAAAATGGCAAGTATTTATACAGGAAGCAGTAGTATGTATGAAGGAATGTTTTATGGATGTACTAATCTTGAAGAAATTCCTTTGCCAAGATTACAACAATCATTTGCAAACACTTCTATCTACAACAATATGTTTAGAAATTGTACTAAAATTAAAATGTCTGAAACTCAAACCGATGAATACCCTAATGAGTTTACTTTTAGTGAATCAAATCCTGCACTACTTTCTGGTAATACTGCCGATATGTTTACAGGTACAGGTGGAACATTTACAGGTACACCAACACAAGTAACTTATTATACAAGTAATCAGGTGGTACTATGAACGAAATAGTGGTTGCAATCATTGGTGCTGTTGCAGTAATCTTATCAGCTCTTCTCGGTTACTTTTCAGCAGTTAAGAAACATGAAGTCGAGGATGCTAAACGAGAACAGGAGCAGAAAGACCAGTTCAAAGAAATCTTCAAGCAGATGAGTAACATCGAAAAGCGACTCGATGAACACAATCATTATGCAGAGAAATATGTTGAAACAGCAAAGACATTAGTCGCTATCCAAAAGGATATTGCTTTCTTAAAGGAAATGAAGGAGTTGTAGATGCAAAAGGAGTACATCGGTCATAATGACACAAATGGTCGTAAATTGTATGTTGGTGATAAAGTTGAAGCAATTACTAATGGAGTTAAAGGAAAGGTAGTAAGTTTCGATTATCAAGAGGAAGAAAGAGATGGTACGATTACTCATACTAAACGATATCGAGTAAATTGGAGTCCAGATGGATGGATTAACGACCAATTTAGTGATACATCTAATGTTCCAGATATTTATATTAGAAAGATTATGAAAGGTAAATAATGCAAGAACTCGTAAATCTACTAATCGTAACTGGCATCGGTCTTATCTTACTCGCTGGAAGCTATCTGGTGGATTTACTTTCTGGCATCATCAAAGTCATCTTCACTCCAGCTATGAAATGGAGCTGGAAGAAGTTTGGCGAAGATTTAGTAAAAGCAATCCTCATTGCAATTGCCACCGAATCACTAGTCGCTTTAATCTACATCCTCAACTGGTTTAGCACGAAGCTCGGAGTGGATGTCAAATCACTATCAAACGGATTAACATCTGTAACGATGGTCATGGGATGCATTGGTGGAAGTTATTACTTCCTACTATCTGCATCTAAAAACATCATGAACTTTCTAAATTCACACCATGTTGAAGTCGAGTACGATGAATCGAAACTAAACCTTGAAGGAATTGTCGAGAAGGTAACAGGATGTTATACCAAACATGATAAAGATGGTAACACTTCCTTACTCGATGAGAGGGGAGCATCGTGCTACTATAAAGTCGATGTATCAACTCCAACAGCTTTCGTAAATGCAGTAAATGGCAAAGGATTTAACGAAGGATGGGGATACCAATGTGTCGCTGGATTCAAGGAATTTCAATATTCCCTTTCTGGTACTTATGTCAATGCTGGTGGAAGTGCTAAAAATTATGCCTACTCACACTCTGCTTTAGAATCCATCGGCTTCAAATGGCATGGTGGAACAAGTGGCATCCAGAACGGCGATTGGTGCATCTGGACTACTGGCGAAGATGGTCATGTTGCAATGTATTATAATGGCAAATTCTTTGGACAGAATCAAGGTGCTAAAAATGGTGCAGTTGGAAATCCATTTAATCTTATGTCATTATCCCTAAATGGTTGTGCTGGATTCTACAGACCAGACATCTATGATAACCCAGCTCCAGCTCCAGTACCACCAAAACCACCGAAGAAAGAAGTGAGCTATACATATAAGAAAGGTGATACTTTTGGACAAGTGATTCTAAATCTCGGACTTAATACATCGCATGGTCTTTGGGGAGCTGATGGAGATGTAGCATATTATACAGAGCAACTGCACGAGCAAGGAATCTATGGCAATATTCCAATTGGCACTACTATTTATCTAACTCCGAGAAAGAACTAATGACTATCTATACTGGATATGTAACAATTCCGATTGACTCTTACGATGCATTTAAGAGTGCTGTTAACGGGAACGGGTATAATTACGACAATTCCTACGGCTGTCAATGCTATGACCTCGCTGTTGAGATGTGGTGGAACATTGGCTTTCCACAAGGTTATCCACTTATTACTAACTCATCAGCATATACCATGTGGAATCTTCGAGAACAAAATGCATCCTATGGAGGCACACAATATTTTGATTTAATCTACAACCTTGCCGATGTGAAACGAGGAGATATGCTGGTCTATGCTGGAACAGCCGCGAATCCTTATGGACATAACGGCTTGGCAGATGAAAATTATGCATCGTGGCATAGTGCGAATCCTACTTCATACGAGTTTCCGATTCTTTCACAAAACAATGGTGGTACTCCAGCCCAACAAGGTGGCTCTACTGCTAATATTCATGGATACGACACTCGGCTGTTCTTGGGTGCTTTTCGTTACAAAGCTTGGACACCAACACCACCAGTTCCACCAACTCCATCAAGTATCAAACGAGGAATCGGAAAGGCAAAATTTCCATTTGTATTATATGCTAATAAATTGAGAAATAATCGATAGTATGATATGATAATATTATGGATGATGATAAGATTCTTGAACTAACTGGTCGGATTGAATCAACTCTTGGGAAGGAACAATTTGCAACGATTTCCGATGTAGTCGGAGAGATTCTTACTGGTAACTCTGAAAATATGAAAACCATCGCCGACAGAGATGCCGAAATCAAGAAACTCGAAGACAGAAATCAGAAGCTCGTTACAGCAAATGGAGCTTTACTCCAGAAAATCCCAATGGAGTATCATAAGACCGAAGAGAAAGAAGAAAAGAAAGAAGAAAAGAAAAAGATTTCTCTTTCTGATGCCATCGATTCTAAAGGCAATTTCATCCACTAGTCATACATTTAATAATTTAGAAAGGATACGAAAATGCAACCAGCATCCAAAGGTTTGCAGACAGCTCTCAATTATATGAGAGAGATGTCCGTACAAGATGGTCGTGTGTACCATCAGTATGTGCCAGTTGTAACTGACACTACCACCATCGGAGAGTTCGGTCAACCGATTCTCGATGCCTCAAACCTCAATGTCATGAACGACTTTGTAGGTTTACTTCAAAAGATTGTCTTTCAAGCTGTTTATAACAAGACTTTCAATAACCCCCTCGCAGAGCTTGAAGGTGAAAGACTCCCACTCGGTCAGTTCATTGAAAATATTTATGTTGCACCAGCAGAAGCAACTGAATTTAATGTAGATGACTTTGCAGGATTGCTCCAAAAATACGAGGCAATGGTTGTGAGTGAACATCTGACCGTAAACAGAGATTTGCAATGGAAGGTCAGTTTGACCAGAGACAAAATCCGTAATGCATTTACTTCATGGAATGCTCTTGAAGACCTCATTTCTGGTTATATCAACTCGCTTTACAATGGTGCTTACATTAGCTTCTATGAAGATACGAAAGCTCTCGTAACTTCAGCATATCAAGGTAACAAAGTACAAGTTGTTCAAGTTTCTGATGTTACGGATGAACAAACTGCAAAAGCACTCATTCGCCAAATTCGTTCAACTTATACCAAGATGAAGTTCCCTTCCACCAAGTTCAATGCTTGGAGCAAAATGCAGAAGGATGGCAAAGCTCTTAAAGTTTGGTCAAATCCAGAAGACATTGTTGTCATGATTTCAGCAGACCTCGATGCGATGGTCGATGTTGAAGTTCTCGCCAAAGCCTTCAATATGGACAAGACAGACTTTCTTGGTCATTTGATTGTTGTGGATGATTTCAACATTCGTGATAAACAAGGCAATATCGTAGTTGATGGCTCTAACATCAAATGTATGATTGCCGATAGGGCTTGGTTTAAGATTAAGACTCAAGACTTTGATATGTCTGATTTCTTTAACCCTAACAATAGAGTTTGGACTTACTTCCTTAATGCCGTTCGTATGTACAATTACAGCTTCTTTGCAAATGCCGTTATCTTTGCAACTGCTCTCCCACAAGTTGATGCAACGGATATCGACTTTGCTGAAGATGCTCCAACTGCTGTTGTCGCTGGCGAAAAGATTGAAGCTCGTGCAATCACGACTCCAGTTAATGCAACTTCAACGATTGCATTTACCAGCTCTGATACCGATGTTGCAACCGTAGCTCCAGACACAAATGATGCTCATGTGGCTGTGATTACTGGTGTTTCAGCTGGCTCGGCAACCATTACTGCTACTTGTAATGGTCATACTGATACTCTCGCCGTTACGGTGTCTGCATCAGAATAATTTAACTTGGGAGGGTGTAATGCCCTCCCTTTAAGGAATATTAAATTATGGTCATCACTCCACAAACTGATTTATATCTTTTGAAAGTTCCACTTGAGATGAGTAACGATAATCAGTTGACATTTGCAGATGCAAATGCACAATATCGGTATTTTTTCAACTTACCGAAACTAGCTGGCGATGGTATGTTTACTTATCAACGAAAAGATGGTGTAATCCGTTTCGGAGCTTTGATTGATGACATCATGGAATATAATTATGTAATGTATCGTAATACTGCTTATTCAAATAAGTGGTTTTATGCATATATTACTAATATGGAATATTCATCAGACCAAGTTACTTTAATCAAAATCAAAACGGATGTCTGGCAGACCTATCAGTTTCAACTGACTTACAAACCAGTTCTCATCGATAGGGAACATCCTAATACCGATGTGGCTGGCGATAATCTGCTTCCAGAATCCGTTGAGCTTGGAGAATATGTAACTAATGGTAATGTTGAGAACTTTGGTAATCCTAGCGATGTGTATCGCATGGTTATCGAAGTAAGTATGGTAGAGAACGAAAGTGAAACTACTACATTAACTGCAACTTGGGAAGATGGTGGCTCTCATGATTTTACCCCAGACTTAAATGATATTTATCGTGGTACAACTCCACTCGTGGTTTCTGGTACTTCAGCATTTGAGGATGTTAGGGATGTCTATGATTTAGCTGGTCTTTCTGATGCAATCATCAATGTTTATATGCTTCCAGCTTCTCTTATTGGCGAAACTTATATTCTGAATCTTCGTTCACAAATTGTTGGCTCAACCAGAAACGAAAGAGCTCAAGTTCTTGTACCAAAAGAAAAGCTCGGAGTGTTTGATATTTCAACTAAAACGATTACCAAACCTACATCGCTCGATTCTTATACACCAAGAAACAAGAAGCTTCTAACAGCACCATATTGCTATTTCAACATTTCTAATAATGCTGGAGCATCGATTCCTTATTACTATGAAGATTTTAACAGCAATGTATCGTTCAAGGTAGAAGGAACTTTTGGTGTTTCTGGAAATGTGAAAGCAATTCCGATTGATTACAAGAATATCTCAAGTTCTGAAAATGCTTTGGATTATTCAATTTCTGGTGCTAAATACCCAGTATGTTCTTGGAAATCTGATTCTTACACTAACTGGCTAACCCAAAATGCTGTAAACCTTAACTACCAATGGAGTTCTAATCTCGTTGGTGGTGCGATGAATATCGCTGGCTCTACTCTTGGTGGTGGTCTTTTAGGAGCATTTGGAAGCTCTATCCAAGTTGGTGCAAGTTTAGTTAGTCTAGCTAATGAACAGCATATTCAAAAATCCAAAGCCAGCTTTATTCCAGACCAAGTACATGGAAACCAAAATGTTGGCGATTTTCTCTGGACTAAATATCGCTCACAATTTACCTATTTGCCGATGTCTATTAAAAGACAGCAAGCAGAAATCCTCGATGAATATTTCGACCAATTTGGATACAAATGTAACCGAGTTAAAATTCCAAATATCAATGGTCGTAGGAACTGGAACTTTGTAAAGACCATTGGATGTTATATCGAAGCTAATATTCCTCAAGATGACCTTCAAGAAATTAAAGCTATGTTTGATAAAGGCATTACTTTCTGGCATAACCCAGCAACCTTTGCTGATTATAGTCAGAGTAATGAAATTGTATGATGAAAAGTTTTAAGAAGAAAACTCCAAAAAGTGAGTTCAAAGATGCTGTGCTTCTCAATGATGCATCCTACTTTGATTATCTTGATAGGATGAGGAAGATTGCACTATCGATGTTCGAGTGGGAGTCGCTTCCTGACTCGATGAATGCTAGATACCTTGAGATGACTTTGTTCTACAAAGGACAAGCTGGTCTTCTCTATGATAAAGATTATGGCTTCATCAACACTCAAGCAACAGATTCTGGATATATCAATATCTATGGATTACCATCTCGGATTCAATGCTATTCATATCGTTATAACGAAATGCGAGATTTGTATGTCAAAGGCTCTGGCGAGCCGATTGATAAAGAGGCAATTCTTGTTCTAAATAATTATGATAGAACTCCAACTGCAACCACACTCCAACTCTTTGCATATAGACTAGCTCAAGCCCAAAGAACTGCTGATGTAAATATCATGGCTCAAAGGACACCGATTCTCATCACGACAGACCAAAGGCAAGAGTTCTCGATGCGAAAGCTCTATGAACAATATGATGGTAACACTCCAGTAATCTATGCTGATAAAAACTCTGGTCTAAATCCAGATGCTGTTCGTGCAATCAAAACGGATGCACCATTTATTGCAACAGATATTCTCCAGTACAAGATTCTCATCTGGAACGAGTTTCTATCGTTTCTTGGAATTTCAAACCTTGATGAGAAAAGAGAAAGACTAATCTCAAGTGAGATTGATTCCAATAATGAATTAGTCAACATGAATCTTCAAAGCTATCTAATCCCTCGCAAGAAAGCTTGTGAAGAGTTTAACCAAAAGTACGGAACTAACATCGATGTTAAAGTTCGTTCAGACCTTTACAACATCATCAAGCAATATGAATCAGTAACTAACGAATATCAATCTGCTGTTCGTACTGATGAAGAATTGCAAGGAGATAAACAAAATGGCTAGATATACATACACTTTACGAGAAGTTATCGCTACTTTTGGAGAAGAAGAAGTTAAATCATGGTTTAAGAATTACAAGCTAAAAGACTTCCTAACGGATGCTGAAATCGCTGTAATTCGTGAACGGAACACATGGAACGAAGATAGACTAGCAAGTCGCATCGTAAGGCACTTCTTGAATCGTGAGATTGGATGCGAAGGCATTGGCGAGTTTATGAATAATATTTCTGATATGATGCAGGAAGTAATGGAAACTTATGCACCAATCATTTATTCAGCATCGCTTAAAATCAATCCTCTGATTTCCAATAGTGTTACTGAAACTTATGACCAAACTTCTAATTCATTTGCGACCAATAATTCGACCACTAATACCAAAGCATCAGACCTTAATGTGTCATCCGACACTCCACAAGGACAGATTAGTAAAGATGCCATTTTGAGAGGAGATTATGCGACATCTACTTCAGCAAATGAAGGAGAAAATGCGGCGACTTCCAACTCAACTAACAACGGCAATGGTAATGAGCATTATACTAGGAAGACCGAAGGAAATACTGGTCGTACGATGCAAGAGTTAGTGGATGAATATCGTAGAAATATTCGTGCGATTGATACAGAGATTGTCTATGCACTAGAGCCACTATTTATGAGTATTAAATAAAGGAGTAACAATGATTAGTCTATTACCTAGACCAAAGATTCCACCATACAGCTTCTTTGAGCCAATTAGTGTAGAGCCGAAGGATTGGATGACTTCAACCGAATTCTTAATGGGAATCCTAAAGAAAATCGATGAAGTTGTGATTCAAACTAACTCTAACACCAAGTTCATTGATGAGTACAATGGCAAGATTGAACAAATCGAAGCTGATATGACTCAACTAAAGCAAGATATGCTCGACTTCAAAGGTGAAGTCAATACAGAAATTCTTGCTGAATTCTTACGAATTAAGAGCGAACTGGAAGCTTTAGTCGCTACTGCCCTTAATCAAGCAAATGCTTACACCGATGCACTCGGCGAAAGGTTATCTGCTGAAATTGAAGCTATTACATTAGGACAGATTAAAGTCTATGATTCTTCAACTGGACAACTTGAAAATTTGCAAGTTGTGATTGATAATCTATTTAACCTCTCTCGTACTGATGCGATTACTGCTTCTGAATATGATGCACTTGCTCTAACGGCAACGAGTTATGATGCTTACCAGTTAACTGCATCACAATATGATAACAATGCTAAATCACTTCTGGTATAATATAAATAGAAAGGATAATTATATGGTATCTCAAGTGGATATGTTAAAGTTATATGAAAGAATCGGAAAAGGTCAAACTTTAGCTCATCAATATAACAAATTACCTGATGATGAAAGAAAAAATTTGACTTTTGAAGAATTCAAATGGCTACATCAAGGTCAAATGAAATCACTTTATAAAGAAAGGAAGGAAAAAAATGGCTTCAACGAATAAGACCACCAATTTAGAATTAAGTCAATTTATTGGAACTGACAAACCATCATGGCTTGGCGATTACAATGCCGACATGAATAAAATCGATACGGCTGTACATACGGCTTCTGCTACTGCTACTGGTGCAAATGGTAAGGCTGATGCAAATGCAACTGCTATCGGCACTCTAGCAAACCTTACTACTGATGTGAAAACTGATGTAGTATCGGCGATTAACGAAGTGGATGCTCATGCTGATTCTGCAACGACTACTGCAACAAATGCAACGGCAACTGCTAACTCGGCTCTCACTTCAGCAACTAATGCAAATAATGGAGTAACGGCTGTACAAAATTATCTTGCTTTAACTGCTTATAATACCTATACTGGTAATCAATTTACGGTTACGGCTGGGAGTGGTACTCCAGTTAGTACAACTGAACTTTATGTTGCTCATAATGCTGATGGTACTCTTGGCAAGGTTTATGGAACTTTACGACTTGATAATGCAGGTACTGGCACTACTACTATTAAATTGAATCTTAATACTGGACTTGCTCCAACTGAAAAGATTACGATTGTGGGTGCTGGTATCTGTACTTCAGGTGATGGTGCGATTGGTAATGCCAATCTTGTGTTAAATACCGATGGTACGATTGAAATTACTGGTTATCACACTACTTCAACTTTCTACTTCCGTATGATTGCTTGCCTTCTGTTCGTACAGAACTTTGGCGACCAGCCACAAGCTTAATTAGATAAATAAAGAGCTAGTCTAATCGCTGGCTCTTTTTTATTTGATTGTAAAATCGGTATCAGTTAGGATTACTCCACCATCAACATAGACATAACGAAGTTTATGATGAATCTTCTTAATTTCTTCCTCACTCGCTCCGTTCTTTCTGGCAAGCTCCTTCATATCTTCGATGGTCATACCAGAAGTTGAGAATCCTCGCTTGAAATTATCAAAGTTAATGAGTGGTGCAAGATATTGTGGAAGACCTGCAATCGTGGCATGGACTTTGCCATCGACTTCAGTAATGTAACACTTCTGGCGAATCGCCATAAATCTTGTGAAATGCTCCTCGCAAGCGAAATATCCAAGCTTAAAATCATCGATTCTCACAATGCCAAGTTCTTTGATTTCATTAAGGTCTTCATCGTTTAATAAGATTTTACAAGAATCTGTATCGCTATAAACATATTTATCGACACCATATTTCTGTAGTGAATAATCACGAATCGCTTGGCTGGTTTCGATAATAAGTTTTCTACCATAACTCGTTACAAAACTTGCAACTGGGATGTAAATCGGTTTTCTAATTTCTTCTGGTAAATCTACATAATGAAGTTCGCCATCTTTTAGAAATGGTGCTTTCTGTTTAGCTCTGATTGAAAGTCCGAACTTTCCTTAATAAAGGGAATTCAGCATCAATTTTGCAATCTGCTTCTTTCCCTTATTTCCCTCCTTTCCAGCCGTTATCTTTTCTTCCATCCAATAGTCGATGTAGCTGTCAAAGACATGATGAAGCGAACTAAATTTCCAGCCTCCGAGCCATGTAATATCTGTTACATCATATTGCTCAAAGAATAATTCTAAATCTGGTTTTGTAAGAGTTAATGCAATTTCTTCATCATTGGATGATACAACATACTCGTTACTTTGGAATCCAAAAGTGTGTTTTAATTGAATTGATGGAATCTTGCCTTTCTTTAACTTAAAGATGCAAGTAAAGCTTTGAACATATAAATCATAAGTTTCATCTTCTTCAAATTTACCATCATAATAAACTGGTGCTGATACTGGAAGTGGCATTTCATGTAAGATGTATGGATACATCGAATTAACATCAAGAGTCATGCCTTCGCCTAACTCTTTACCAGCATAAATCGGATTTACATAAGTAAAACCTCCTTTATAACTTCTTCTAATGTCTTCATCAACATTTTCTGGTAGTTCTGGAAAGTATCTTTTGAAATTGCGACATCTCTTCTTGAAATCAGAAAGAGCATTGGATGCAATTGTCATTTTGGTAAGACCTCTACTAAACATCGCATTTAGAGCTAGAGCCACAATTGTTACATCATTTCTAATATAATCAATCTCATGCTCGGTTAAGATATGCCCAACCTCCCGTTTCTCACGATAATCTAGCTCAAGTTTACTAATTGGCAGACCAAAAGATTCTGCTAATCTTTCAACTGAAAAGTTTGGAAAGAGTTTCATTGCATCTACAATTTTTACTTTGTTCACATGATGCCCTTTAATCTTAAAATAGATTTCGATTGAATAAAATGTTCCTGTATCAGTAATGAGAGTTGTAAATGTATTATCTCGCTTTTCTTTAGAATCAGAGATATATTCATAACCAGACTTCAGTAAATAATTAAGAATAAAGTTTCCATCAAACTTCAGATTGAAGAAGTACATGGTATAATTTTCTTTTGGATTAGCACAAAACTCCAGAAAATCATCAATGGAATTACCATAACGAAAGTCATCTGGCTCATCGATGTTAGAAAGAGCATATGCCCACACCCTACAATCATCTACATCGGTTGTAGTTTCAAAGTCTGCACTCCAGCAAAGTTTTTTATTCATGTTTCTTTGCTTCAGCGATTAAAGTATCTAATCTTCTAACGAAGGAATCAATCCTATCCTTTGCTGTCTTTTCACTTGTCATCAGCATATACTCGCCTTGATTCTTTGGACTTCCGATGGTTTCATAGAGTTTATCGATGAGCGGCTCTTGTCTGTACATTTCAAAGAACTCATTTGGAGTTAAAGTGTTTAACTTTTCATAAATCTTATCAATATCAGCTTGAGAGTATCCACATTGCTCCATGATTCTGTCCATCTGTGCTAGAAATGTTCGATAACCCTGTTCTTTAATAATTTCACTTCGTTGCGAGTTGGCAATGTATCTCCTAATGGACTTAATCTCTTGTTCATCCAGCATCTCTAAATCCATTTCGAGTTTAATTCTTTGAGCCTTCAATGTATTTAACCTATCATGATGGCGAAGGAAATATGCTGGTTTCTCGCCAATAATCTTCTCAAGTTCAGCAATTTCTTTATCATAGAACTCTTTGGCTTCTGGGATTCTGGCTCTAAAATACTCTAGCTCCCACTTGCTAATTGGCGAATATTTACTTACTTTCTTCCTTCGTTCCTTACCTAATTTGTTATAAGATTCAATTAACCGAATCTCTTTCATAAGGTCTGCTTTTGGTTTGCCAGCGAATCGCTCCTTAATGGTACGAACATAAATATGCTCTGGAATCATGCCTCTACCAGATTTCTTAATATCACGACTTCGAGTTTCATTAAAGTTCTTAACGGCTTTGTAAAGTCTTTTATTAACTTCATCAGAATATTTGTATTTCATTTACCTCCTTTGCACAAAAAGGGAGAGCTGATGGATTCTCTCCCTAATTGTTAATGTAATTAGAGTGAAGTTACTTCTTCATCATACTCAACAAGGAAGTCCTTTACTGGTCTTCCAGATTTTGAAGTTACTTCACCACGATAAGTAATCTTGACCAAGCATCCAACTGGAACATTGTTAAATTGCCTATCAAGGCTGGCTGTACCATAGACACCATATTTAGTACCATCTTTAGTGATGATGACATACTTATTGGACTCGCCGTACTGACCATCCGACACTTCCTTCTTGTCGTAGATGCCTTCAAGAGTGTCGTTTGCCTTAAGGTCTTTGTTCCAAGTTTGAGTTGATTCTACTGCTGGCTTCATTACCATGATTTTGTTCCTTATTTAGATTTAATGAATTGAATTGAAAGATGAATTGAATTGTATTTACGAAATATTACCTCCCTCGAATTGTTAAGTTATCTTAATCATAACATGGTACGAATAAGGATGACAAGACTTTTTATTCGTATTTTTTATGTTATAATAAAGGTGGCTGATGGTCGTATAGACCGATAGCTGTATTACCTTCCGAGCTAGACACCAGATGTTCAAGGATAATTAAGAGGTTGGATGGAATAAACCTCGCTGAAGAAGCGACCATCACTCTTTTCTATTTGGTCATAGTGATTATCTACTCTGGCTGTCTGGCTCAACCCTTGATGTTATGTATTATAGTTATGATAAGCTGTTTAGTTATAATTTCTTACTTGCTTTCGTAATTGGCGAGAGAGGTGTTGGCAAGTCCTTTGGAGCAAAGAAAGCTGTTCTTTCTAAATTCTTGAAAACTGGAGAGCAGTTTGTGTATTTAAGAAGGTATAAGACCGAGCTGGATACTGCTCTTGCGACCTTTTGGAGTGATTTGCAGGATGCTGGATTTTTTAGCGAGCATAATTTGAAGGTTAAGAAAAGTAAGATGCTCAATGAATTTACTTGTGATGGTAAAGTTTGTGGTTATGCCGTTCCACTTTCTACTGCTAATATTTTGAAGTCTACGGCATTTCCAAATGTGAAAACGATTATTTTTGATGAATTCTTACTTGATACGGCAAGTGGTACTTATCGATATCTCAAAAATGAGGTGCAAATGGTGCTTGATGTAATTGAAACGATTGGAAGGTTAAGGGATGTGCAAGTGATTTTTCTTGGTAATGCTACTACTCAAGTGAATCCGTACTTTGCTTATCTGAATTTAAGCTTGCCGTACAATTCTGAATTTAAGACTTTCAAGGATGGTCTGATTGTTGTGAATTATATTCGTAACGAAGCTTATCGTAAGGCGAAAAAAGAATCGAGGTTTGGTAAACTGATTGATGGTACAGATTATGGTAAGTATGCTATTGATAATGAGTTCTTGAGAGATAGTACCGAGTTTATTGCCAAAAGACCAGAAAAGAGTTCGTTCTTCTGTACCTTGATTGTTAATGGTATTAGTGTTGGTCTTTGGATTGGTAGTGATTCACTTCTTTATGTTAGTCCAAAGTTCGAGCCAAATTCTTCCATGAGGTTTGCCTGCGATTATAATGACCATAGTGAAAAAAGTTTGTTCTTATCTGCGAGAGAGAACTATTATTTAAGGTATGCTGTTAAGTTCTATAAGAATGGATGGTTAAGGTTTGAGAATATGGTTGTTAAGAATAATGTAATTGAACTACTTAACAAATGTATTTCTTTCTGATATAATTAAGATGTATAGGGTATAAGTCTATATGTACTTTCGTTTTACATCTTCGTATGATTGATGCGATGGACTACCTCCCTCCTTCAATCTTATTTTGGCATCCAAGTTTTATTTAGTAAAAAACACACCATATTACTCTATTGCTTAAGTTATTTCTGGCACTTGGATGTC
>OCTX012276129.1_pt1 | contig 17162 bp, 13 predicted proteins | sample 1539691 | NCBI WGS metagenome assembly OCTX01 (sample SAMN02144231, study PRJEB22623) | gut metagenome | biome: sheep rumen | host: Ovis aries | place: New Zealand | reverse complement strand
GTCAGCGCGTCGTGCTGCATGATGCCGGTGGCAGAGCTCCCGATCACGATCGGCTCAAGACCGGTGCCGAAAAGCACCCCGATCACCGAATCCTCGGGAATCATAGAGGTCGTCTTGGGAAGGATCTTCCTGTATTCGTCCGTCTCAGTGACCTCATCGCGGAACCCCGGTGCGTCGTACGTATAGATCTCTCTGATCTGTCTCTCCACTTCGGGCCCCGAAAAAGCGGATGCGTAGATGGCAAAATTGCCGCCCTTGGAGTGTCCGCCCACTCTAAGCCTGAGATTGGTGTCCCGGAAATGGAACCTCATGTATTCTACAGCGAGCCGCTGTCCTTCCGTCTGCGGCATAAAACTCAGGTTGAAGTCTTCCTTCCATCCGACCAGGGTCTCATCCGTGCCCCTGAAAGCGACATAGATCGTCCCGTCCTCCAGCTCGAACTGGACGGCCGACATCTGCGCCTCAGCGCTCTTACTGACATAGTTGACATAACCGGTGAGCGTCATCCTGCGGAACCGTCTGCTCTTGGCGACCGGCTCCAAAAGAAGGGGGGACATCCTGACAAAGCTCCCTCTGCTCTTGATCTCTGCCACCGTATGCAGTTCCCAATACAGACGGGCAACATCGCTGATCGCTATTTTCTTCTCGCGGTCTTCCGGGACGATCTCGTCATAGTCCACATAGGCCATCTGCGCCAGGATCAGTTTGTCCACCTCATTGAAGGGATCCTGTTCGAAAGTCAGGTCACCCCTCCAGCTGAGATACTCGTACATCGTATTGTTCACCGTATTGTTCGCCGGCATATCGCTTCCTTTCCGATACCTGCACGGCACCGGTCATTCCGGTCCCGGATCTTCCGTCCCTGGCTCAGTCGCTGCTGTTCCTTATTTGATGATGCGCACCCTGTAGACGTCGGGCACCTTCGCGATCTTATCCGCAAGTTCCTGCGTGGCAGCAGTATCGAGGTCGAACATCGTATACTCCACGTCTCCCTTGGACTTACTGGCCATCTCGGAGATGTTCATCCCGCTTCCGCTGATCAGCGTCGTCAGCTGGTTGATCATGTTCACCTTGTTCTCGTGGAAAATAGCAATGCGGCTCGTGCTCCTGCATACGCCCATGTTGCATGCAGGATAATTGACGCTGTTCTTAATATTCCCGTTCTCGAGGTAGTCCATCAGCTCCTCGACCGCCATCACTGCGCAGTTGTCCTCGGCTTCTTCGGTGGAAGCGCCGAGATGCGGCGTCGTGATGCAGCCCTTTTTCCCGGCCACGACGGGATTGGGGAAATCGGAGACATAGCGGCGGATCTTGCCGGCCTCGATTGCTTTTATGACAGCTTCCTCATCGACCAGCACGTCCCTTGCCATGTTGATGAGGATCACGCCCTTCTTCATCTTCTTCACGGCTTCCTTGTCGATCATCCCCTTCGTAGAGGGGAGCGCCGGCACATGGACCGTGATAAAGTCGCAGCGGTCATAGATCTCATTCAGGTCAAAGACATGCGTGATCTTTCTGTTCAGGTGCCATGCGGCGTCGACGGACACATAGGGATCATAGCCAAAGACCTCCATGCCCAGTTCTACCGCCATGTTCGCCACGCGGACGCCGATCGCGCCGAGTCCGATGATGCCCAGTCTCTTGCCTGCGAGCTCCGTGCCCGCGAATTTCTTCTTCTCCTTCTCCGCCGCCTTGGCGATGTCCTTATTATCCATATTGGAGCGGACCCATTCGACTCCCTCCGCAATATCCCTTGAGGCGAGGAGCATCCCCGCAAGGACCATCTCCTTCACGCCGTTCGCGTTGGCGCCGGGCGTATTGAAGACGACGATCCCTTCCTTCGCGCAGCGGTCGATCGGAATATTGTTGACGCCGGCACCGGCTCTCGCGATCGCAACAAGTTCCGGCGAGAACGACATATCGTGCATCGCCGCGCTGCGCACCAGGATCCCCTGTGCCGCCGCGAGGTCGTCTGTCTTTTCATAAGAGGGCGTGAAGTTTTCCAGTCCCTTCTCGGATATATTGTTAAGGCATGCGTATTTGAACATTTTTCCTCCTTGTCGAAACGCCTATCGTCAAAGCGTTTTCCGAATGCTGATTTCGAAATATTCTACAACGAATTTCCGTCTCGCACAAGGGTTTAGCGTCCGGAGGCAGTTTAAAGGGCCCGGAAGGCAGGCCTTGAATGAGCGAGTGATTTTACTTCGCTAATCGACACCTGCCTTCCGGGCCCTTCTTCTCACTGGTAAACTGATGATTCATTCTTGTATCATGCGCGCGACCAGTCCCGCGAGGATATCCCTCGCGCGGCAGGGCGGAAGTCCCTGCAGCGCTTCATTCGCCGATGCGGCGTATCTTCCAAGCTCACGCTTCGCATCCTGAATGCCTCCTGATTCGCGGACGAGCCTGACCAGCTCCTCACTGTCAGCGTCTGAAAACTGACCCCGCAAAGCCTTTTCCAGCAACGCACGGATCGGCTTCCCCCCCGCTTCCGTCTTCACCGCATAGAGAACAGGCAACGTCAGGATCCCTTCCCGGAAATCCGTGCGGACAAGCTTCCCTTCTGAAGAAGCGTCCGAAACAAAATCGAGAAGATCGTCACGGATCTGGAACATGCGGCCAAAACACTCTCCGAATAAAATGAGCTGCGCTGCCGTTTCTTGAGCCGCTCCGCTCTCCAACGCGCCTGCGGCGCAGGCAAGCCTGCAAAGGGCCGCTGTTTTTCCGTCGATATTCTTAATATACTGTTCTACCGTGGTCTCCGCGTCGAACAGGCACTGCATCTGTCCCAGTTCACCGATGCACATCTCTTCCACAGCCTGGCCGAACAGCCCGCCGACCTGATAGAAACCGCCTTTGAACAGTTCCTTCACGATGCGGCTCAGAACAAGGTCTCCCGCATAGACGGCCCTGTCCTTCCCGTACTTGGACTGAATAGACGGCCTGCCCCGGCGCATCGGCGAATCGTCTACTATGTCGTCGTGGATCAGGGAAGCCGCGTGCACCATCTCAATAAGCGCCGCAAGGCTGCACAATCTCTCTTTTTTCTCTTTATAGAAGGGGCCGAACTGCGCCGCGAGAAGAAGGAGCTGCGGACGGAGCCTCTTTCCGCCCGAAAGAGATACATCCCGCAGAATATCCCCCACCTGCGAGGCGTTCCCCTCCGCGCGCAGATACTCCGCGAGGTCCTTCTCCACGATCTTCAGTTCTTCCCTTATTCCCGTGTCCAAAATGAGCATCGTATTGTCCTTCCTGTCCACGTATGGCTTTTCAATTCGCCCTGCCGACAGTCTATTTGCCATCCTGTCCACGCATGGCTCATTGCTTCGCGCAAAAAGTCCCATCAGACATCTGCAAGCCTGCGCGTTTATGTACGCCGCACGTGCAGCTGCCTGATGGGACTTCAGTAAAGTCACTCTGCTCCGCAGGCTCTTATCCTGCGGCTATGTTCCTCGTGCTTAACTTACTTGGCACACGATAGTGCCGATCGATCATCCTATCCTTATATCTTAGGTGTAAGGCAGTGCCTGAGGGTTCGCGCCCATAGCGATCGCGATCGCCATGACTGCCATAACGATGATGCAGAAGCATGCGCAAGGGATGATGTTCGTTCTGATGATCTTACCTTCGTTGCCGTTGGTACCTGTCGTAGCGCAAGCGGATACGACGTTGTTGACGCAGACCATGTTTCCGATCGCGCCGCCGTTATTCTGCAGGGCAACTACCAGGACATAAGGAAGTCCGACCAGTCCGGCAGTTGTGAACTGCAGGGAAGCGAACAGCGTATTGGAGACCGTGTTGGATCCGGACATGTACGCGCCGAGCACGCCGATGAACGGAGCGATCACGAGGTAAGCGCCGCCTGCGATATCAGCAAGGCCCTTCGCCATGGAGTAAAGCATGGAGTAGGATACGCCTTCTGCCACGCCTGCGGGGATCATTTCAGCCGGCATGGAGGTGTAACGGAAGATATTGACCATCGCGACACCGAACAGCAGCGCGATCGCAGCGCCTTTGACCTGGTTCAGAGCGCCCTTCCAAGCGGTCTGTACGTTCTCACTGGACATGCCGTGAAGCGGGATCGTGATGAGTGCGACGATGATGAACACAACGCCGGGGTTCCAGAGGACCGCCCAGTTCCAGTTGCCGCCGAAGACGATGCCGCTCTGGCCTGTGCCGATCGTGAAGCTCTTCATTGCGTCGAAAATACCAACGCCGAATTTCTGTGCAACACGGGTAAGGACCAGGATACCTGCGATGATAAAATAAGGTGTCCACGCCTTGATCAGGCTCATGTCACTGATCTTGGGTTCCGGAACAGCTGTCGTAGCGAGCCAGGTCTTGTCCCAGTTATCTTTCTTATCAAATGTCCAGACATCCTTGGGAACAAGGAAGCCGTTCTTGGTGGTGACCAGGACGATCAGCAGTGTGATGATCGCGGCAAGCAGGGAGACCAGCTCCGGGCCGATGAAAGCGGCGATCAGCAGATAGAAGATGTCAAATGTGATCGTCACGAACAGGATGTAAGGGATGACCGGAACAACATCACTGAACTTCTTATCCTTGCCGTAGTACTTGCAGACAAAGCCGACGCCGATGGTCAGGATGACTGCGCAGCCGATCGCAAGAGGAAGAGCTGACCAGAAAGTGAGGGCCATCTTCCATGCGTCAGGTTCGCCGCCCAGAGCCACGACTGCGTCTTTGACCGTCGTGAACGCCATGTTGGTAGGTGTTCCTACCGCGCCGAAACAGACAGGTACGGAGTTGTAGATCAGCGCTACCATTGCCGCGCAAAGAGGCGGGAAGCCGACGGAGATGAGCAGCGGAGCAGCCAGAGCTGCCGGTGTGCCGAATCCTGCAGCGCCTTCGATGAAAGCGCCGAAGATGAAGCCGATGATGATGGCCTGCAGTCTCGCGTCAGGTGTGATTCCCTTGAACATGCCGTTGATCGCCGCCATGGCGCCCGACTGGGACAGCGTGTTCATGATCAGGATCGCGCCGAAGATAATGACGAGCGTTTCGAACGCGCTCAGGAAGCCGAGGATCGTCTGGCCTACCGCACTCTTTCCGTCAAAGCTGAGGAAAGGCATTTTCCAAAGTGCTACGCCGATAATAACGGCCACGATCCATGCCAGAGGCAGTGCTCTTTTGGCCGGCCAGTTAAAGCCAACCATCAGAACGATGGTGAGAATAATAGGTACAAAAGCTATTAACGCATACATTACATTTACCCTCCTTGTAAATTTAGTGTATCTATCTCATCCCGTAAGGTGCAGAGTCAACCCTTCCGGGAAAGATCCGTTACCGTTTCCGGAGCGGGCCCCCACCCGCCCCGGTACTTACCACAATTCAGCATTAACCTTTAATGAGCTTAACCTTGCATATAGGTCACGCCGGCCCCTCCATAAGGATGGTTCCACATCTTGACGACCTTGCCGCCCGATACTACGCGGCAGGTGCCGCACTCCAGACATCCCTCATGGTTGAACGTGAGTTCCCCGTTCTCATACTTGTACAGCTCTGCCGGGCATGCGAGAACGACTTTCCTGATCTCAGCCTCATCTTTGAAGTCTTCGTTGATCTCGATGTGGGCATAGCTCTCGTCGGTATTGAACCTATTATAACCGAGCTTATCATCTACTGGTACTTTCTTAGCCATTTTTTACCTCCAAACGGAAAGCTCTGTGCTTTCATATCCGCGGGTTCATGATTACCGGACGCCTCTCTTTACAGAGCGTCCAGAGCCACCATTACAAGTTCAAGAAGCTTCTGCGCGGAGGTCCTCTTCGCGATCTCGTCGATCACGAACATAGGAAGTGACACAGGCTTTTCACCGTCCACGCGGAACAGCTTGTCGAAAAGGACATCCGCGATCTCGGGAACGTCGTTGAAGATCTCATGCCGCTCCAGAAGTTTCGGGAAGTTCCTGTACTGCTTCATGTCCCTGAAGATGCAGCTGTCTTCCAGAAGCATCTGATAATAGGACAGGTTCGCCGCAGAGTAATCGCCGCCCATATCTCTGGCCCGGATGATCGTCTCAGCAGCGAGACGGCCGGACTCAATGGCATAGTCCATGCCGCGGACCGTATAGCCGAGGTTGACGACGAACGCTGCCGCGTCACCGACTACAAGGACATTGTCCCTGTACAGCTGAGGGATCATGTCGAATCCGCCCTCGGGGACCAGATGCGCCGAGTACTCAAGCGGGATGCCTCCCTCGATCAGAGGTTCCACTGCGGGATGGTTCTTAAATCTCTCCAGCATATCGGGAACGGAGACATCCACTCTTCCGATATCGCTGCAGGTCGTGACGATACCGACCGAGACAGAGTCTTTATTCGTATAGATGAAGCCGCCGCCGATATTGCCGACTGTAGGATCACCAGCGACCAGCATAGCCACGCCTTCACCGCTCTTGACATTGAATCTCTGGTTGATCACGTCCTCGCCGAGCTGAATGACTTCCTTACATCCGACAGCCACCTGGGAAGGATCCAGTTCCTTCTTGAGTCCCAGCTGCTGGGCAAGGAGCGAGTTGACGCCGTCCGCCAGAACGACCATGTCAGAGTACATCGCTTCGCCGCCGGCATCGATCCCGACGACCTTGCCGTCCTCTATGAGAACGGAGTCAACGCGGATCCCGGGCACCATCATTACGCCGACTTCTTCCGCTTTGTCAGCGAACCATTTATCAAATTTTCCGCGGAGCACCGTGTAGGAAGCAGACTTCGCATCGTCTTCTTTCCCTGACGCGTACTCGATGTTGACCGCGCCTGTCTTCGTCATGAGCGCGATCCTTTCCTTGGTGACCTTGCGCTCTACGGGCGCTTCCTCTGCGAATCCGGGAATGACCTTTTCCAGCGTATGTCCGTACAGCCTTCCGCCGGTCACATTCTTGGCTCCGCAGAAATCGCCTCTCTCGATCAGAAGGACTTCCATCTCTGCCTGAGCGAGCAGGTATGCGCAGGTCAGGCCTGCCAGTCCGCCTCCAACGACTATGGCATCAAATTTTTCTTCACTCATAATATTTCCAAACCTCCTATAACGTGGTTCGCAGCTTCAGTTCAGGCCTTTTTGGTCTCCAGCAGCACACAGGCGCCGAGCATCCGCCGGTATATGCGGGGCTTTTTCAGCCCGCTCTCCCGCATCAGCTGCGCGAGTTCCTCCGGCGTGCAGAATTTCTCAGTGGACTCCTGCAGCCAGATGTACTCTTTCCTGTGTGTTCCTCCGCCGCCTATGATCGGCATCAGAAACCGGAAATATATTCTGTAGAAGGGCCTTACGGCTTTGTTTGACGGCACGAAGGAGTCCATGCACAAAAGCACCCCCTCCGGTTTCAATACCCTGGCGATCTCCCGGAGGACCTTGCCTGTGTCGGCGCAGTTCCTGAGGCCGAATGAGATCGTCACCGCCTCAAATGTCCCGTCCGGATAAGGGATCGCCATCGCGTCCCCCTCTGTCCACAGGACATTTCGGCATCGGTATTTTGCCCCTTTCTCCGCAGCTCTTTCGAGCATGGCCGGTGAAAAGTCCAGTCCGACGACTTTCCAGCCGGGATTTCTGCGCGCGGCCAGGATCGCGATGTCACCCGTGCCGGTGCACAGATCCAGGATCCGGGGGGCTTTCTCAGACATGGAACCGACGTCCTTAAAAAGCCGGTCCGCCAGCATTTTCTTCCACAACCGCTGCATCCCGAGGCTGATCCTCACATTGGCACTGTCGTACCTGTCGGCGATCTCCTCGAAAATGCGATAAACTTTTTCCTGCTTGCCGTCGAATGCGCGTTCTTCCATATACAACACCTGAAGATTCACTGTCCTGTCCGCTCACAGACTCCGGGCTGCAGACACAGCTGCCAGGACTGTCAGACAGATCGCGGCGCCTGTCAGGTTCGCCTTAAGGATCCCTTTCATCTGGGCGATCCGCGCAGCCGGGATCACCGGCGAGTGCAGAAGGTACCGAAACGCGAACAGGTATCCCGGTATCAGCATGACCGCTCCGAGAAGTCCGGCCAGCGGATGAAGGGACAGCGCGTACAGGAAGATCGACGCGATCCATAAGAGAACGAGACTTCTGTACAGGCGGACCGCCCGCTGCCTTCCGATCATATCCGGAAGCGTCCTGCGGCCCGACTGAATATCCTTCTCGATATCACAGGTATTGTTCGTCATCATGATCAGTCCGATCCCCAGCACAAAGGGGATGCAGTACGGAAGGATCTCCGGATGGATCTGGCCCGTTACCGCCGCGGCGATCCCCAGAGGGATCAGGCCGCCCATCACAAAGCCGGAGACGATCTCCCCGATCGGCAGATGGGAGACAGGCAGGGGGCCTGCGGAATACAGTACCACCACCAGAGCTCCGATGACGCCTATGATCAGCGGTGCCGGTCCGCGCCGGAAAACGAAATAGCTTCCGATCAGGAGCGCGGCCGCTAAGTAGCCGCAGCCCAGGGCAAGTGCCCTCCACGGTGCCAGGTCGGAGAAGACGATGATCGAATCCGACTTTTCCACGTTGTCTTCCGCGGTATCCGCCCCGCTTACAAAATCCATATAATCATTGAGTGTGTTGACCGATGACTGCATAAAAACGCACGCTGCAAAGAGCATTACCGCCTCGTAGATCCTGATGGGGAACCGTCTGTATACGCAGTACAGTATCCCGAACAGGGCCGGACATGCCGACGCCGCAAATGTATGCGGCGCCGCAAGGCCGACGGCCATGCGGACGGTGAGTTTCCCGTCCCTTTTCCCTAAAGGCGCGTTCCCGGCAGTACCGGGTATAGTATTCACGACTTACATCAATCCTCTCTTCTCTGCAATGATCGTTGCGGTGTGTTTGACCTCCACATCCAGATCCCTTGCGTCGAGTCCGCCGCTGATCTGCATCATGCAGCCGGGGCAGTCGACCGCGACATAATCTGCGCCGGTCTCCTTGATGTGTTCGATCTTCTTGGCGAGGATCGGGGTCGCGACCTCGGGGAACTTGATGCTGTATGTGCCGCCGAAGCCGCAGCATACATCGCTTTCCTTCATCTCGGTCAGATGGACGCCCTTGGTATGGGTAAGGAGCTCTCTCTGCTCCTGGAACACGCCCATGGTCCTCTTGAGGTGGCAGGAATCATGATAAGTGATGTTCATTTCCTTGCCGTCGCCCTCGTCGGAAAGTCCGCCGAGCATATGGAAGAGCTTGCAGAAGTCATAGGACTTCTCGCCCAGTTCCTTGGCCTTCTCATAGTACTCCGGATCGTCCTTGAGGAACTCCTGGTACTCACGCAGCTGGTGCGTGCAGGTAGGGCACGCGGATACGATGTAGTCGTAATCCTCCGCATGCATTGCGTCCACGTTCAGTTTCGCCGTGACGGTCGCGTTCTTCCGGTCGCCCATATATGTGGCCGGCGCGCCGCAGCAGGACTGTCCCATAGGCATATCCACCAGGTAGCCGATGGAATTGAGGTCCTTGATCACAGCAGTCGCTGTATCGATATATACGAAGTCTAAGAGACATCCGGTGAAAATAGCGATCTTCCCCTTCGGGTTCGGGACGTCCTGTTTGATCGTCGGGAACACATCCCTGAACGGCACCTGCGCGATCTTGGGAAGGCTTCTTCCCTCAGAAAGTCCGGACAGGAACATCGGCAGATGACGCATCATCGGCTGGCCGGGCTTCATGAACGCGGGCTGCGCGATGGATGCGATCCTGAGCATGGAGTGGAACAGTTTCCTGTCGCTGACAGCATCCAGAGCGAATTTATAAGTCGGGTTCTGGTGCTTCTCGGTGCTTCTCTCGCGGAGCTTCATGATCATCTCGGGAATATGGAGACCGCCGCCGCAGACTTCCTTGCAGCGTCCGCACTGCAGGCAGATGTTCTGGATCTGCTCCGCGCGCTCCTCTGATACGAGGAAGTGGGAAAGGATCGTCCCGATACCGCCTGTATAGACATTACTGCCGTAGACATGGCCGCCGAGCAGTGAGAACGCGGGACATACGTCGAGGCAGGCGCCGCAACGGATGCAGTCGTAGACTTCACGGAAATTTTCATCCGCAAGGATCTCGCGTCTTCCGGGATCGTCGAGGATCACGCAGTAGAATTCCTTGGGTCCTTTCTCGTCCGTTTCCTTATCAAGAGTCACTTCCGTGGCACCGGTATACAGGGAGAGATATGCTGTCAGTCTCTGTGCCGTGCCGTTGCGGGGAAGCGCCTTGAAGATATAGCGCGCGTCGGAAAGGCTGTTGACGAACTTCTCAATGCCGAATATATACAGGTGGATCTTCGGGAGCGTGCCGACCATACGGCCGTTTCCTTCGTTGGTCATCGTAAAGACCGTGCCGGTCTCAGCGACTGCCACGTTGGCGCCCGATACGCCCATATCGGCATGTGTAAATTTCTCCCTCATCACCTTGCGGGCCGTCTTGACCTCCTCGGCGATGATGGGCTCATTCTTTTCCTTGGTATAATCCGTGAACAGATCCGCGACCTGCTCCTTGTTAAGGTGCAGCGCAGGCATGACCATATGCACAGGGGTATTGCCCTCGAGCGCAATGATAAATTCGCCGAGGTCAGTCTCCTGAACGAGAACGCCGTCGTCTCCGAGGACCTTGTTCATGTGCAGTTCTTCCGATGCCATCGATTTGGACTTGACGATCGTCTGCACGCCTTTTTCCTTGACGAGATTGCGGACATACTCCATCGCCTCTTCCGTGCTGGTAGCATGGAAGACATGTCCCCCGCGGGCGGTGCAGTTCTTCGTGAACTTCTCGATCATCTCATCGATATGATCCGCCGCGTAATCCTTGACCCTGCGGATATTTTCTCTTGTCTCCTCAAAATCAACGCCTTCATAGGATTTCAGACGTCTCTCGGGATAGGTCTCGCAGAATTTTCCGAGCGTCCTGCTGAGCGTCGTATTGCGCAGAGCAGACTGGATCTCCTGCTTCAAAGCTTCATTCGCCATTAATTCCGCCTCCCTTCTGCTCTAATCAGACATCTGCGATCACAAGGATCGAAAGCTTGAGTGGTCCGTGCACGCCGACCGTGCTCACGCACTCGATGTCAGCCGTGCGGCTCGGGCCTGTGATAAAGCCGACGAATGAGGGCAGCTCTTCCATCTCACTGAGCTTGTCGAACATTGCGTCGTAATCATCCACGATCGCAGACAGCCTCACGACGCCGATATAATACTCCGACATGCTGGCCGCCATGCGTGCATCTACGTCGTCGCCAAGCTGAAGCACACTTCCGAGGTCAGCGATCCCGCACTGGCACTCAGTGATCCCTCCCTTGGCGGTCTCGGCGTGCAGGCGGATATGATCCGTATAGACGGTGATCCCTGCATCCTCAAGAGCTTTCTTCAGCCCCATTTCCTTAAGGAGCGGCGTCTCGCAAAGACATGTGTCCGAGATCCCGTTCTCCTTGAATGCATTTACGATTATGTCCGCGGCTTCCGGTACTGCTGCGAGCCAACTGTTCCCGTTGACCGCCTGCAGATTCTTTTCGAACCGCTCATACATAACATCTGCAGCTCCCATTATGCACTCCTTTCGTTCTACGGACTGCCGTTAGTGTTACACAATCATTTTAGTGCTTTTCACCACTGAAAACAATAGAAACGCCCCCGAGATTGTAAAAAAAAACAGGACACTTGCGCCGATTCTTGTGTTTTTGATAAGCAATTCTGACACTTTATCATAAATTACACACATGATTTTGTCTATTTTTCACAACATCCTACGTGTGCTGTTCTGTGCTTTAAAAGTACTGGAAAACATACAAATTTCACTTTTCAACCGGGGATCATGCGCTATAATGGATTCACGAAAGGAGAATATGAATTATGGAAGATTTTACCAAAGAATATAAACTTGAACGTATGAACAGCTACGCGGGCACGAAGGTGACGGAGCGCAGCTACAACATGACCATCGGACTTACCCTCCTGTGGGGCGTCCTGATCAACGTCGTGATGTCCGTCTTTTTCACCTACCAGATCCTGAGCCTCAACTATCTTCTGGTGCTGGCGCTCTATTTTGTCGGAACGATCGGCTGCTCGATCCTGGTGCACAAGTCGGACAACCCGGCCGTGAGCTTCGCGGGCTTTACCGGAATGGCTGTCTCGATGGGGCTTCTTCTGACCTTCTACGTGACGGCTTTCACCGCTCACTCCGTCTCCTACGCCTTCATCGCAACGGCGCTGGTGACCGTGATCATGGTCATTCTGTCCATGCTGTACCCGGCTTTCTTCCAGAATCTCGGAAGGACGCTTTTCATCTCGCTCCTCGCATGCATTATCATACAGGTCGCCGGCATGTTCCTGTTAGGGCTCCCGATGACCCTCATCGATTACGCCGTGGCGCTCATCTTCTGCGGCTATATCGGGCTTGACTGGTGCAGGGCGCAGCGGTACCCCAAGACGCTCGACAACGCGATCGACAGCGCTGCCGACATCTATCTCGACGTGGTGAACCTCTTCATCCGCATCCTCGCGATCACGGGGAAGCGCCGCAAGTAATAGCAGACAGTGATCAGAAGAAAAGCAGCACGAATCAGCAGCATTACTCAGTAACGATGGCTTATCGCACAAAAAAGCTGCCGCACCGGAAATTGTATTTTCCGGTACGGCAGCTTTTCATTTTCTTACAGGCATCCGAATTCGATCATCGCTTTCCTGAGGATCTCCTTGTGCGCCGGCTCCATCTCCGTCAGCGGGAGCCTGGGCGCGCCGACGGCAAATCCCTGCATCTGAAGGGCGGCTTTCACGGGGATCGGGTTCACCTCGCAGAACAGCGCGTCTACGAGATCGTGCGCTTTGTGCTGAAGACGTCTGGCCTCATCGTAGCGGTTCTCCAGGCAGTACTCCACCATGTTGTGCGTCTCAAGCGGCGCGACGTTGGAGAGCACGGAGATTACGCCGATGCCTCCGAGCGAGCAGATCGGGACGATCTGGTCGTCGTTTCCGGAATAGATGTCCAGAACGCCTTCGGCGAGCGCCGCGAGCTTGCCTACCTGGCTGATATTGCCCGACGCCTCCTTGATCGCGACGATATTATCCACTTCTTTGGCCATGCGGACCGCTGTCTCGGGCAGGATGTTGGAGCCTGTCCGGGAGGGAACGTTGTAGAGGATGCATGGAATATCGATCGCGCCCGCGATCGCCGCAAAGTGCTTCACCAGTCCGTTCTGTGTGGCCTTGTTGTAATAAGGGGCGACCAAAAGACAGCCGTCCGCGCCGAGCTTCTGGGCCTCTTTGGACATCATGACGGCGTGCGCCGTGTTGTTGGAGCCCGTTCCGGCGATGACCGGGATCCTGCCCGCAGTCTTGTCGACAGTGTAACGGATCGCCTCCAGATGCTCGTCATCTTCCAGCGTAGGAGCCTCTCCGGACGTGCCGCAGATGATGATCGCGTCTGTCTTTTTACTGATCTGGTCTTCAATGAGAGCGCCCAGCACCTCGTAATTGATCTCTCCGTTGTCCTTCATGGGCGTTACAAGCGCTACGCCCGCGCCTTTAAAAACAGCCATTTCTTTGTGACCTCCTAATAGTAAACCTTATTGTTGTTATAAGACCGTAATCATCACATCCCGTTTCCGAGGATGACAAGATAGCCGATATAGTAAATTCCCGATATGAGATGCAGCGCCAGTACAAGGGTCGCCAGTACAAATCCGAACCCGCGCTTGTTCCCGGTCATCTGCTCGCTGAAATAATGCCGCAGATAATTCCTGACCGCGCAGTACCATACCAGATAGGACGCGAGCATGAAGCCCCAGGAGAAATTCCCGTGCCATTCCCGCTCGCCTTTCTCCGCGAGGAGGAGCCTCCAGACAAGCCCCCAGAAAAGCATGAGCCATGCAAGGGCATCGCTCCAGTTAAGGCTCTTCTTGACCGCTGTGATGACCAGCATCAGGAGCGGGAATGCCAGAAGGAGCAGAAGGGAGATCGGGATCGATCTCGTCCTTGCGCCGGCAACGACGAACGGTTTGATCGCCAGACCGCCGGACTTGCCGCTGCCGCTGTAGAAAGCGTTCACGAACTGCAGGATCATGACGATCAGCGAAGGCAGGCATACGAGGAAGAGCTGCAGCGCCGTTTTCAGGTTCCTGCCCCTGTACATGATCAGCCAGATCACCATCAGCGTGAAGATCGCGGGATAAAAGACCTGCACGAAACTCGGTTTCGCGAGGCAGGACAGGATCAGGAGCAGTCCTGTCAGCACGGCAGTGCCGGCCGGGATCCCGTGTTCAAAATCCTCGCTGCGCGCCTTGATGACCATCGAGGAGACCAGGACAAAGACCAGGAGGGCGATCGGCCTTACCGCGATCGAAGTGGGATTGTGCCAGATGTTGGGCGATCCCTGTCCCAGATACGGCGTCTTATTGAAGAACCACGCGTAGATGGGGCCCGCGAGATGGAGCACCAGATCGAGCCCTGCGGCTTCATGAGATTCCAGGCCCGGCACGGTCCTGCGGATGGCGCAGAAGGCTATGACGTAAGTGGCCACGATCAGAAGTCCCGAGACGATGCCGGCCGCGATCTCCACCCTGCAGCGGAAAACGTTGACCGCCAGATAGGTCAGAAGATGCCAGAACGGTTCCGGATGCGCCTTAAAAAGCCCGACGGGATCTGAAGGGGTCAGGCTCAGCGCGATCAGCTCGTGCGGCTCGTAATCTATGCCCACGAGCGCGGTCAGAAAACCGCAGGTAAACAGTATTGCGACGCTCATGGCGATCACGGCCCAGCCGATGCCGCCGATCCGTCTGTTCTCGGTATTATTCATAGGTGTCTCCTTCCGGATTCTTATTGCTTAAGAGTATCGCAGAGATCTGCATCACACTCATTATACGCCATTTTTCCGCCGCCGTCAGAGAATCGGGCAGAAAAATCTTCTTTTACGAAGACTCTCCTGTTGTATAATGAGAACAGGTCACCATGACATTTTTCCGGAAAGGTCGTCGCGCCATGAAATTCAATAAAAACCAGCTCAATACTCCGTGGATCGCATATACGATCGCGACCTGCTCGGCTGTGGTCCTTTTTGTCGTTCTCACGCATCTGGACGTGATCGGCCGGGGACTGCACGGCCTGGGTACGCTTATATCCCCGATCGTGATGGCGGCGATCATCGCGTACATCCTGAACCCGCTGGCGGGCGTATTCGAGACCTATGTCTTCGGAAAGATCCGTTCCGAGCGGGTCCGGCACGATCTGTCGACAGCGTGTGCCCTTTTATCTTTTTTCTTCGTCGTCGTTATCCTTCTGGTGGCGCTGATCCCGCAGGTCATAAGCAGTATCATGACTTTCGCGGGCAATTTCGAGATCTACGCGCGTTCCCTGCAAGGCGTCCTGCAGCGCCTGCAGGCGGCCGCTTCCAATATGAACATCGACATTTCCGGCCTGATCGCGTCCAGCGGAGACTTCCTCGACGCGATCCGTTCCCTGCTCCCCAAGAACGTCAACCACATTGTGAACACCTCGATCAATCTGACCCTGGGGATCTTTGAAGCCGTGATCGCGTTCATTCTTGCCGTCTATTTCATGACGTCCAAGGATCGCATCAAGTCCGGATTCAAGTTCCTTCTTCAGGCGATCCTCTCCGTCAATGTCTATCCGGCGGCAGTTGATTTTCTGGGACGTTGCCACAACATCCTGCTTCGATATATCATTTTTGACCTTTTGGACGGTGTGATCATCGGCATCTCCAACGCCATCTTTATGAAGGCGGCGGGAATGCCTTATATCGTCCTGCTCTCCGTCGTTGTCGGCGTTGCCAATCTGGTGCCGACATTCGGACCCTTTGTGGGCGGAACGATCGGCGCTTTTATCCTCGTTCTCGTCAACCCGTGGTATGCGCTCTGGTTCCTCATTTTCACGTTCCTGATCCAGACGGTCGACGGATATATCCTGAAGCCCCGGATGTTCGGCGATTCCCTGGGCGTTCCCGCAGTCTGGGTCCTTGTCTCCATCATTGTCTTCGGGAGGATCTTCGGCATCCTCGGAGTGGTCGTCTCGATCCCGCTCGCCGCTATTTTGACCTATATGTACCAGTCCTGGATCGTCATCAAGCTTGAAAAGAGGAGAGAGAGCAACGAACTGCAGCGGAGCATCAACCAGGCGAAGAGCACCGCAAAGAATACGGGCCAGAAGTCCTAGCGCAAGCGGACCGAAGGACCTGCGCATTTAATACGGATACCAGAAAAGGCTGCCGCGCCGGATCATTTCCGGGTTCGGCAGCCTCTCTTCGTTCATTCTCTTCGTTCATTCCCTTCCGTACATTCTCTTATACGCCGGCGTATCGATCAGGAACCCGCAGATGTTGCGTGCCGCTCTCTGCAGTTCCCCGCGGGTGATCCGCCCGTCCATAAGGCCCTGCGCGGTATCGTCCCCTTTCGAATTCTGTTCCGCGCTGCTGACGACCATGTACAGGTCGTTCTGCGCGCGGATCATCGACGCAGTCTGTTGCGGCGATCCCGGCATATTCTCTTCGCTTCCGAACGATTCCCAGTCCGTCATGACGATCCCGCCGAATCCGAACTGTCCGCGCAGGATCGTTGTCAGGAGGTCATACTGCGACGACGTGTATGCCCCGTTCACGGCCCCGTAAGTCGCCATGACCGACGCCGCAGCCCCTTCGCGGACCGCGATCTCAAATCCGCGCAGGTAGATCTCGCGGAGCGCGCGCTCGGAGATGACCGAATCCGTATACCTGCGGCGGTACTCCTGGCTGTTGGCGCAGAAATGCTTGATCGTTCCCGCGACGCCGCTCTCGCGCAGGCCGCGGAGCTCCACGACGGCCATCTTGCCCGTCAGGAACGGATCCTCGGAAAAATACTCGAAATTCCTTCCGTTCAGCGGATGTCGGTGGATATTCATGCCGGGCCCCAGGAGAGAATCAATGCGGTTCTTCCACACTTCTGTCCCGAGCCAGTCGAACAGTTCCTTGACCAGCACGCGGTTCCATGTGCAGGCAAGGCATGTGCCCGACGGAATAGAGAACGCCTTCGTGCCGTCGTCCATCCGGATCCCGCTGGGCCCGTCCGAACAGCACGCGGCCGGGATGCCAAAATACTGCAGCCTGTCCGTTACTCCCCCGAAAGCAGCTGCTGTTCCGGGCGTCACTTTCGGAGAGTGCATGCCTTCGCCGCGGGTCATCGCGATCAGGTCCTC
>OCTX012181647.1_pt1 | contig 17166 bp, 7 predicted proteins | sample 1539691 | NCBI WGS metagenome assembly OCTX01 (sample SAMN02144231, study PRJEB22623) | gut metagenome | biome: sheep rumen | host: Ovis aries | place: New Zealand | reverse complement strand
CCCCTGCCTCCTCCTCCACCACCGCCTCCGCTTCCGCCCGGCGCCGAGCGCAACCGCCCGCGCGTCGCGCAGAATTTGCTTCTCAAGCTCGAGAAGGCGGAGGCCGCGCACGACGTAGAACTTGCGGTCGCGACGATCGAGCAGCTTCGCGCGCTTCCTGGCGAGGCGGTCGCGGATCTCGACAACTCGCTCGCTCGGCGGCTCGGCGAGCTGAACATCCGCCGGCTCTTCGTCGGCAAGAACCGCCAGTGGGTCAAGGAAGTTGTCGTTCGTCGCGGCGACTCCGCGACGCGCATCGCCTCCGAGAACGGCTCGACGCTCGCCTCGCTACTTAAGCTCAACGAGCTTCCTTCCGCCGATCGCCTCAATGTCGGGCAGAAGCTCGATGTCATGGATCACCCGCGCTTCACGATTGTCGTCCACCGCGCGGCGAAGTACGCCGACCTCACGCTGAAGGGCAAGTTCTTCAAACGCTACGACATCATCGCCCCAGTCCGCGCGGCGGAGGGCAACTACGAAACGCCCGCGCGGCTGCGCGCGTTTCTTGCGGAGAAGGGCATCGCGTTTGCGCCCGCCGACAGCGCGGAACTCGACATGCTCGTTCCCGCGAAGTCGTCTCTTCTTGTATCCGAGCTTTGATAGCCGATTTATTTAGCCGTGTAGAACATGTAGATCGTGCAGGGTTCCTACATGTTCTGCATGTTCTACATGGTTACATGTCTCAAAACGAATTCATATTCGATTCATTTTTCTTTCCGCGGAATATGATATGATGACTCCGTGAAAAGGAGTCCGTCAATTGCACATGGGTTCGAATGGCTTGCGCTCTGCGCGTCTCTCGCGCTGGGCGAGGCGTGCGCTTTCGGCGCGTCGATCCTCTCGCCTCTCTGGCCGCTCGCGGCATTCGCCGCAGTGGCCTCTTTCCTCGCATGCCTTGCGTTTGCGTCTCGCGTTTCGCGATTCGTCTTGGCGTTTGCAATCGGCTTTGCCGTCGCGCTTTTCGCCTCGCAGTCGAGAAAGGAAATCTTGGACGAGGCGCATGTCCTCGGCTGCGGCCGACCTTTCGTGCGCGAGTTTCGCGTAGAGAGCGGAGTACGTGCGACGCGCGGCGCAGGCGGCGTTCGCTGGGCTTCGTTTGCGAGTTCGGCAGGCTCGCTCAAAGTTCGTGTGATCTTCCCGCTCGACGATGCCGCTCCATTGCCGCAAGTTGGCGAGACTTGGGAGTGCGCGGGCTGGCTTGAGCGCACGAAGGTCGATGACATCTCCCTTCGCCGCAAGCTCTGGGTCAAGGGGAAGGGAACGTTCGCCCGCTGCGTCGCGCGCGGCAAATGTGCCGCGCTCCTCGGTGCGCTCCGCAGCGACCTCTCGCGTCGGATGGGAATCGGGCTTCCGCGAAATTGCGTCGCCGCAGACTTGAACCGCGCGATACTTCTTGGAGAACGCGCGCGCATGCGTAAGGCAGACCGCGACGCATTTGCCGCGGCCGGCACTATTCACGTCTTTGCGATATCGGGACTTCATGTCATGCTCGTCGCGCATGCATTCGCGTTTCTCCTCGCGCTCGTTGGATGCTCGTTCCGCTTTCGCGGCGTCATTCTCGTTCCTGCGCTCTGGGTATACGTCGCGATGACAGGTGCGAGCCCGAGCGCCGTTAGGGCTGCGTCGATGGCGAGCTTGTATTTCGCAGCGCCGTTCTTCTTGCGAAAGCCAGATGCGCTCGTCGCGTGGTCGCTGACTTTTCTTGTCGTCTACGGAACCGATCCGACGAAACTCTTCGACACGGGGTGTGCGCTTTCGTTTGCGGTGATGCTCGGGCTTTTCTTCTGGGGGCGGTTCGTGGCTGAGCGCGTCCGCGGCAGATTTGCCGCGACGCTCGTAATGACCTTCGCGGCGTGGGCAGTCGGAACGCCGATTGCGGCGCATGCGTTTGGCCGCGTGACGCCAGGCGGGATTGCCGCGAACCTTCTTCTCCTTCCGGCGGCGGGCGCGAGTGTCAAGGCGGGGATTGCTGGGATTGTCGCGAGCTTCATCTCCGATCGGCTTGCCGCGCACGTCAACAACTTCGCAGCGCTTCTTGCAGATACGATGGCCAATGTCTCGCGTCTCGTCGCCGCGATTCCCGGCGCAAACTTCGCAGTCGAGCCCTGGCCAGTTTCCGTCTGCGCAGCGTGGTACCTCGCCCTCGCACTTCTCCTTTGGCTACTTCAAAAAAGGAGGAAGAAAATTTAAAGCAACCCTTTTTCGCGGAGGGAGTCGAGGGTTTCTGCAAGGCGCTCGCGCTTGAGGCGCGTCTCGTCTTCGGGGTTCGCAAAAAGCGACGGCGCGTCGTCGCCAGGCGAATCCTGTATGTTCGTCACGCCAAAGCCGATGAGCCGTATCGGCTTCGGCTTGCGATTCGCCGGCCACTCGCGGTCGAAGAGCTCAAGCGCCGCCTCGCGAAACGCAATGTCGTCGCGCGCTGGATGCGCGAAGGGCGCTTGCCTTGTGATCGTGTTGAAGTTCGCGTCGCGGATCTTGATCTTCGCTGTCTTCGCCCATCTTGTCGCGCGGCGAAAGCGAAGCCCTACATCCGTCACGAGTTCGAGCAGTGTCTCGCGCACAGTCTCGCGATCGGAAGTGTCTTCATCGAAAGTGTGTTCGCGCGACACCGACTTCTCCTCGCCCGGTTCCCAATACACATTGTCGTCTGAAATTCCGAACGCCATGTCTATGAGATCGTCCGAGACGAGCGGGTTGCCGCGTCCGAGCCGCTGCAAGTCGCCACATGTCGCGATGCCGTAGGGCTTAAGCGATTCGACCGTTTTCTTCCCCGCGCCCCAGAGGACGCCTATCGGCTTGTCGCGCAAGAACGCAGTGATCTCGTCTTGCCCGAACGGCATGAGCGTAAAGCCATTCGGCTTGTTCTGCTCGGAGCCGATCTTTGCGAGAAGTCTGTTTGGCGCGATGCCGACAGAGCACGTCACACCGCATACGCGTCGTATCTCCGCGCGTAGCGCTTCGCCGAGTGCCTTTGCCCTCTCGCACATCGTAGCGTTTTTTCCGCCGTAAAGATGGAGCGAGCCTGTTATGTCGAGAAACGCTTCGTCTACTGAGACTCCCTCGACATACGGCGTGTAGTGCGAGAACACTTCGAACGCCTTGTCCGAGACTTCCTGGTACGCTTCCATGTGAGGCCTTACGAAAATCGCATGCGGGCAGAGCTGGTAGGCCGTCCTCGATGGCATGGCGCTCCTTATACCGAACTTCCGCGCCTCGTAGGAACACGTCGACACGACCCCGCGCTCGTGCGGCCCCGAGCCGACGACAAGCGGCTTCCCGCACCACTCGGGGTGCGAGAGCAGCTCTACAGACGCGAAGAACGCATCCATGTCGACATGCAGGATCACGGCCATGCGACGATTATAGCATATAATGGTATAATATCCGCGATGAAACGTCCGGAGATTCTCGCCCCCGCTGGGGACTTCACTTGCCTTAAGGCCGCGATTGACGCAGGCGCCGATGCCGTATACTTCGGGCTCGGCACTTTCAACATGCGCGCGAGGAGCGGCGTCAACTTCAAGGAATCCGATCTTCCCGAGATTGCGCGCCGCTGCGGAAAGGTTCGTCGCTATCTCGCCCTCAACGCGATCATGTTCGAGGACGAGATGGAAATGGTCGAGAAGACGATTGTCGCCGCGAAGCCGTATGTCGACGCTTTCATCGTCTCGGACTGGGGCGTCATCTCGCTCTGCAAAAAACATGGCGCGACATTTCACGTCTCGACGCAGATGTCGACGTCGAATTCAGAAGCTGTGAAGTTTCTCGTCTCGCAAGGAGCGTCGCGCGTAGTTCTCGCGCGAGAATGCACGCTTGCCGAGGTGAAGCGCATCTGCGCGTCGTCGCCAGTGGAGATTGAATGTTTTGTCCACGGCGCGCAGTGCGTCGCGGAATCGGGACGATGCTTCATGAGCCACGACGTCTTTGGGAAGAGCGCGTGTCGTGGCGAGTGCGTCCAGCCATGCCGCCGCCGATTTCTCGTAAAGGCCGTAGATCTCTACGAAGATGCCAACGGAAATCCTGTGCACACCGATGCGAAAGCGCAGTATATCGTCGAGCCGCACACTGTCCTTTCCGCGAAGGATCTCTGCTCGCTCGGTTTCGTCGACAAGCTAATCGACGCAGGAATCTCCTCTTTCAAGATTGAGGGTCGCGCGCGTAACGCCAACTATGTTATGACGACGGTGCGCTGCTACCGCCGCGCCGTTGACGCTGTTCTTGCGGGAACATACACTCCCGAGTTAGTGCAGGAGCTGACCGAGGAAGTGAAGACGGTGTTCCACCGCGAGTTCGCGGACGGTCTTTATTTCGGTCGCCCCGGTGCGCACCAGTTCGCGGACAGCGAGGATTCTCTCGCTACGACCGTGAAGCGGCATGTCGGCATAGTGATCGACTACTTCCTCAAGGCGGGGATAGCCCAGGTGAAGATTCAGGATCACGCGATCCGCCCGGGTGATGCGCTCCAGATACACGGGCCCACCACCGGCGTCGTCGAGCTGACGCTTGGCGAACTTCGCCGCGACGACGAAACGCCTGCCGTCGGCGAGAAGGGAACGTGGGTCACATTCAAATGCCCGCGCTGCCGCGTCGGTGACAAGGTGTTTTTCATCGAGCGGCGAATTTGATATAATTCCCGATATGAATGTAAAACCGCTTCTCCGCCGCGGCGCATTTGCCGCGGCCGTGCTCGTGGTCACGCCGCTCGTCGCAGCCGACCTTTCGGAAGTCGCAGATGTGAAGCCGCTTGCGATGAAAGTCTACGGCATCAGGAGCGTTGAGCGCAAGGGCGACAACACGCTCGCCGTCACGCTTGGCGCAAGTTCATCGGCTGGTGCGCGCCGCATTGCTAATGCCTGGCGCGTGACGAGCCCAGACGATCCGGCCTATGCGTACGCTAAGTTCGTAAAGCCCGTCTCTGTCGCGGAAGTCTCGTCGGAAGTCGAATTCAAGTATCCCGATGGAATGGCCGAGCAGAAGAAGGTGATGCCGTCTCTCACTCGCACCGTCGTCGAGCTAAAGTTGCCGACGCCGATGAAGAAGAACTGCAAGTATGCCGCTGTCGCCTATGGCGCGGAGATGGAAGTCGTGACTTCCGGCCGCACTGGACTCTACGCAGGCGAAGATTCAGTTGCCGCAGATCTCGCCGCAGCGATCGTCGGACTTCGCCGCGTCTCGTCAGTAGGCGAGGGTAAGTTACTTTGCGAATTCGGCGCGGGCTACAGCCCTGCAGGTGGAAACTCCGCCGCGAACTGGAAGGTGACGGTGAATGGAAAGTCGCGCCCAGTTCTCGCACTCGGTCGCCGCTCGAAAATCGACTGCTATGTTCCGAAGGGTTGGGGTGGTACTTATCCCTGCCTCATGCAGCACGACGTATTCCTCGACATAGGCGAGATGCTCAAGACAGGCGACAAGGTTGCAGTCGAAGTGACGGCCGCGGTGTCCGCCGGCGCGCGCACGGCGTCATTCGCGTTCGACGAGTCGAAGAGCGTCTCGCGCGCGATCCAGGCAAACCAGGTCGGCTATCTTCCCGACGCGCCTAAGTTTGCGTATGTCGGCTGCTGGTTCGGCTCGTTCCCCGACGCGAAGTTCGCGGGCGGCGCTGGCGCGCGAAAGTGCGCCAATGCGAAGCTTGCCATCTCGTCGCTCGCGTTCGACGCGCCGCCGCAGTTCGAGATCGTCGACGAGAAGAGCGGCAAGCCGGTCAAGAAGGGAACGGCGAAATTCGTCTTCAGCGGAAACGAAAAGGAATCGAAGAAAGCGTCATACGCCGCGTCGAACGTCTGGGAACTCGACTTCGCAGACGTGCGCACGCCAGGCCGCTACTTCATTCGGATTCCAGGCGTCGGCCGCTCTCTCTCGTTTCATGTCGACAAGGCGGTCTACGAAAAGGCGCTCAAGGTGCAGGCGCTTGGCGTCTACGAACAGCGCTGCGGAATTGCGCTCGACCCGAAGCTGACGCGCGGCTGGGAGCGCATCGCCTGCCACGCGGGCGGTGTCGTCGCGTCGACTTGCGCGCGCGTGAAGAATCCGGAGTTCGCGCCGTTCGACAAGAATGTCGTCAACGGAGCTGACGGGAAGCCGCTCGTCCTCAAGGCCTCGGGCGGGCATCACGACGCGGGCGACTACAATCCGCGCTCGCATCTCGACGTCGCGCAGGCGCTCCTCAACTGCTACGAGCTGAAGCCGACCGCCTTCACCGACGGACAGTTCCTGATCCCCGAGCGCGGCAACGGAATCCCTGACATTGTCGACGAAGCGCTTTGGCAGCTGAAGCTCTGGAAGGGGCTTCAGGACGAAGACGGCGGTATGCGCGCGGGAACGGAGTCGCTGCGCGATCCAGGCTTCTTCCAAACCGTCGAGCTCGACGACACGGGCGACTACGCGTGGGCAAAGGACAGCAAGATGTCGTTCCAGTGCGCGGGTGCGTTCGCGCAGGCGGCGCGAATCCTCAAGAAGTGCGGAAAGGCGGCGGAGGCAAAGGACTTCCTTTCCCGCGCCGAGCGCGCATACGAGTGGGGCAAGGCGAATCCGACGCCGGGACTCAAGGACGCGCAGGACAAGGAGTATAACTCCGATCCGCGCGCATACGCGGCCGTAAGTCTCTACCACACTACGCGCGAAAAGAAGTACCACGACGACTTCAAGGCGATTTCGCCGTGGGCATCTAATCCGAAGGCCGAGGTCTCGACCTGGGGCAAGTACGATCTCTCCCTTGCGGCGAGGCAGTATCTACTTCTTCCAAAGGATCTTGTCGACGCGACTCTCAGGAAGACGATAGAGGATGCGATGTTCGCGGAGTTCCGCTCGTTCAAGAGCGGGTCGGCAAAGTGGCCCTACAAGTTCCTCAGGAATCCGTGGGCTCCGATCACTTGGGGCACAGGCGCATACGAGAACTACGCAGTCACCGCCGCGCACCTCTACGCGCTGACGGGCGACAAGGAGTGCCGTGAATGGCTCGTGAGGACATGCGACAACACGCTCGGCGCGAATCCGCTTGGACTTAGCTGGATCACGGGGCTTGGCGAGCGGACGATTCGCTGCCCCTTGCACAACAGCCGCTACCGCGCGGCGGGCGGTCCCGTCGCCGGCCTTCAGGCCCAGGGCCCGATGCAGCGCGGCCACGGCTATTCGTTCAAGGAGACTCTCTACCCAGCGTGGAAGGAAGGCGAAGCCGTTCTCCACGCCTTCATCGACACCCACTGGGCGATTGCGATGGACGAGCCGACCGTCAACAACATGGCGAACACGATTCTCGTCTTTGGCGTCCTTTCAAAGTAACTTGTTCGGAGAAACGATATGAAGAAAATTCCCTTGATGGCGCTGGCGCTTCTTCCGCTCGGCGCATTTGCCGCGATTGAATCCTTTAGCGATGTTCCAGACCTAAAGCCGCAAGTGATGCGCGTCTACGGTTTGAGAAGCGCGATATCGCTCAGCGACAATACTATCAAGGTAGTGCTCGGCACGGCAACTGGCCCTGGTCGCGACAAAGCCGAGGCCTATCGCATCATAAGCGACGACGACAAGGCATACGCGTACGAGAAGTTCGTGTGCCCTACGAAGATCGTTGTCGCGAAACCGCCGAAAAAGGAATTCGACATTCCGCCAGGGAGCAGGCCGAAGGGCGCTGTGTCCACGCTCACTCGCGCGGAAGTCGTCTTCGAAGTTCCGTTCCCGCTCAAGAAGGGCGTACGCTATTCCGTTGTCGCGCAGGGCGAGAAGGGCGGCGCCATGGTGACGGCTGGCCTTTGCGGCGCGTCGTTCGTCCACGGTGGTGCGCCTGAAATCGATGGTGACAAGATCGCCGCGCGGATGACTGGCTTCCGCCGCGTCACGCCTGTCGGCGACGGCAAGATCCTCTGCGAGTTCGGCCACGGCTATTCGCCGGACGGCGGCCTCAAGCTCGCGAACTGGAAAGTCACGGTGAACGGAAAGCCCGTCAAAGTCGCCGCGCTCGGCCGTCGCTCGCGCCTCGAATGTTATCTGCCCGCCGGCTGGCCGTTCCAGGGCTTTCTCGAGAACTGCGTCTTCCTCGATCTCGCGCGTCCGCTTTCCGATGGCGATGAGATTTCTGTCGAGGTCGCGCCGGCCGTTTGCGCGGGCGAGCGCACGGCATCGTTCGTCTTCAATTCCGCAAAGTCGCTTTCGCAGTCGATCAAAGTAAACCAGGTCGGCTATCTTCCCGATGCGCCGAAGATCGCATACGTCGGTCGCTGGCTCGGCTCGTTCCCCGATGGCGGTGCAGTTTCCGCCGATGTAAAAGCCGGCGCTGCCCAAAACTATACGAAGGAAGCGTACTACGCCGAGGCGGGGAAGGGCACGCAGGAAGATCGCGAGAACGCGCGTCTCGCCGCGGAAGCGGAAGCTGAGAAGGCCGCCGAGGAGGCAAAGGCGGGCGCGGCAAACGCACCTCGCGGCGAATACGATTCGCTCGCGCCGTACGCGCTCAGGTTCCGCGAGATCCCCAGTTTCTCGCTTCTCGACGCGGCGACGGGAAAGAAGGCGTTCGAGGGCCGTCTCGCGTTCGTCCACAACGGACTCGAGATGGACGGCAAGAACAACTACTCTGGAGAGAATGTATACATCGCCGACTTCACCGCGTTCAAGACGCCTGGACGGTATGTCCTCTCAATCGCGGGAGTCGGGCGTTCGCTTCCTTTTGAGATTTCGCCGAGCGTCTACGAAAAGGCGTTTAAGGCGCAGGCGCAGGGCGTGTACATCCAGCGGTGCGGCATTGCGCTCGATCCAAAGCTCTCTGGCGGATGGAAGCGCATCGCCTGCCACACTAACGGCGTCGTCACGACGACATGCGGTCATTGGGAGAGCAACGAGTGGGGCAAGTTCACCGAAAACATCGAAATGATTCCGAACCCTGCGTGGCCAGAGGTGAAGGCGAAGCGCACGAAGATCATGGGCGACGCTTCGCGCGCGAACCTCAAGATCGAGACTGTCGGCGCGACAAAGAAGAAAGGCGACGAGTTTATAACGGGAGACGGCGAGAAGAACGGCCTTGTCGCGCCGATTGCGTTCGACACGGCGAAAGGCGCGACAGTCGCGTTCTCCGTGAAGCGCGACGACTCGGTCGCGGGCAGCAAGTGGGATGGCGAACTTTTCTCGCTCGGCCGCAACGTCAGCATCAACATTGGCTGGGGTGTCGTAAAGTTCGGGAGCGCCTACGGCTCTCGCATCAACGACAAGAAGTGGCATCGCTTCCTCGTTCGCGTGAAGCCAGCGGACGAAAAGGGCAATAGCGAGATCGAACTGCGCGTCGACGGAACCTGGCGCACCGGCGAGAAGAAGTACAAGGCCGAAAGGAACCTCTCGAAGGCGCCGGTCGACGCGATTCGCCTCGCCCACGTTGTTGGCGCGGCCGAGGGGCTTTCGGTGCGCGACGTCATCGCGTTCACGCGTCCGCTCGAAGACAGCGAGATAGACATCCTCGACTCGTCTGTTCCCGAGACGCTGCCGCGCACGCTCGCGGCGCTTGGAGGGCACCACGATGCGGGTGACTACAATCCGCGCTCGCATATCGACGTCGCGCAGTCGCTTCTCGACGCCTACGAACTTAAGCCCGGCAACTTTTATGACGGGCAGCTTTCCGTTCCCGAGCGCGGCAACGGAATTCCCGACATCGTCGACGAGGCGATGTGGGCGGTGCGCGTCTGGGCTGGGCTCCAGGAGGAGGACGGCAGCGTCAGGAACGGCACGGAATCGCAGGGCGACCCGAATTTCGTCCAGACCGTCGAACTCGATGACAAGGGCGACTATGCGTGGGCGAAGGACACGAAGGGTTCGTATCTCGCCGCCGGCGTTTTCGCGCAGGCCGCGCGCGTGCTTTCGTCGCTCGGGCGGAAGGACGACGCGTCCGCCTGGCTCGCTCGCGCGCGCCGCGCCTACGACTGGGCCGTTGCGAATCCGACGAAGGGCGTGAAGGGTCTCCAGAAGTGGGGCGAATACAATCTTGCGCTTCGTGCCTACGCCGCCGCGCAGCTCTATCACACGACATGGGAAAAGAAGTACCACACCGACTTCCTCGATGCGACGCCATGGCGCGAGACCCCCGGCACCGAGCTTATGAATAGCGGCTTTTTTGACCTGCGTCTCGCCGCCTACGCGTATATCCTTATTCCGCGCGAGAAGTCCGACGGTGCCGTGTGGGATGCGGTGCTCGGCTCGATTCGCAAGGAGGCGGAGATGTACGAGCGCGGCTCGGCGACGATGGCGTACAAGTTCCTGAAGCATCCCTTTGCACCGGTCACTTGGGGCACAGGCGCATACGAGAACTACGCCGTTCCCGCGGCGTTCCTCTGGGCGCTGACTGGCGAGGGGAAGTGGCGCGACTGGATGATTCGCACATGCGACAACACGCTTGGCGCGAACCCAATGGGACTTAGCTGGATCACTGGTCTCGGCGAGAGGACGATACGCTGCCCCTTGCACAACAGCCGCTACCGCCCGGAGGGACTGCCTGTTGACGGGCTGCAGGCCGAGGGTCCGAACGCGCGCTTCGCCGGCTACTCGTACAAAGACACTGCGTACCCGCGCTGCACCGAGCGCTTCGCGATACTCAACGAGTTTGCCGACGTCCACTTCGCGATTGCGATGGACGAACCTATCGTGAACAACATGGTGAACACGATGATGGTCTTCGGCCTTCTCGTGAAGTGACCATTGGCGAGCAATTGCTGTTGACGCGACGCCTTTAAAGTGGTACACTTCGTACCATGAAATACATGCGTTGCGACAGGGTGGGGGTTGCGTCCAAGGTTCTTTACGCGGCGGTCTTTCTTGCGGTTTGCCTTTTCGCAGGAGTGGCGTCTGCACAGACTACGAAGGGAGTCTGGTGGTGGCGCGGCGAAGATGCCGCGAATCCCGACGAGGCGGCGCGGCGGATGGAGTTTCTTAAAAAACACTCCGTTACCGAGATTTACTTCTGCACGGACCTGAAGGAGGAGCGTCAGGCGGACGTCCGCCGTTTCGTCAAGGCGGCGCGCGGGCACGGCATGCGCGTCGCGTACCTCAATGGCGACGTGTCGTGGATAAAGCCAGGGAACCGCGGCTTCGCCGAGACGTTCGCCCGTTACCTCGCGTACCAGAAGGCCGCCGCTCCCGACGAGAAGTTCTACGCGATCCACCTCGATGTCGAGCCGCATCAAGACGGCAAGCTCTCCGATGCGCGCAAGTGGCAGCTCTACGCCGACTTCGTCCTTCGCGCCGCGGCGGACGTCCATGCCGCGGGCGAGAAGATCGAGTGGGACATTCCCTTCTGGCTCGACGACAAGAAGGTTGCATACGGCGACCGCGAGGACGCGCCGCTTCTCGACGTGCTTACGGACAGCTCCGACTGCATCGCGCTTATGTCGTACCGTGATTCGGCCGAGGCGATGCTCGACGTCTCGAAGACGGAAATCGCGATGGCGGCGAAGGGCAAGATCCGCGTCGTGCTCGGCGCGGAGACGGGCGAGACAGGCGAGGGCAGCATAGTCACTTTCTTCGAGGAGGGCGCGGCGAAGATGGACGCCGAGCTCGCAAAGGTCACCGCGGCGCTTGAGGCGGCGAAAGTCCCGGCCGGCGCGGGAATCGCGATACACCATCTTGGCAGTTGGGAGAAACTTGTCGGAAAGGGGGCAGGCAAATGAAATCGAGACTCTTCTTGTTCACAGCATGCGCGTTGGCCGCATGCCTCTTGCAGTCCGCGCCCTTGGACGTCTCGGGTTTTTCTAAATCGCTGACGATCACCGTCCCAGCTGCGTCTGTCGCGCAAGGCGTTTTGCTGACCGATTTCCCCGCCCTCGTGCGCCTCTCTACGGCAATTGATGGCTTCAGCTACTCCGATTTCCAGCAACAGAATGGTGCCGATCTCGCCTTTCTTGATTCTCGCGGGAACGTGCTCGCTCACGAAATCGACACGTGGAACGAACAGGGCGAGTCGCTCGTATGGGTTAAGGTACCGGCTTTTTCACGTAGTACGCGGATCTACGTTGTCTATGGAAACGACAGCTATTCGAGCAGCGTCGCGGCAACCGAAACATGGAGCGGCTTCACGGGCGTATGGCACATGAAAGAGTCGAGCGGCGTGGTTGCCGACGCAACCGGCCATGGGCTCACGGCGACGCCATCTGGCTCTCGCGCGGAGTACAACATCGGAATTTCGGGCGGCGTCGTCGGCATGGCGCGACAGAATGGCGGAAACGGGAGCTTTGATGACAAGGCCTATCTTTCCGTCCCGAACTACGATTCGTACGATCTCGGCGACACCTTCACGGCCAGCGGTTTCTTCCGCGTGACGGCGGCCGGCGGGTGGTATCGGCTCTTTTCTCGTTATACTTCATCCGCTGGCTGGGGACAGGAGACTCATTGCGAAATGGCCAATCAGGTTTACGCCTACGGTGCGCCGAACAACAAGCCATACGTTGAAGTCGACCCGAAAATCGTCGGCAGCTGGATGCATCTTGCGTTCGTCTATTCCGGGTCGAGCTGCAAGGTCTACGCTGATGGACAACTGGTGAATACGCTAGGAATCACGCCTGCGAGCGACAACGGCGCGCCGCTCTCCATCGGCTGCACGTCGGCTGGCGACGACTGGTGCCTGTACGGCGACTATGACGAAGTCCGCCTCTGCGCCGGGGAGCTTTCAGCCGACCGCATCGCCGCCGACTGCGCGACGGCGACAAATGCCGCGTTCCTCTCGTACGGCGCGGCGGAAGACTGCACTCTCGACTTCACGTCCGGCGACATCGTCAATCCGTCCGACTTCTCGAAGTTCATGCAGATTACGGCCTCCGCCTCCGCTGTTCCGGGCGGTGGCGTCGTCGAGGACTTCCCGGCGCTGGTGCGGCTTTCGGAGGGGATTAGCGGCTTCCACTATTCAGACTTCATGGCGGACGGTGCGGATTTGGTTTTTGCCGATGCTGACGGTGTTGTGCTTCCCTCCGAAATCGATACGTGGAACACCTCCGGCGAGTCGCTTGTCTGGGTGAAGGTGCCGGCCTTTGAGAACGGCATAAGCATTTACGCCTATTGGGGCGCGGCGTCCGCTTCCTCCGTCGTGTCGACGGACACCTGGAGCGACTTCACAGGCGTCTGGCACATGAACGAGAGTGGATCGACTGATGAGCCAGACGTTTCTGGCAACGGACTTGACGCAACGCCAAATGGATCGGACACGTCTGAAATGACAACCGTTTCAAATGGCGCGGTTGGCAACGCCCGTATCAACCAGTCGACCGAGGGTGCAGGGACGAGGAATTGCCTGTATGTTCCATCGTATCCGGCTCTTGGCGATACGTTTACGGTGTCTGGCTGGTTCAATGCGTCATACAAAGAGGGCTGGCATCGGCTCATCTCGCGCAAGACGGCATATGGGACGGACGGATGGGAAGTCGAAATGCGAAATGGCTCTGACGCAATTGACGTGTATGGGAGCGGCGAGCCCAATGTCAGCACAGCGGTTTCGGATCTTCAGGGATCGTGGAACCATCTGGCGTTCGTCTATTGCGGCACCACGGTCTATGTCTATCAAAACGGCGTGCAGATAGCGTCCGGAAGCATCACCGCCGTCGGAGACCTGAACAATCGGCGCTTGGGCATCGGCAACAACGCCGTCTGCGGCGAGCGCTCCTTCGTCGGCAAATACGACGAGGTGCGGCTGGCTTCTGGGGCATTGCCTGCGCAACGTATAGCGGCCGACTACGCGACTGTTGCCAACGCTGCGTTCTTCTCGTATGGCGCTGTCAGCGTTCCGGCGGTTGATCCGCCGACCTTTGAGGCACCGACAATTGCGAACGATGCCGGGACATTGAAGGTTTCCGTATCAATGACATCCGGCACAGGTACTCCGTATGTGCGTTTCACGTCGGGCTCAGGATCTACCGACTTGGCACTTTCGGAGACGGCGGTTACGGGGCCCCAGTCTTACATTGTGGATGTTCCCAGCTCGCTGGCGCCTGGCAATACCTATTCGTTTGCGGCTGTCGGTGTTAATACTGCCGGCGGCGAAATCGTCGCGGCTGGGGCAGGGAACTTCTATGTCGGTACGCTCGTTGCCGCAAAGGTATCAGACGCGGCGGAGGACGGGCCTTGCGCGGGGTCGTTTTCGATTTCACGCGCGGACACGCACGGCGACCTTGCGGTGAACTACGCGCTTTCGGGAACGGCCGTCGCGGGCGCGGACTATGAAGGTGCAACGAGCGGCACGGTTACGATACCTGATGGCGAGACGTCGGCGACTGTCGCCGTCATGCCGAAGGTAAATGCCGCGATAAATGCAGATACGACCGTCACGCTCTCGATTTCGGAAGGCCTGTATGGTGCACAGGGGTCTACGGCGGCAATGACAATCGCAAATCTTGCGCCGGTGACGAGGCAGGAATTCTTGAAGCGGATTGAATTTACCTTCCCGATGGAATTCCTTGCCGACGGGGAAACGCTTACGAACTTCCCTGCGCTGATCAAGCTGTCGACGGCGATCCCCGGTTTTGCGTATTCTGATTTCCAGCTTGCGAATGGCGGTGACTTGATGTTCACCGATTCCTCCGGACAAGTCATTCCATCCGAGGTCGACACATGGGATGAGACAGGCACCTCTCTCGTCTGGGTATCAGTACCGGAGTTGACAAAGGGGACTCGTATCAAGATGTACTACGGCAACGGGGTGAACCCCGCCGGCATCCCGCTCGCAAAATGGCCTGACTATGCCGGTGTATGGCACATGGGCGAAGCGAGCGGCACGGCGTATGATTCCGCTGCGAACGGGTTTGATGCCGTTGCGGTGCAGAATGCACGGGCGAGGGCGGGCGACCTTGTTGCCGTGTCCGATGGTGCGATTGGCGCGGGACGCTTCAACCAGGGCGGCACAACGTTCTACGATGTCGGCACTTATGACGCCGAGATTCTGGCGACCGCAAGGCGCAACTATCTTGCTGTTCCAAGCGGATGTGACGATGGGCTTGGATCTTTCCTGTCTTTCTCGGGTTGGTTCAGGACCGTTGGCGGAACGGAATGGAGCGAGCCGATGGTCTTTAAGCGGGCGTCTGGCTACAACTACGGGTGGAGCATTGCAAGAAGGCCGTCTGCCGACGAAACCGATGTAAAGATAGCGGTCCATGTTGCAGACGGCGGCGGCGAGTTCGCCATTCCCGACATGAGGAACACCTGGGTGCATATATTCGTTTCCTTTGATCGCGTGGCGACAGGAGAGACGGACAACCCATACAAGACGGTCGCGAGCGTCTATGCGAACGGCGTGTTGCAGGGTACGGCGGCTGGGTCTACCCGGATATGGGAGAACGACTATCCGCTGACGTTCGGGAACATCGACAGCACGACGCAGGACAACGCCTTTTACGGCCAGTACGACGAGCTCCGCCTGAAGCGCGGGGCATCGTCGGCGAACTGGGCTAAGGCGGAGTACCTGACGGTCGCCGACTCCTCGTTCGTTTCGGCGTCCGGGGCACAGCCCGCAGTTCCGGGATTGTTGATTTTCGTCCGCTGATGCGGCAAAAGGAGGCAGGACATGGTACAACAGATGTTTCCGGTTGCAGCTATCTGCATGGCCTTCGCGATCATGCAGGTCGGGACTGTGCGGGCGGAGAATGGCGTGCGCGTCTACCCGACGCCGAAGCGCCTTGAGATGGCGGGCGGCGTGTCGAGCGCCAAGCTGAACGATGCAAAGGTTCGCAAGGTAGAAGGTCTTGGCGAAGAGGGCTATCGTATCGTCGTTGGCAAGGATGCGATCACCGTGGAGGCGAGTACGAAGGCCGGCGGCTTCTACGCATTCCAGACCCTGCGGCAGCTTGCTTCCAGTGGAGTCGTTCCCTGCTGCACCGTGGAAGACTCGCCAGACATCCCTCTGCGCGGTGTCGTCGAAGGATTCTACGGGCGACCCTGGGGAACAGAGGGTCGGCTTGATCTGATGGACTTCATGGGCCAGTACAAGATGAACTGCTTTATCTACGGTCCGAAGGACGACCCCTACCATCAGGGAAGATGGAAGGAGAAATATCCCGCCGACCGCATCGCAGATTTCCGCCGTCTTTTGGACGCGGCGCGTAAAAACCATGTGAAGTTCTACTGGGCCGTGCATCTCGGCGACGCCTTCAAGGATCCTGAACCCGCCGCACGCGAGGCGGAATACGCCGCGCTCTGGCGCAAGCTCGATTCCATGTACGATGTCGGCTTCCGCTGCTTCGCCGTCTTCTTTGACGACTTCGGAAATGCCAGCGCCGAACTTCATGCCGAAATCAGCAATCGCGTCAAGCGCGACTTTCTTGACCGCAAGGGCGACTGCGCTCCGCTGATCGTCTGCCCTAACGACTACGTCGGCGACGACAACAGCAAATACAGCCACGTGATCGGCGAGAAGGCCGACAAGGACATTCTGATCATGTGGACGGGAATGGGCGTCTGCAGCGACATCACCGCCGATGCTACGGCAAAGCGGGCGAAGGCGCTGCGGCGCACGCCGTTTGTCTGGTGGAATTGGCCTGTGAACGACTTCGTCCGGTGCAAGCTGCCCATGGGCCGGACGTACGGCGTTGACGAGTATCCCTATCCCGGCTTCGTGTCGAACCCCATGGAAAACCTTGAGGCGTCGAAGATCGCGCTGTTCGGCATTGCGGACATGCTCTGGAACAGGCGCGACTTCAGTTCCTTCCACAACTGGCACGACGGGATTCAGCGGCTTTACCCATTCGCGGCGAAGGCGATGTTGCAGTTCTGCGGGCACAATACCGATCCGCACAAGGAGCCAGAGGCGACGGGCGGCTTCTATCGCGAGGAATCGGAGTGTTTCATGGCGGCATGGAAGTCGGATGGCCGCGCCGCGCTCGTGCGCGAATGCGAGGCGAATGCCGCCGCAGCGGAAGAGCTCTCGAAAGTCCTGCCGGAGAAGGCGCCAAAACTCTGGAGGGAAATCCGCTACTGGGTGGCCTTCTTCGGTGCGCAGGCGCGCGAAGGCATTGCGGCGGCCAAAGGGGACGCGGATGCCTACGTGAAGGCAAAGGACGAAGGCAAGGAGATACAGCGGCAACAAAAGGCCTACTTCCAGTCGCTGGCTCCGGAATGGGACCGTTGCCGTTGCATGGGGTGCGTTACTGCGACGCGCCATCTGCAGAAGGTTATTGACGACTG
>OCTX012182180.1_pt1 | contig 17167 bp, 36 predicted proteins | sample 1539691 | NCBI WGS metagenome assembly OCTX01 (sample SAMN02144231, study PRJEB22623) | gut metagenome | biome: sheep rumen | host: Ovis aries | place: New Zealand | reverse complement strand
GGGTAATATATTAATATTTATATAATAATAATAATAATAATAATAATAATAATAATAATAATAATAATAATAATAATAGTTAAAGAGTACATTTTTTAAGAAAGGAATAATTTATTATGTACAAAACAGTAGAAAAAGCTATTTACAGAATTGCAAAAGAAGTCAAGAAAGAAACTGGAAGTGATATTACTGATTTCTTATTTGACGCAAGTGAAAATTATGAATATGACGATGACGGTAGAAAGGCAACTTGCCAGTGGATTATCAATGGTCTTGAAAATGAAGCCGACAACTTTATTCTTATGAAGAAAGGAATTATTTAATTATGTATCATGATTATTATAAAGAATATTGTGACCAGTCTGATAAAGAAATGACTCGTTTATGGTGTATAATCGGTTTATTTTTTGGTATTGTAATAGTTGTATTTGGGTTAATGTTTTGGAATGAAATAAATTCTTTACCAGTAGAAGCTTCTATTACAGAATCTACAACAGAAACATTAACTCCTATCACAATTACAGGATTAAATCCTACAAAAATTCCTAAAAAGGATTTATCTAAATATGTTATTGTAGATAAAAAAACTGGAATCTTATTTTTATTTGGAAATAAAAATAATTGGGGAATAGAAGGATTCCTATATCCATATCCATCTCCGAATGGTAAGTTAATGAAATTGGTAGACGGAAAACTTTATGAAATAAACAATTAAGAAAGGAAAAATAAATTAATGGATTTTATAGATACTTGTTTACATATTTGTCTTTTTATTCTTATGGCTAGTATTATAATACTGGTAGGTATTGAAATTGTTTTATTAATTATTAGGGCAATTAGCACATATAAAAAAGATAAAGAAGAAGATATTAAAGAAGAGAAAAAAGATTATTTAGTACATATAACCTTTAAAGAACAGGTATTAGGTGGAAGTCATACAACAAAACTTATATATGTAAAAGCAACTTCTTCTAAAGAAGCACTTAAACGTGCTGAAGAATATTACATGGAACATTGTCCTATACCTGCTCTTAAATCTTTATATGAAAAAAGAGAACTTGTAATAATAGCACGATGTATTGATGATTGCGCTATAATTTGGTAAGAATTTGATAAGGAGATTAAATGAAAGAATATATAGCAAAATTAATTATTGATAATGGAAGCAGAGATGTTATTAGATATATAATTTTAAAAGCTGATTCTCTTGAACATGCTAAAACTAAGGCTTGTGGTATTTTTCGTACCGACTTTGCAGGATATGACGAAACTGTATCAACTTGTACAGTAACGGAACTATTTGATTGTTATGATTATTTATATATAAATGAGGGAAGTTATCAGTGCGAATAAAAATAGGAGATTCTAAAAATGAAATTTATAAGAGAAACCAAAGATATTAATTTTTTACTTAATTTCATAGCAAGAAAAACAGAAATATGGGTAAGTTATAAAAAGAAAAATACTTGTTATTTATTTACAGTTGTATTTAATAAAGAACATAATACAACATTTTGGAATGGAAGTAGTAAAGAAGAAAAAATTATAACTATTATTGATGAAAATAATAATGGAAACAAAATGTATAATTTATATAATTATATAAATATTTCTTTTGAAGAAAAAAGTCATATCATTTATTATAAAACAGATAATTTTGAACAGTGTAAAATTTATCTTAAAGATGGTAGTATGTATACAATTACAATTTAAAAAGAAGGTGTAAATATGACAGAAGATATAAGAGAAAAAGTAAAAGAACTTTATAATTTTTTATTTCATTGTACAAAAACAGAACGTAATTTTTTTGTAACTTTTTGTATAAATAACTATGGTTGTTCTAGTCATTACTTTAAGGGAAAAGTAACATATGTACGTTTTCATGAATTTATGATGATAGATATTAAAAAGAATAATCATCAAATAAGTATTGAATTAGATAACATAGAAACAATTACTCATACTATAGATGAAAATAATAAAAATTTATTTTTTATAGCGTTTAAAGATAAAATGGGTTATGCATCAATAAGTGAAGAATAAAAATAAATAAAGGTAGCAAATATGACAGAAGATATAAAAAGAGAAGTTGATATTCTTTGTAATTTTTTAAAGAATTGTAAAAGCAACAAACGAAATTTTACTGTAACTTTTAATACAACAGGTGTTGGTACTTCCCGTAATTATTTTTATGGCGAAACAATATCTATAATTTGCCCATCTGAAGAAATTGAAATATTAAATTTCTTTCAAAATGGATACAGTGTGAGTATTGATTTATTTAATATTGAAGGAATAAACCATACAATAGATGAAGATATTAAAATTACTTTTTTTATAGAATTTAAAGATATATGTGGTTGGATATTAATAATGGAAGAATAAAACAGAAAGGAATAATACGAAATGACAGAATTAGATGAAAAATTATATGTTTTTACTAAAATTCTCACATCTTATGGTCAATATGTTTATGTTAGATTTTATTTAAAGACTTCTACAGAATATAAGCAAATATTTAATAACGTTTATATGGGATACAAGGATGATATATACGTGGAAGAAAATAATGGAGAGGATAAAGAATTGATTTTTTCTCATTCTAATACAAATGACCATATAACTATCCCATTAAATGAAATAAAATCAATTATTATAGAAAATGAATTTGGAGATTATAGTTTTAAAATTATTTTAAATAATGAAGATTGTTTTATTGTGGGGACTTGGTAATGATAACAGAAGAAAATATTCGAGAAATTATAAATCTTTTAAATAGATATAAAAAAGAAAAAAGAAGTATTGAGATAGTAATTAGTAATGATATAGGTTGTGTCAATCTATTCTTTTATAATGGTGATTATAAAATAAAATACCATTCTTGTTTAAACGAACTTATTATTAGTCAATTAGAAGAAGAACAAAATAGAAGAATAGGTTTGATGAATATTGATTTTAATAATATTGTTGATTGTAGTTTAATTGAAAATATTACTAAAAACTCAAAAGACTTTGTTTTAAAATTAATGGACAAAAAAGGAAGAATTAGTATTATAATTACGAGTATAATAGGAATGTAAATAAAGGGAAAATAAATGGACAATAAAAATACAATCTCTATTAAGGAAATGATAGAAATTATTCATGAGAATGAATTTATTAGAAGAACATCAGTAAATTTTTATAATAAAAATATAGGAACAACAATATCAATGATAATTTTCCATAAAGGATATACCTGCGTTTATGGTGCTGAACCAGTAGAAGTTATTATGACTCAATTGGATTATGGTTGGACTATAATTAATTTTGAAAAGGTAAAAGAAATCTGTTGGGATTATAATGAAATAGATGATATTATGTCCTATATAATCTATTTAGATAATGGAGATTATTATATCATAGAAATGTGGGAAAAGTTGAAAAAGAATATTGACAAATCGGATAATGTATGCTAATATAAATACATAACAAACGGAAACAATAAATAACCGATTGAAACATATTGATAAAATAAAGTTCAAAAAGAGTATTGACAATTAGTTATTTATATGTTATAATATTATAGAAAGTTTTCCTTTTTTTTTCGTGGTTTTTCGGTTGTCAAGGTTCGGAAAGCTAGGTTCGAATCAGAGAAATCTGAGGGTCTGGGGGAGTTCCAGAGGGTAGATAAGTCCTCCTTTCTTATTATCTACCTAACGCTTTTATTCCGATTAACCTATGGCCTAATGGTTAAAAGGCGCAACAATACCTGCGAAAGTGGTATAGCAAGAAAATGCTGTCTTGCGGTGGAATTTTGTGATGGAATCAAAGGTGCAGACTCGGACGGTGGAGAGTAATCTTAGAACTTTTACTTTTAAGGTGAGGACGCTGAAGTGAACAAATAGGCGGGAACCGTGTCCATTCCACTATATAATGTGGAATTAAACAGAACAAAGAGAGATAAATAAAATGGATTGGCTTTGTGGGTATTGTTTAGGATTATTATTAGGTGTTTTTATAGGAGCAATAATATGGAATCCACGTTAATTATTACTTTAAAAGAAATATTAATAGCTTTTGGTATAAGTGGTATTATAGCTTTAATATTGGGCATTATTCTATACTATAATGGATATTATTTAGATTAAAGGAGATAAAAATGGGTTTCAAGTATAAAGATGAACGCATGTTTATTGTACAACCTAAAGATAGTTATATATTTTTTAAAGTAAAAGACCATGGAGATACTCCAGAACAGGATTTAATTATAAAATTAAATAAAGAAAGTTTCTTTCGTGTTTACTGTACTGATGGAAAGTTTTGGGTATCAAATGAATTTATAAGAATGGAATTTAATGAACAACAAATGAATTGGTATTTTAGAAAACCGTTTGAGGGAATAGCTGATTAAATAAAAGGAGATAAAAATGGAAAAATATCTTATTATTATCGACATGCAAAATGATTTTACATCTGGTTCTCTTGGAACTCCAGAAGCAGTTGCCATTGTACCTAAAATTAGAAATAAAATTGAAAATAATTTTGATGATTATGAGGCTGTATTTTTCACAAGAGATACACATGGTTATGATTATTTTAATACACAAGAAGGTAAAAAATTACCCATTAAACATTGTATCTTTGAAACAGCAGGATGGACTATTGTAGATGAATTAATAGAACCATTTCTCACGCATAAAAATATTTTTGTAAAAACTATTAATAAAAATAAATTTGGAACCTTTGAATGGGAAAAATATATAAAATATCCCAGTGAAATAGAAATTTGTGGAGTTTGTACAGATATTTGTGTTATTGTAAATGCTTTAATTTTAAAAACGATGTTCCCCGAAACAAGAATTATTGTAGATGCTTCTTGTTGTGCAGGTACTACACCAGAGATGCATAAAAAGGCACTTGATGTAATGAAATCTTGTCAGATTGATGTTATTAATGAATAAAAGGAGATAAATAATGACATATGTAGTAAGTTATATGGTGGTTTATACAGAGACCGTTGAAGCAGAATCATTTGAAGAAGCGGCAGATATTGTTGCAAAGAATTGTCCTTATGATATTGATGGTTCTGCATGGGTAACATGCGAAGAAACAGGTGAAGAAGCAGAAGTTTGGGGATAAAACTAAGGAATAAAGGAGATTAATAATATGGGTCTTGTTGAAATGAGAGATGCAGATGCTATAAATTATTTATCTGGATGTTCAGATAAATATTTTGAAAGAGCAATGGCAATAATTAATAGAAATAGAAAAGAACGAGAAGAAACACTAAATTCTGCATGTGTAAAGAGAACTGAAGAATTAATTAAAGAATTAAAAGTTAATGGTTGGACACTTCAATTCTTTAGTCGTCTTACTGATGAATGGTATGATATTAGTCCTAATGATATTCGTATTAGAAGAAAGAAGGATTAATTAAATGGCATCTTTTAAATTTGAACTTCCTTTTGAACCATATGATACAGTCTATTATGTAAGGGAAGAAGGTATTTATACATTAATCGTTACACAAATTCAAATACTTAAATATGAAAAGACACATGTTTTTATATGTTTTCCTAATTTTCCTTTTGTTACTCTTGAAGAATATGGAGTTAATCTATTCACCGATTTAGAAAAAGCAAAAGAAAGATTAAAACAAATTAGACGAAATAAAAAAATAGAAAAAATGGAAAAGATAATGGGAAAAAATAAAAAAAGTACTTGACAAATATAAAGTCAATATGTTATACTAAGCAAGTAAAGAACAAAGGAATAAAAAAGTACATATTTCGAAGTCATAGAAAAAAGATGAAAAAAGTACTTGACAAAATGAATTACTTATGTTAATATAACAGAGTAAGATAAATTATGGGCTATCGCCAAGAGGTAAGGCAAGAGGCTTTGACCCTCCAATTCGTTGGTTCGAATCCAACTAGCCCAGCTATAGGGTGGATTTCACATCCTTAAAATAAACGTAGCAATACGGATAAAGTAAATGATTAACCGTATTCAATCATTTGCGACTTATAAAGTACGCTTTATGAGTTTAATGGAAAATCAATATGGCAAATGTCCGACCTACACTTGAGAGCCAATCGGTGTATAGCATGGTAGGATAGGAATCTTGAAATAGGTTCTATAAAGTAATCACAGAAATGTGTGGATTGCCAATTGCTTTTAGGTACAACTGTTGCAAACGGAAGTGCTTAACTGATTATAATTATATATCTTAAATCGAAAGATAGGTATGTATTATAAATCGTACTCGCAAGGTGTGGAGAACTGCGGTGAGTGGGCTGTACCCAAAAGGTATAGATGCTCAAACGTATGCCCCGTAGTTCAATTGGTAATATGGGCATTCTAAAGGGTAGAATTGATTAGAATAAGCAAAAGTGCATACGGCTTATAGATGAAAACTGACTTATCCATCTGTAATATGGTGGCATGTGGAACTCGCAAGGTGAAGCATGAAGGACTACAAGTAGATGCAACTCTAACAGCCCGCAAGCTGTGAATCTCGCAAGGAAGAATGTGTCAAAAGGAAACTTATGAAGTCTATGAGCAGTAGTTTGCTGATTTAGTAAAATCAGTGTCAGATTCATAGCTACAGATTAATCGTCTGTGTGACTAACCTATCCCAATGTAGGTAGATGCTATGAGGTAAGGTCAAAAGTCTCAGCCTTTCCACAAACTTTTATGGTCGGTTAGTCAAAAGGCTAAGACACAAGGTTTTCATCCTTGGAGTATGGGTTCGAGTCCCGTACCGACTACTTTAAAATATTAGTTATAAGGTAAAATCTTAAAATAACATTTTAAAATAAATTAAAGGAGATAAACTATGAAGACAGAAACAATGACAGTTCATGAAGCACTTGCAGAAATTAAGGTTGCAGGTAAGAGAATTACAGCAACTCTTATGGAAATGAATGCAATCACAGCTAATAGAAAGAACGCTACTAAGATTAATGGTATTGAACCCGAAAAGTTCAATGCACAGGCAAAGTCTGATTATCAGTCAGTAACGGATATTTGGGCAAGACTTACAGCAATGAAGGCGGCAATTGCTACCTATAATGCTAGTCAGAAGATTACCGTAGGTGACAAGGAATATACAATTGCAGAAGCAATTTATATGAAGGAATACGGAATGCCTTTGAAGCAGACTATTGTTAATACTCTGAATAAGCAGTATCAGAGTGCTGTAAATAGAGTAACAATGGAAAACTCAGACTCTAGGCTTGGTGCTACTGCTGAAAGACTTGCAACTGCAAGTTTTGGTTCTAAGGATAAGGCTGATGCCGTAGAAATGGAAAGATTCATTACTACATATAAGGAAAACAATCAGTTTGTTCTGATTGACCCTATTAATGTAAAGGCAGTTATTACAGAACTTCAGTCTGAAATTGATACCTTTGAAGCAAAAGTCGATTCTGCAATTCAGATTGCTAATGCAACTCATACTATTACAATTGAATATTAATTGAGGGCTAGTCCTTTTAATATATATGGCCCATTAATGACGAAAGCCATAAATAAATGTCTCTTCTTTCTTTTGAACGGATTAGAATGAAGTAAAAAAGCTAAATAAATCCGTTAACAAGTAAGCTTATATAGATATTTGGAATCTATGCAAAGCAATGGACTTTTAATCCATTTTTACAAAAAATTAGGGTTGTTTTGTAGTTCTTATTAAAAAAATCAATTTAGTAATAAATAAGAGAAATAAGAATGCAAAACGTAAATGTGGGTTATTGATTACTTGTTATTGACTAATGATTATTAGTTAAGGATTATTCATTATTATTCTTACTATTAATTATTGTCTATTCATTATGGGAAGTCTGGACTGACAAGCGATGACCATTCCCATTTAACGATTATAGAATCTACGAAGAAGGTTCTGTGCTGTTAGACATTTTTAAGCTTTGGTTTTGTCCCGTAGCAGTCATTAATGGGCTATATGCTAGAATGGCAGAATGGTTGAATGCACTTGATTGCTAATCAAGCAGTCGTAATTAAATACGGCTCATAGGTTCGAATCCTATTTCTAGCGTTATGGGTAGATGTGTCCAGTTGGCGAAGACGGCGGGCTGTAAACTCGTTACATTAGAAACATCGTTGGTTCGATTCCAACTCTGCCCATTAATCTAATAAAAAATATATAGATAATTAGCTATGCAGTATCAACAGTTTCAATCCAATAAAGTAACCAAAGCTGATTACCGTAAAAATATCTGTTATCATAGACATCCCTCCTCGAATATTAGCTATCATGATGTTTATGGAAATATTTTTTATTAGATATTACGAACGAAAACTGGAGAGGTTTTCAATGGATTTAGCACCTGTGCTAATCCTTATTTTTATCCATGAAGTTGACGAACGATGCATAGAAAGGAAAACTAATATTGGATTGCTTGGCATGTGCCGTTGAACATGCTATTTTTTATAAAGATTTGACATAAACTGATTATAATGTTATAATAATAGAGATGAAAGAGAAAGATTAAATATGACACAAAAACAACTTGTAACAAAAGCATTTATTAAAGCTTGCAAGTATATTTCTAAAAAGAATTTTGAATTAGATGATAATACTGATATGGAAGAAATTTCAATTAAAGCTTTTTATGGCGGTTCTAATGATGAATGGAAATATTGGGCTGATTATTTTATTGAAAAGGTAAAAGGTAATAATAATGACTAAACATTATTGTGATAGATGTAATCAATTTTTTGATATAAGTTCTAAAGAAAAAACAGAATATCGGATTTATAAAGCACATTCTTCCCAACTTTTAAACTTATGTAATGAATGTCAAAAAGAATTAGATAATTGGATGAGAAATAAAGGAAACTGTTATGAGGGCTATTTATGTACGAAGACATAATGAGGATAAAACACTCGAATGGTTAAAGAAATTAGTAGAAAATTATAGTAAATATAGATTTGCCTTAATTGAGTAAAGGTATATTTTTAGACAAAGAGGTTATTAAATGGAGAAACATTATACTATTGATGATGCAATTCAAAAACTTGAATACTTGATGGAAAACGACCCAAGGTCTTTTTCTAACCCAGATTGTGAATACGATTGGCTTTTTCACGGAATAGCAGAAGCGCTTAAAATACTAAAAGAAATCGAGTGTAATAATTAGTTAAAGATATATTTAGTTAAATAAAAAAAATAAAATGGTCTGTTAGTTCAGTTGGTAGTAACACATGTCTGTTAAACATGGGGTCGAAGGTTCAAGTCCTTCACAGACCGTTTGCCGTATCTATTCTTCTGCGGCTTTTTTCTGACTGCGCTAGGCTTTGGTTAAACCATGTAAGTAGTTGTTAACAATAACCTAGAGTAAATTAAATTTATGGGAGTATAAGCCTAATTGGTAAGGCATTAGTCTTGAAAACTAATAGTAATCGAGTAATCGGTGTTTCGGTTCAAGTCCGAATGCTCCCGCTTTTAATAAGATATTGACAGCGTGGAAGAGAATTTGTGAAAGCTATGTTAAGACATAGAAAACAACAGCACGATAAAAATTCCGTATATCTATTATTGAAGGAGTTAACGATATGAAAAATATGAAAGCTGAAGTATCTCTAGAAAATGGGATGCATTTTGAAGTTAATTGCGAATCTTTTGAATGTGTTATAGATGAACAAACTGGCAAGATGGATAGTTGTACTATAAACGGAACACTAAATAATAAAAAAGTCAATCTTATATTCACAGAAATTGACCACTGGAATATCGGATTACTTAGTTATTAAAACTAATAATAAATTATAATGGAAAGTAACTCAATTGGTTAGAGTACCTGTCTTATACACAGTTAGTTGTTGGGTTCGAGTCCCACCTTTCCAATCGTTGGATAGGCAACATAATAAACCTATATATGTTTTCCAAACGTAGGTGTTGGAGGTCATGATAAAAGACGGAAAAAAATATCATGGTTCGTGGTGGAAAATGGTAGACACTAAGCGTTAGTGCGAGGACGCTCTGACGGATGTTCCGACAAGGATGATTAGGAATAACACTTGTAACGGACAAGAGAGTATCCATGTAGGGTGCAAATCCTTACCGAACCATTTATATGGAAGCATGGTCTAATTGGTAGAACAACGCAGTTGTGTACAGACTGGGGCTTGTACAGGCTTGACTCTGAATCCGTAGATGCAGGTTCGAATCCTGCTGTTTCACTTTTAATTTAGATTGGTAGTACAATGGTAGTACAATGGTCTCTAAAACCAAAAATAGGGGTTCGATTCCTCTCCTTCCTGTGCCTCCAGTGATAGGAATGAGCAACTTACTCTATCCGTGTGATATTTGATTCTTTTAACTACGATAACGTAAGAATTTGGTTAATCTTTACTGTTTTCTACATCAGATAAGTTCACCAAGAAAACAGGTTTTAATTTTATAAAGATAATATTTTTATTACGGAATGTAGCAAAGTGGTTTTTCTGCACACGACTTTTAATCGTGTTTACGTGGGTTCGAATCCCACCATTCCGATTATTTAATTAAGGAAGGTATATAATGAATAATTATTTTGAAGAATTAAGAAAAAGAGAAAAAAGAAGATTTATAATCCATTGTATTAGCTATATTATAATTTTAATTATAATTATTTTTATTATAATTTTTAATACTTTGGCTTGCATCAAACTTATTAATTCAGACCTTCCAGATTGGTTAAAATTTCTTATATTGGTTAAAAGTTAAATAAACAAGGAGGTATATAAATGTTTAGAAACAAACCGTCAGAAGATAAACGACTTAATGATTTGAAAGTAGCACATTGTTTTGATAAGAGAAGTATACAAGAAGCATGGCAAAATTATTATGGTTTTATTTATTATTATCCAACATCTGTAGAATTACAAGAATTAAAAAATGAGAATTTGGATATAGATGTATTTTGTTTCCCATTAGGATATACATATGTAACTGGTGGTAGAGACAAATGCGGTGATTTTTATTGGATATATTCTTCTTGGGGAAATTGGGAATATCTTTAAAAAAATTTTGGGGTGTAGTTCAGTTAGTAGAACGCTTGATTTGGGGTCATGAGGCCGCAGGTGCAACTCCTGTCACTCCAACTGACCTACTGGTGTCGTTAAATATTTATAGGAGGTTATCAATAATGAGAGAAACAGAAAAAGGTTATATGTCTGATGATGGAGTAGAATTTAGAAGTTATATTGAATGTCAGCAACATGAGGCATATGTAGATAGAGGACTAATTTGGTCTGGATATGGTTCAAAAGATGACACAATGTATAATAATCTTTGTAGAATTCATGAAACCAATCCATTTTATTTTTACCATTAAAAGGAAAGAAAAAAGGAGAAAAAATATGTACTTTACAGTAGAACCAACAATTGATTATCAAACTATAAGAGATGAATTTGAAAGAAAATATGGATATAGAGTAAATGTACTTGAAACATGTTTTGGTGATTGGTATACAAATGACAGTAGTCAAACTTTATGTCTTGATATAGATGATGACAGTGAGGAAGATTTTATTAAAATTGTTAATTTAGTAAAAGAAATGCTTAAAGAAGATGGTCTGGACGAAAATCAAGATTACGTCATTGTAAATATCTGTTGGTAAATAAAATTGCAGATATAGTATATTGGTTAGTACACTAGTCTTCCAAACTGGTAATGTGGGTTCGATTCCCACTATCTGCTTTATAATATCCATGTAAGGACGGTCTTGTATTATAATGGCTATTATAATTATAGTATCCAATTTGGATAGTAAGACAAAAAGACTAACCAAATTGGATATTACATTATTAGGAGGTTGGTAATGAAAAAAGAAGATGTTTTTTGGCACGAAGAAGATGAATATACAGTTATGGAAGATGATGGATGGAAACTAATTTGTGTTATGAATCATCTTAAAGCAAGATTTCATTATGAAATATTAACTCCAGACGGTTATTATCTTGATTATATGAATACAGATATATGTGAAACAATTGATTTTCTTAATAAGATGAAAACTGGAATTGATAATGAATAATGAAAATATAGATAATAAAGAAATAAATTTAGAAGGTCAAAAAATAGATTTCTTTGATTTAATAATAAACCAAAGAAATGATGTTGCGAAAATATTTGATAAATATAGAAAAAGAATTCGTAGAAGAAAAAAGAAACAATATGAACTTGATGATGACAATCTTCTTGAAGCAGAAATAATCAAGGAACGTGAAGAAGAATTAAAAAAATCAATGAGGGCCTTTTAATTCAAATAAGGAGAAACAATGAAAAAAATACCTACATTATTTAAAAGAGAATTTGTAAATAATCAAAAAGTAAATATTTTTCCAGAAATTACGGAAGGAATTGATTCTGAAATTCTTAAATATGGAATACCAACCGTTAAATGGGATGGGGCTTGCTGTGCCATTATTGATGGTGTTTTTTATAAAAGATATGATGCTAAAAATGGAAAACCTATTCCAGAAGGGGCAATTAAATGTCAAGAAGAAGCTGACCCAATTACAGGACATTTACCTTGTTGGATAAAATGTGATAAAGAAAATCCTGCTGATAAATGGTTTTGGAACGCATATGATAAAGCCACAACTGATAATAATATATATGCATTTAAATTAGCAAATGGAACTTATGAAGCAGTTGGTAAACATTTTAATGGGAATCCTTATTTATTTGAAGAAGACTATTTAGTTAAACATGGAACTACAGAATGTAATATACCTAAAGATAAGAATGGATATTATACTTTCGATGCAATTAAAAATTATTTAGAAAATGTCTATATTGAAGGAATTGTTTTTTGGGATAGACGTAATGGGAATGACTTTCCAGTTTGTAAAATTAAAAGAAGTGATTTTGGATTTGATTGGGGTAATAAAAAATGACTTATGAAAAATTTTGTTCAGCGTTAGTGACGAGAGATGATAGATATTTAGATAGAACTAATCATACATTTGATAATCATTTTCTTGATTCAAATCCTAAACAAATGTGGAGAAATATGGAATATAGTCAACAAGAATTACTTGGAATTAGTTTTAGTCCTTCATATTGGAAATATAATAAAGATGATATGGCTTTAGTTTTTAAAGATTGGGAATATGAAGAAGTCTATTGGGTTCACTTACCTCGTTTAACGTGGGAAGATTTTGTTATTCAAGCTTTGGGTGAAGAAAGGGGTAATAAAACTATTGAACAAATGTATAGTTGGTTTAAGGAAGGAGATACGTATGATTAATAAACATAAGAAACCGATGGATTATAGAGTAGGAGATAGAATTTTAGTTCTTACTGGAGATTATAAAGACAGAATTGGAACAGTACAAGGACATGACGGAAATACATTGATTATTAGTTTTGATAAAGAAACAGAATATAAAGGAATTCATTTTATGAATGTTATTAAGTGGTTTGAAAGGATTTAAAATGATTTTTAAAGAAATTAAGGAAGACTTATTTAATATTCCAGATGAATATGCAATTGTTCATTGTATTAGTAGTGATTTTGCTCTTGGTGCAGGAATAGCTAAAGCTATTGATGAAAAATATGGTGTAAAAGATTTATTAAAAAAATATTATAGTAACGCAAATCCATATATTACTATTACTAATGATGATTGGATTGGTATGGCTTTATATTGTGAATCTGAAGTTAATGGTAGAATAATATACAATCTTATTACTAAAAGTAAATATTGGCAGAAACCAACTTACGAATCATTAATGCATTGTTTAGTTGATTTAGCTGATGATTGTTTAGATGCAAAAATTACTAAACTTGTAATGCCTAGAATTGGTTGTGGTTTGGATAAACTTGATTGGGGTAAAGTAAGAGATTGTATTAAACAAGTATTTAATGATATGAATATTGAAATCATTGTATGCAGTTTAGATTAATTTTAATAAAAAAATATCAGAAAGTGAAAAATAATACTTGACAAATGACTATTAATATGTTAATATAAGTATTGTCAGATAAATGATATACAAATAAAAGGTGTAAACTGTAATTCTTAGATACTGCTGATTGAGTTAAGAAGCGAAGTGAAAATCTTCCATGGCAAGCTAAAAGCTGTCTTAGCCAGTAAGTCTAAGTTGGATTTGAACTATTAAATGGAGTTTGACGAACAGCCTTTTATATAAGCATCCATGGCGGAATTGGCAGACGCTACGGACTTTTTACTTAGCAAACATAAAATAAGAGCCTTATATGGGAAACTATATAAGTGGAGGTGGCTAATTCGGTGAACAGCTAAGAGAACGCCGAGCTAAATTAAATAATTAAAGATGAGGGTTAGGGGGTTTCTCTGTGACAAGAGAGATGCACCTTAGAATCTACCTAGCTAGTAAGGTAAAACTCGCCGCAAAGACGTCAAAAGATTCTATCTTTAATATTTATAAATGTGTAGAGACTATAGACTACCTACCTAAGTCAGAAATGATATGGTAAAAACATAGTCCAGACTACAACACTATTATTAGTGGCTATGGTGACATAGAGTAGCAGGAAAATCCGTTGACCTTGAGTCGTGTGGGTTCAAGTCCCACTGGATGTACTTAAACTTTTATTTATCACATGATAAAGAGAAGTTTGTACAAATTGTACAAACAAGTTGTTAAGGAAAATAAATAAAACAAAAACAAAATAAAAAAACACTTCAATACCAAGGAAAGGAGGTTAACTATGAGGTGGAATGTAAATATTGCGAATCTACGATTGATAAATCATCTAATCCCAAAATATGGTGGGATGAATCTGGTACAGAAAGCGTCAAGTTAATGGAATGTCCTTTCTGTGGTAAAATACAAGTGATTAAATATGAACCTAGTTATAATTTAAATTATGATGAAAGGTATTATAAATAAATAAGAAAGTAGGAATTATAGATTATGGCATCAATAACAGATTTAATAAATGACCCAAAAAGTTGGTGTGATTGTACTCTAAAAGCCAGTCCTCAAACGGTATGGTCTAATACAGTTTTTGATAGTTTGTATGCATATAAACATGCTACTACAGGTACAGACACTATTATGATTAATACAGATAATCTACTATATCCTTTATATAATATAGTAGTTACTAATAATCCATATAAACCAATTAAATATACTATTGAAAATCCAAATAAAGAAAGTAAGGATAAAGAAAGTGAGGATAAAGAAGTGACAGAAACTAAGAAACAGCCTAGAATGTTTTATAATGCAAATACATATGGCAGACAGTTTAGAACTATTAAATATGGAACAAGTATAAAGAATTCTTGTTATATCATGCCAGAAATTTCAGATGTTAGGCATATTACTAATAAAAATAATGTAATTGGTGTAGAAATTAAGTTTGCGGATAATACGAAGCAGAAAGCTATTTGTTCACCAAATGATACTTTTAATCTTGAACAAGGCATTTCTATTTGTCTTTTTAAGAAGATTCTTGAAGATGGTTTTGTTGCTTCTAATTTTTTATGCAAAGGTCATGGAACAGGTATTTATAATAAGCTTGTAAATCATGCGATTAAAGTAATGGAAAGACGTATTAAGGCTGAAGAAAAGGCTAAGAAAAAAGAAGCGGAAAAGAAAGAAAAGGAACAGCGTTTTATTGAAAAGAAGCGCAGAGCAGATGAAAGAAAAGCAAAGCGTGAATCTGAACAGAGAATCAATGAAATGGCAGAGGCTATTCGTAGAAGCGGTATTGTCCCTACAAATTTTACAGATGATGGTAAATAAAGCTTGACAAAAGCTTTTAAATATATTACAATATATATAATACATAAATTAAATACTAAAAAGGAGAAACAAAATTATGGCAATTACAATTAGCGAAAAAACAAATTTAAGGCAGGCAAACAGTAAGGTAGTTGTTACTGGTAAACTTGCTGAAAAGGATTTGAAGATTGAGAAGGACGAAAATGGTCATGATAGAATCGTGGGTTTTATTGTTCTTCAGACCTCTGATACGAATTCAGTAAGATTTGGCATCAGAGCATCTTCTAAGACTAAGGCAGGTGCAGATTCTAAGACATATCCCGGCATTAAGACAGTTATGGATGAATATCAGTCTATTGCGGATGTCGGTGTAGAAGACGCAGATGTTGTAACTGTATCTGGTGGTACTCTGAATGCTTATAGAAGTGCTAATTCTGGTAATGAAATTATTGCTTTCCAGACTAATTTCATGAATCGTGAAAAGGATAAAGAAAAGGATTTTGGTGCTACACTGGATGTTGAACTTTATATTTCTGCCTTTGTTCCCGAAAGAGCGAAAGTTGGAGAAGATGTAGAAGAAACTGGTAGACTGATTGTTAAGGGATGGTTCCCTACTTTCACTGGTATTGAACCTGTTGAACTGATTGCCCCCGAAGACCTTGCTGATGCAGTAGAAAATGAATTTGAAGTTGGTCAGACTGTTACTTTCTATACTGATATTATTAATGAAAGACATGAAGAGATTAAAGTAATTCCTGTTAAGATTGGTAAGCCTAAGACCGAAAAGAGGGTTACTTATAAGAATGAACTTGTGATTACTGGATGTTCTGAAGCTTATGAAAACAAGGAAGAAGGAGATGAAGGAGATTTCGGAACTAACGGTCTTCCTTGGGCTTATGAAGCAGAAGCAATTAAAAAGGCTATACAGGAAAGAACAAATCAGATTGAAGCTGAAAAAGCTAACGCAGGAAAGCCTAAGACAAATGCTAAACCCTCTGGTGCAAAGCATGGTAGAACACTTGGATGGTAATTAATTTGAATTTTCGTATTAGCTAATATATATAGATGAATATAGGGCATCAGAAATGGTGTCCTATGTTTATCTTATAAATGGGAGAAAATAATGGTAATAATGAATTTAAATGATAGTTTTATGAATAAGGCTAAAGACATTGTAGTTGATTATTTTAATAGAAAAAATGATATTACTAATAAAACAAAGTTAACTAAGGATGACGTTTTTATTGTTTGGTTCTGTAAAACTCTTCAGAATTGGAAAGCTTTAGTAAGTACGACTATCCCAGATGGTATATATTATGAAGTAACATATAATGGAGATAAACATGAAACTTATTTAGATGTTTATAAGAAGTGGGAGAATGTTTGTGTTCCAGATGGTAACGATTTCGAATAATAAAAATAAAATTAAAATAACGATAAGGAGAAACAATTATGGCAG